>Ga0364881_10134_pt2 | contig 32315 bp, 24 predicted proteins | sample ExccelJu500001D4_5_FD_206923 | JGI IMG/M metagenome (GOLD analysis project Ga0364881, IMG submission 206923) | Enriched cells from Trout Bog Lake Hypolimnion, Wisconsin, USA - BchlTB.July30.5000.01.D4 | ecosystem: Environmental > Aquatic > Freshwater > Lake > Hypolimnion/Profundal zone | place...
CCAAATTTTACCACCAGTATAATAACCTGGATAGTATTAAAGCTACCGGGGCCACTGTTGTGAATATACACCATGCCACACCTATAAACCCCTGGATCAATTACCCTTTTATTGAACACAATAAAATGAAGGAATATATTGACGAAGCACATGCAAGGGGATTAAAAGTGAAAATATACAATACAGTAAGGGAACTGAGTAACCACGCTTATGAAACTTTTGCAATGCGCAGTCTGGGGCATGAGATCTATTCCATGGGGAAAGGTGGAGGTTATAGCTGGTTGCAGGAACATATTGGGGATGATTATATCGCTGCATGGTTTGTGCCCGAAATAAAAGATGCTGCACTGGTAAACAGTGGCATGAGCCGCTGGCATAATTACTATGTGGAAGGGATGAACTGGCTGGTACAAAAAGTGGGTATTGATGGGATATACCTGGATGATGTGGCATTTGACCGGATTACCATGAAACGTATTAAAAGGGTATTGACACAGGATGGGCATCCCGGTATTATTGACCTCCATTCAGCCAATCAATACAATAAAAACGACGGGTTTAACAATAGTGCCAATCTCTATATGGAGCATTTTCCTTACCTCAACCGGCTCTGGTTTGGAGAATATTTTGATTATGAAAAAAATAGCCCCGATTTCTTTTTAACGGAAGTAAGCGGGATACCCTTCGGACTGATGGGTGAAATGCTGCAGGGTGGTGGCAATGCCTGGAGGGGAATGGTGTATGGCATGACCAACCGGATGCCCTGGAGTGATAATGCAGACCCAAGGCCTATCTGGGAAATATGGGATTTGTTTGGAATGAAAGGTTCTCAGATGATGGGTTACTGGAGCGAAAACTGCCCGGTAAAAACCAGTGATCCAAAAGTATTGGCTACTGTGTACAAGAAAAATAAATCTGCCATGGTGTCAATTGCCAGTTGGGCAGATTCAACTGTTGACGTACACCTGCAGATTGACTGGCAGAAACTGGGAATTGACTCTTCCAAAGCTCAGATCATTGCACCTTTAATTACTAACTTTCAGGATGCAGCCGTATTTAATGAAAAGGATCCTATTCCAGTGATGAAAAACAAGGGCTGGCTGCTGCTGATTGTGGAACAGGCAAATTAGAAAGGGGTTACAGCTTTCATAGGATAAATTTCATAGGTATTGATTGCAATAGCAGGGTCTGCTGCCACCATTGCATTCAATTGTGTTTCATTATCCACTGCAACCACTGCAACGCCGTAACCGCCTTTGGGATCAAATACCGGCCCGAGTACAATAACGGTTCCGTCCTTTACAAATGGGGCCCAGTAAGCTACATGCTGCATCATGATTTCTTTTTCATGCGCTGTCATATCCATCATGAAACTGGCACGGGGCGGATTGAGTTTCAGAAAAAAATGCTTTTTATCCATCGGTTGGTAATTATTTGTATCTAAAATAAGAAATTGTTGGATACACAGTATCTTCGTTTTTACCAAAAAGTTAAATTCAATATCAAGGAATTTTATGAAAAAATATACACTCCCGGTGCTTTTTTTATTGTCTGTGCAAATATCCTTTACGCAAACGTATAAAGGCTCAGCAGACAGTAGCTTTACAGGAAAGGATGGCAGCATACAAATGCCTTTTAACCGCTCTGTACTATCAGCCGGGAAAGTAATCACTTATGGAAACCCTGAACTGGAAAATCATGCCCTGGATCTTTGTATTTTGCCAGATCAGCAAAACCTGGTTGTAGAAGACAGATATGGAATAGCCATATTGGATGCAGCCAGACAGGAATTAAAATATCGTTGGGCTTTTGGTGATCAGCGTGAATACAGGAGTTTTATGAATACTTATTCCGGAATCAAGTCTTTTGTTTATAAGGATACAACTTACATTGCCTGGAGTGCTACCGGAAATAAAGACAAGGGATATATACTGATTGCACAATGGGATGGAACCACTATTAAGAATGTAAGTACCATACAGTTATTAAAAATCAACCCTGCGGCAAACAGTATCCCCAATGAAATTGCTTTTCATGAAGAATCAGGTATACCTTATCTCTATGTGGTATTGAATGGGAATGACCAGCTGGTAAAAATTAATTTTAATAGCAGGGAAACCATTTGGTCATCCAGAACAGGAGTAGCACCTTTTGGACTCCGTATTATTGGGCAGAAAGCCTATGTTACCAACTGGGCAGGTCCACAGGTAACCGACAGCAGCCTTGAAAATGCGGGAACACCCTGGGGCCATGCGTATACCAATCCAGCAACAGGTGCAACAGCAGTAGGTAGTCTTGGGGTATTTGATATTACCAGTGGAAAACAATTACAGGAGTTGAAACTGGGATTACACCCCAATGCTTTAATCAGCAGCCCGGATGAACAGTTCCTCTATATTGCAAACGGGAGCAGCGATTTTGTTAGTGTGGTGGATGTGCGGGAGGAAAAAGTAATTGATTCTATTGATGTGGGATTGTTTTCCCGTAACTATAAATATTTTGGAAGCAGTCCCAATGCACTGGCCATCAATGCAACAGGCACTTCTTTATATGTGGCCAATGGATTTGATAATGCTGTTGCTGTAGTGGCTTTGGGTAGTAAACATGCCACTAATGGAGAAGGTAAAAGCTTTATAAAAGGATATATCCCAACAGAAGCCTATCCTTCCGGCATTGCCCTGCTGAAAGGGGAATTATTTGTCACCAACCTGGAGGCAAAGGGCTCCAGGGTATTGTCAGGCGCAAAAGAGTTAAAACAGCCGGATGGCTCTGTAATAGAAGCATATACCATTCACAAAGAACTGGCATCAGTATCTGTGATTCCACTACCTGGACCAACTGTTTTGGCCGGTTATACAGAATCGGTTAAAAAAATGAATTTGTTTTACCGGATCAGTTTAACCAACCTGGCCCCCAGGAAAAACATAACAGCAAAACCCTTGCCTGAACGTATTGGTGAGCCTTCTTTATTTAAGCATGTGATATATATTATTAAAGAAAATAAAACCTACGACCAGGTATATGGTGATTTGAAACAGGGAAGGGGGGATGCCAGGCTTTGCATATTCGGGGATAGTGTAACTCCCAATCAGCATCAATTGGCCAGTACTTTTGGTTTGCTGGATAATTATGAAGCATCCGGAAAGAGTTCGGCAGAGGGGCATCAGTGGACGGATGCCGCGATGGTTTCTGATTATATTGAAAAAAGTGTACGGGCCTGGTTCCGCAGTTATCCACACCGTCAGGCCGATGCATTGGTGTATAATAAAAATGGATTTATCTGGAACAATGCTCTGGACCATGGTAAAACAGTAAGGATTTTTGGGGAAGCCTGTACTACTGCTTTTGACACTAAAATGAAGTGGCTGGATATCTATACCAATTATGTAAATGGCCAGCCCATGGCATTCAAAAACAGCACTACCATTGCCCGTTTAAGGCCTTATATATCACCTGCCTACCCGGATTGTGATAATTTTATTTTTACAGACCAGATTCGGGCTTCCATTTTTATTGATGAGCTGAAACAGTTTGAACAGAAAAGCGGGGACAGTCTGCCCAACCTGATTGTACTGTCATTACCAAATGACCATACTTCCGGTACTGCGCCTAATTTCCCGATTCCTAAAGCCATGGTGGCTGATAATGATCTGGCATTGGGCAGGATTATTGAGGCTGTTACAAAAAGCCGTTTCTGGGATTCTACTGTTGTTTTTGTTACGGAGGATGATTCACAGGGGGGGTGGGACCATATTTCTTCTTACCGCACAACCGGACTGGTAATCAGTCCCTATTCTAATTTTAATACAACTATTCATACCCATTATAACCAGACTTCCATGGTAAGGACCATTGAACAGATATTGGGTTTGCCACCAATGAATACACTGGATGCTACTGCATTGCCGATGTTTGATTGTTTCAGCAACACCAAAACGCCCTATGTATATCAGTTGGTTAGCAATAAAATTCCATTGAATACCATGAATAAACCATTTGCAGCTTTACAGGGTAAGGCCCTGTACTTTGCAAAACTCTCTGCTAATACTGCTTTTAAAGAAATAGACGGGGGGGATGACGCGGATATGAACAGAATATTATGGTTTGATGCAAAGGGGGCAATGCCTTATCCGGGAATTACGAAGAAGTAGTTGGGAGATGGGAGGCGGGAGACTGGAGACCAGAGGCGGGAGATGGGAGTATGGAGTTAGTACGTACCTTTGCGGCAAAAATTAAAAAGGATGCGTTATTTTATCCATTTATCCCTGCTGGTGTTGGTTGCAGTATTATTTACAGCTTGTGGTACTGCCACAAAAATTGAGTCCCTCAAACCGGCAGCCAATTACAGTGCTGATATTGTATATGAAAAGCAGGTATCATATTTGAATCTGCCCATAGAAATAACAGTGGCTGATTTGCAGAACCAGGTGAATAAATATTTTAACGGACTGATTTATGAGGATAATAAGATTGAGGATGATAATCTGATGATGAAAGTATGGAAACAGGCTCCGATTGTCATGAATGAAAGGAATGGCAAACTGGATATTGTTTTGCCCCTTAAAATATGGCTGAAAGTACGGTATGGCTTTGATAAGTTTGGTATTACTGCTTATGATACCAAAGAGTTGAATCTGAATGGTACTGTAAAATTAACCACCCTGCCCGTTTTTAAAAACTGGAAGTTTACCACCACCACTGAAATAACCGGGTTTGACTGGACAGAAGCCCCCAGCATCAATATTGCCGGAAATAATGTGCCTATAACTTATCTGGTTAATCCGGCCATTGCTTTATTTAAAAATAAGATAGCCAGATCCATTGATGAAAGTATTGCACAATCCATGGATATTAAGCCTTATGTATTGGGTGCATTGGACCAGGTTAGTAAACCCATGGAACTGAACAAAGACTATCATGTATGGTTTGCTATGCAGCCACTGGAACTCTATACCAACCCGGCTGTAATAGCCAATAAAAAAGTGACTGTTACATTGGGTATGAAAGCTTATATGGAAACTACGATTAATGGAAAACCTACCATTGCATTTGACAAAAACAAGTTATTGCTGATGGGTGCAGAGAAGCTGAATAATGATTTCGGGATTACCATTGCCGGAATTGTAACCTATCCAAATGCCGCAGCTTTAATGCAGACTAATTTTAATGGCAAAAGATTTGAATCCGGTGGCAGGGCTGTAACCATCAATAAAATAGATTTATGGGGCAAGGATGGAAAGATGATTGTGGAACTGGGTATGACTGGTTCTGTGAATGGAGATTTTTACTTATCCGGTATCCCGGTATATGACCCTTTGAAAAAAGAAATCTTTTTAGACCAGGTAGATTTTGTACTGGATTCTAAAAATAAACTCTTAAAACTGGGTGATTGGTTAGGTCATGGAACGATAGCCCGGAAAATACAGGAAAACTGCCGTTTTTCTATTGCAGACCAGTTAACAATGGGTGAAACGAATATTAAAAATTACCTGAATAATTACCAACCTGTAAAGGGTGTTTCTGTAAGCGGTAACCTGGTTTCCCTGAATCCACAAAAAGTGGTGTTGACACCAAATGCAATTATTACCACCATTGCAGCACAGGGCAGTGCTGCAATCCGGATTAACGGAATGCAATAAATAGGTACAAAAAAAAGGCCACCATAGAAATGGCGGCCGGAGCAAGTTCTGTTATGAACTTACTTTAAAACAAAGTATACCTGTTAGTAATAATCATTTTTTAAAGGGAGATCATCTGCTTCATTGCTTTGGTCTTTGTCTTCAAAACGAGCTTTAAATTTCTCATCTGTGTTTTTATAGCTCCAGGCGAAAATTAAAGGGAAAATCCAGAGTGAAAAGATCATGGCACAGAGGATACCCCCGATCACTACTCTTGCGAGTGGCCTGGAACTTTCAGAACCGATGCCATGTGAAACAGCTGCTGGTAATAAACCGATAGCTGCCATAAGTGCCGTCATCATTACCGGCCTGATCCTTGCATTTACCCCCAATTTAATAGCATTATAAAGCGAAGCTGACTGCCCTTTCATTCGTTGCAGGTTTTCCTTGAATACCGTTATGAGGATAATCCCATCCTGAATACAGATACCGAACAGTGCAATAAAACCAATACCTGCTGCAATACTGAAATTGGTTCCGGTAATGAATAGTGCTGCAATACCCCCAACAATGGCAAAGGGCACATTGATGAATACCAGTAAGGAATCTTTAAAGTTGCCGAACATGCTGAATAGCAGCAGGTAGATGAGCAACAAACTGATCGGCACTACCAATGCCAGTCGCTTCTGTGCCCTTTGCTGGTTTTCAAAATCGCCCTGGAATATTTTAGAGTAACCGCGTTTCAGCACTACTTTTTCATCTATCTTTTGCTGCGCTTCTGCAATGGTACTACCCATATCCCTGCCCCTGATGGAAAATTTAAGTGCTGCATAGCGTTTATTATCATCCCTATATATCAGACAAGGCCCTGTTCTTTCCACTATATCTGAAATTTCCTTGATAGGTACTTTACTTCCGCTCATTGTAGGAACCAGTAATTCTCCAATTTGTTCCGGTGTTTTTCTGAATTCTTCCGGAAGCCTTACCCTTATATCAAATATCTTAATGCCTTCGTATAAGCTGCTGGCAGGCACGCCGCCAGGCCCAAGTCCACTTAAAGCCATACTGATTACCGCATTGGCCTGAGCAGCCTGTACACCATACAGTGCCATTTTATGCTGATCCAGGTTAATATCCAGTTCCGGCAAACCAATATTGTGCATCACCCCCAAATCTTCAATTCCTTTTACATTTTTCAGCACATTGTAACATTCATTCAGCTTGCCTTCCATATAGTTGAGGGAATCTCCGAATATTTTAAGACAGATGCTACCCTTTACCCCTGAAACAGCTTCCTCCACATTATCCATAATAGGTTGGGAGAAATTGAGGTTAACACCAGGAATAACGGAGAGTTTAGTATTCATCTGATCAATCAGTTCCTCCTTGGTAATTTTAGGATTCCAGTCCGCTTCCGGAAACATCAGTACATCAAATTCATTATTGTAGAAACCTGTTACATCGGTTCCGTCATCCGGCCTGCCGGTTTGCGATACACAGTACTGCACCTGCGGGAAAGTCATAATGATATCACGGGCCTGCTTAGAGATTTCCACAGATTTATTCAGCGACATACTGTAATTGCTTTGGATCCTGAGCCAGATACTGCCTTCATTTAACTGTGGTAAGAATTCTGACCCCAGGTATTTGAAGCAATACAAACCTGCCAGCATAATCACAACAGCTAAAGGGATAACCAGCTTTTTATGTTTATAGGCTCTTACAAAACCTCCCAGCAGGATACGGGTTAAGAAATGCACCATGGGGTTATGCCGTTCCTTTACATTTTTATTTAACAACATGCTGATTAATACCGGTACCAGTGTAAGTGTGGTAATCAGAGACCCCAGCAATGCAAAGCTCAGTGTATAAGCCAATGGAGAGAACATTTTACCTTCCACTTTCTGGAAAGCGAAAATGGGAAGCAATGCTGTAATGATAATGATATTCAGGTAAAATGGCCGTTTACCGATATTGGCAGCACTTTTTTTGATCAGCCCCAGTTTACTGAGTTTATTAAACTTCTCCATACCCACTTCTTTGGCCTTGTGATCGAGGATTACAAAAATGCCCTCCACCATCACTATCGTACCATCCAGAATAATCCCGAAATCTACGGCACCCAAAGAAAGCAGGTTGGCACTCATCCCCATTAAATGCAGACATATAAATGCAAACAGCAAAGAGATAGGAATGATTACAGCAACTACTACTGTAGCCCGCCAGTCGAAGAGGAATAACGAGATCAGTACAATTACCAGCAGGATACCTTCCACTAAATTGTGCAAAACAGTATGGGTGGCATATTCAATCAGGTCTGTACGGTCGTAATAGGGAATGATCTTCGTATCAGAAGGCAGAACATTTTCATTCAGGTACTTCACTTTTTCTTCGATGCCTTTTACCACTTCGGAAGGATTTAAACCCTTACGCATAACAATAATAGCTTCCACCACATCCGGTTCATCATTTACAGTACGTTTGCCCAGTGAATCCTTTATGGCGTCGCTTCTGCCTACCCAACCCAAACGGGGCACATTTGAAATTTCAACAGAGGCAATATCACGCACCAGCAGGGGAACCCCATTATTATTCTGAATAACAATATTGCGGATCTCTTCAATATCATTCAGTAAACCGATTCCTCTTACTGCAAAAGCCTGGTCGTTACGTATAATCATGTCCCCGCCCACATTGATATTGGTATTCTGGATTGCAGTAAATACATCCAGGGGAGTTAAACCCAGGTTGGTGAGTTTACCCGGATCAACTTTTATTTCATAGGTTTTTGTTTTGCCCCCAAAACTGTTGATATCGCCTACGCCGTTTACACTTCTCAGCTGACGGTCAATGATCCAGTCCTGCATGGTTTTTAATTCTCGTACATCCCTGAACGTACTTTTAATGGTATAACGGAAGATTTCCCCGGTTGGTCCCGTTGGTGGCTGCACTGCTGGCTGCACATTGGGAGGTAAGGTTGCATTTTGTAACAGGTTCATGACCTGTTGCCTGGCCTGCGGGTCTTTTACATCATCTTCAAAGATTAGTTTAACATAAGAAAGGCCGAAGATACTGGTACTGCGTAAACTTATTTTTTGCTGTACCGGGTTCATGGCAATTTCGATAGGGATGGTAATGAATTTTTCCACCTCTTCTGCACTGCGGCCGGTCCATTGTGTAATAATATCTATTTCCGTATTGGTAACATCGGGAAAAGCCTCAATGGGCATGTCTATGAAAGTGATGATTCCACTTACAATCAGCAATCCGGCTAAAAATAAAATGAAATACTTTTTTTTCAAAGATATCCCTATCAGTTTTTGAAGAAACTTAGTCATGTGATTACTTTAAAGGGTGAAGGGAATTAATTGTTTAATTGATCGTAAATCTGTAAAGCACTCGATGCGATCAGCTGATCACCAGCTTTGACACCTGATTGTAAATAGACTTTATCTCCCAGGTCACTTAATTTCTCCACCGGTGTAATATTGGCTTTGCCTTTACCCTGATAAACAAGTACATAATATTTACTGTCTACAAATATTAAAGCAGATTTTGGAATACAAAGTGCCTCTTTGTTTTCTTTATTCACTACCCTGGCATTGGCAAACATCTGGGGTTTCAATGCATAATCTGTATTGGGTAATACGATTCTTACTTTAGCAACTTTGGAAGTAGGGTCCAGTACATTCAGGATTTTATCCACTTTTCCTTTAAAAATCCGATCAGGATAAGAAAGGGTAGTTACCTGTACACTATCTCCCACATGCACTTTAGGAATATTTGCTTCGTACAGGTTTGCCTGGATCCAAACATCTTTCAGATCTGATATGGTAAATATATTACCACCATTATCAGGGCGGATAGCAGTGAGATTGGTTACATTTTTCTGCACAATAAAACCGCTGATTGGCGCTTTGACCACATATTCACCATTTGTACTGTTGCCGTTAATTTTTAATATCCTTTTTACCATTTCCAGCTGCGCCAATGCCTGGTCATAATTTACCTGTGCATTTACCACATCCAGTTGAGAAGAAAGCCCGCTGCTAAACAGGTCTTTTGTAGCATCCAACTGCTTTTTGGTAGCGGTAACATTGGTTTCTGCAATCACCAGGTTATTGCTGTACCCAGCCATTTCACTACTTTTTACAATAGCTAATGTTTGACCGGCAGTAACATAATCTCCTAACTGCACCTTTATATCCTGGATATTACCACTGATAAGTGGGAATATATTTACCTGTTTATTCTGGTTAAAATCCACCATGCCTACCAGTGTGATTGCATTTTCCAGCTGACTGGTTTTAACTGTAGCAATAGATAATTTTTTTAATAAAGAATCAGGAATGATATATCCTTTTCGGTCATCCCCCTGAGAGGTATTTTCTGATTTACAGGACTGGAAAATGAGTGCAGCAGCCAGAATTGTAAATAAGGAAAGTCTTATATTTTTGAACATGATGTTTAATTTTATTAATTAAAGAAGTTGGTACCGGTATAGAAATTCAGGTCTTCAAAAGCACTTACATGATTAAACTGTATATAGTTAACCTGCAGCACATTTTGTTTATAGGAATCATAGAAATCGAGGAAGTCTAACAGCCCCAGGTTTCTTTTCTCATAGTTGATCAGTACTTCATTCAGTAACCTGTCAAAATCACTGGTAAACTTAGGGTCAATATTGAGGAAGAGTTTATGGGTATCATAAGCTTTTTGTAAAGCTCTTTGTACCTGCTCTTCCACAGTTGCTTCCGTGCTTTTCTGGGTAGCCAGGTTATAATCGATCATGAATTTAGCAGATTTGATATTACCCTGGTTCCTGTTAAAGAAGGGTAAATCCATGGAAATGCCTGCACTGTTAAAGTTCTGGGCATAACTGCCTTGTTTGTCATAAGCGAGGGAGGCTGTAAGGTCGGGTACAGCCAGAGCTTTCTGATAATTATAGGTCAACCTTGCGATATCGGTATTGGCACGGGCAATATTCAGATCAGTGCGGTTCTGATAAGCCGTATCTACTAAACTGGCGGCACTGTAACGGTCAGGTGAAAGAGCTGCAATTTTAGCCGGATCAATCTGGGGGTTGATATACACATTTTTTACCTGTAAGACCAGCCTCAGTTCACTCTGGGTATCATTGATCTGGTTAATGAGGTCATTGTATTCACTCTGGAGGCTGTAGAGCTGTGCTTTTACACGGATCACTTCTTTTTCAGCAATATACCCTTTCCCAGCTTGCTGGTTAAAGGCGATAACCACCTGTTGGAGGGCTGCTATTTCTTTATGATAGACTTTTGCAGATTGCTGTAAATAATAGATATTAAAGAAATAGGTTCTGAGGGTATATTTCAAAGTACGGATCAGGTCATAAAACTGGTATTCTGCCAGTTTTACATTGGCCTGGGCTATTTTGATCTGTTTGTTTCTTTTACCCGCCAGTAAAATTAATTGTGAAATCTGGACTGCATTTTCACTGTTTTTAAAAAAAGTGGAATGGGGATAATTGGATAGGGAATCATTAATCGGAATAAGCGGCCCCCTGCTGAAGGAGAAATTTGGATTAGGCAATAATTTAGCCTGAATAACAAGTGCTTTATTAGCATCGATATTATATTGCTGTGCCAGTAAAAGGAAATTATTGCGCAGAAACATACTTTCTGCACTGTCTAATCGTAATGAAAGACTATCAGTAAATAGTTTGTTGCCAGGCTGGTTTTGAGCCATTATTCCTGTACAGCAAAACAGAAAACCCATTACTAAATGTGTAGCTGCTTTTGGCATATGCTCTATTTAATAGGTAAGTAATCAGTATAGCAGCGTGCCGGCAATAGTGGCCAGCCATGCACAATTCTATCTGTTTTTTGCGTTTATATGAAAGTGAAGGAACACAACTGTGTTCAGTTGCTTTTTACAGTGTGGATGGATGTGAATGAGGTAAGATTTAATCAGAGTAAATCAACTTTTATCAGAATGTCAATACAAAATTAAAAAGAATACAACTTATTGTTTTTAATTCAATCAAAAATTCCTGAAATAATTAATAATACTGTATTAAAAATTATCAGTCAGCAAACATCCAGCAACATAAAAAAGCAATTATGCTTTGGGAGGAGGAGGATTGATTTCCCTGAAATAAAGATATTGATAGGATTCTTTCAAAGGAACAATAAATGTTTTGTTATGAATTGAAAAAACAGGTTCTGCAGCAGTAGAATTATTTTCAAATAATTTAATTGCGATATGTTTTACGATCTGGCTTTTGGAAGAAGAAGATTCTTTCTGAAATTCAGGAAAAGCATCCTTTATACCCATAACAATTTCAGTAACATATTCTGTCATGGAGTTTAGATAGTTAAAATCGCCGATAGTTACAGTGCTGGCAATGGGCTGAAATTCTACCGCATCAATACTGAGATTGATGATCTGAATCGCCATCAGGGCAATAAAGATTTTAGTAGCTATATCTTTTAGTCCGGTTTTCATGCCTGATTACAAAAAAAGAAAATTGATTTCAAATGAAATGTTAAAACAAAATAATAATAATTGTTCGGTTGTTGCAAATAACAGGAAGTTGTTTTAATGACTGCAGATTTCAAATTTATATGGGTGGAAAACCCATTTTTGCATTCTGGAATGGAAGTCATTCTTTTGTAGTCAAAAAACAAATAAACCTCACTATGTCCGAAATAAGTGAACTGGAACAGTATTTTTCAAAGTTCCGCAATCAGATTATTGGAATACAGCAAACTTTTGATTCTCCTTACGGTGAAAAGGGGATCGTGTATGCTGACTGGACTGCCAGTGGCAGGTGTTACCAACCGATAGAAAACTGTATACAGCAGGAAATGATGCCTTTTCTGGCAAATACCCATACTGAAACAACAGTTACCGGTACCTTAATGACAAAAGCATATGAGCAGTCCAAATTGATAGTAAAACAGCATGTGCATGCAGACGCCAATGATGTACTGATTTTCTGTGGAAGTGGTATGACTGGTGCGGTGAATAAATTACAGCGGATTTTAGGGTTAAGAATGCCCGAAAGAATAATGGATTATGTAAAAAAAGAACAGTTGCCGGATATCAAACAACTGGAAGAAAATGTGGTGAGTATACACAATTTATTCAGTGAATACCTGCAACTGGATGAAACACTTAAACCTATTGTTTTTGTAACCCATATGGAGCACCACAGCAACCAGACTACCTGGCTGGAAACCATTGCCAGTGTGGAGATTATTCCATCTGATGATAATGGAAATGTAGATCTGGACTGTTTCAGAAATTTACTGGAGAAATATAAACACCGTGCCAATAAAATAGCAGCAATTACAGGCTGTTCCAATGTAACAGGTATTCAGACACCCTATCATGAAATTGCTAAAGTAGTACACGAATACGATGGTTTGTGTTTTGTGGATTTTGCCTGTTCAGCTCCTTATATTGATATAAATATGCACCCAGATGAAGCTGGTGCACACCTGGATGCTATTTATTTTTCACCCCATAAATTTTTAGGAGGCCCCGGTACTGCGGGTGTATTGATCTTTAATAAAAAAATCTATAAAAATATTATTCCTGACCAGCCTGGCGGAGGTACTGTGGTATATACCAACCCATGGAAAGTACATGAATATATAACAGATATAGAACACCGGGAAGATGGAGGTACACCACCCTTCCTGCAGGGTATTAAAGTGGCATTGTGTGTGAAACTGAAAGAAGAAATGGGGGTTGCCAATATGTTGAAACGGGAAGAAGAATTACTGGAAATTATTTTCAGAAGATTCGCCGCCATTGGGAATATTGAAATACTGGAAGGCAATAATATCAAAAGATTAGGGGTGATTTCCTTTATAGTGCAGGGGGCACATTATAACCTGGTGGTGAAATTACTGAACGACCGCTTTGGTATTCAAACCAGGGGTGGATGTGCCTGCGCAGGTACTTATGGCCACCTGCTGCTGCATGTGAATGAAATAGAATCTTATGAACTGCTCAATTCTATCCACTCTGGTAATTTGTCCTGCAAGCCGGGCTGGATAAGATTATCCATTCATCCTACTTTGACCAATGCTGAAGTGGAATTTATTATGGATGCTATTGAGTTAACTGCAAAACATTTCAGGGAATGGCAAATGGATTATCAGTACAATACGGAGACCAATGAATATAGTTGTATACATGAAACCATGAATGCGGACAAAAAAATCAGTGAATGGTTTCAGTGTTGTGATGGATAGATAAGATGCATTAAGAATATCCTGACTTTAATTTTATGTTTAATGTAATATTTTGAACAGTTCAAATAATAATTTGAACTGTTCGTCATTTTATTGCATTACCGGAGCCTATAGTTTTTAGCTTTAAACTCATTATATGAATAATGATAAAGAGGTTTAAAATTCTAAAAACAGGCTTTATGATTTTGACAGCTCTTGCTTTGCAGAAATCTTTGGCTCAGGTGAAAATAGGACAACATCCTAAAACACTGGAGCCTGCAGCCATATTGGAATTGGAAAGCCCGGAGAAGGGGCTTTTGCTTACCCGCTTATCAGACACCCTGCTGATTAATCAGTTGAACCCACCGGATGGGATGCTGATCTATTATACAGGAAATGGTCAACAACGCCTGATGATCCGGAAACAGCATCAATGGTCGATGTTATTAACAACTGATTCAATTGCGACTTACCTTGGACAAACTGCTAAGAATATTACTGCTTACAGTCCGTTTATACAAATCAGCAACGGAACCGGTGCGGTATTGCAACCGGTATCCTTTCAAACCGACAGTACAGTAATTGGGCATTGGTTAAATGCAGGTGCAGTCAATGACAGTCTGGCAATAGCATTCAGTAAGAAAGTTGTAAGAGATAGCCTGATAAGTTTAATGAGCAGTTTGGACCGTAATGCACCGGTAAACGGACTGTCCAGATCCGGGGATAAAGTTGTTTTAGGAGGTGAATTGATTGAACCAACTATCCTTTATACCTCTGGTGTCAATAGTCTTTCATTAAAAGGATTAGCAGAAGGAAATGGGAAAGACAGTATACTGGTTTCTGAAAACAATACCGGAATAATCAAAAAAAATGCAGCCAGTTCACTGATTATAAAAGTAGCAAAAATCAAATACAAAGCAAAGGAAGGTCAGCTCAGGTTTTTCACCCCTAAAGCGGTCACAGATCCTGAAAGGATTAGTGTATTCCGTAATGGTATCCTTATTGGATTTTCGGTAGTGGATGAAAATTCAATAGAATTGGAACAAGGTATCAACTGCAATATGAATGATGAAATCCAAATTGTACAATATTATTATTAATCAAAATTGAACACTATGAGAAAAAATGGTTCAGGATGTATTTCCAGGGTTTTGACAGGTATTATAGTCTCTATTTGTCTGGCAGGCAATGCAGATGCCCAAAAGAAAATAACTTCCGTTATTGACAATAAGGGAAGTATTAAGAAAGTACTGGATTCAGCCAGTTCTCTGCTTGATTCTGCGCATAACGGCTTGCATCTGAAAGATAATTCCAAAGTATCGTTAGGAGGAGCTTTGATAGAAACTACTGTGATAAATACAAGTTCAAATGAAGATACAAAAGGTAATGTGCTGGAAATATCCATCGGTAAACATGATGGGGATTCTATGCGGATTACCGGGCTTAAAAGTGGAAAACTGGAAACGGATAGTATTGTGGTGGTGAATGGAGGAACTGGCCGGCTGGGTTATGTGGAAGTATCACAACTGGTACAAAGTGGTGAGTATACGGATACTATAAGAAATGCCATACAACCCTATACATTTGATCCTGTCGGATTTCCGAAAACCGTGTCTAAATTATGGGTCTACCGCAATGGAGCCAAGTTAAGTGCAGGTGATTATTTTACAAATGATGCCGGAAAGATCGGACTTAGTTTGGAAATGGGTAAACTGATCAGTCCCGGTGATATCATTAATATTCAGTGGGTGAAATAAGTAACAAACTGAATGAGAAAGCTGATTCAAATACTATACCTGTTACTATTTTATTTGGTGTTTTCTTTTTCAACAGAAGCCCAGGTTGTGATCTCCCCCAAAGGCGATAAAATTATAATAGATAACTCTAAATGGGAGCAGGTGGGTACTCATATTTTCAATAAGAATTCCGGTAATGTTGGTATTGGTAATGCAGCCCCCACTGCAAAACTCTATATCGATACTGCGGGGAGCAGGGAAGGGTCTGCTGCACTGAAAATACGGTCTCCATTCAGCGGTTCTGTGACGGATAGTATATTAACCTGGAATCCTGCAGACAGTAGTGTGCGGAAGATAACAACAGGTTCTTTGAGGAAAATGCTGACTGAGATTAATATCCATGCTGCTCCTTACTATACATTGACTGTAGATGACGAACTGCTTATTGAAAATAATGCCAATGCACTGATACAATTGCCAACAGTGATAAAATCTTATAAACCCTACCAGGTAAAGAATAACAGTAATGGCTTAATCAGGATCAGAGGTAGTATTGATGGTGTGAGCCAGACACTTTACCTGGAAGAAGGGGATTATATCTGGGTAGTGGGCTATAATAATACATGGTATAGTATTTACAATCATTGTTCAGATGATCCCATGCTGGGTATTTTAACAGGTGATAATCTGAAGAATTACCGCTCGGCAGACATGCAATCTTTAGTGGAAGTTAAATTAAGCCAGCAGGAGAAAGATAGTATGGCCAATCCTAAGTTGATGAATATGTATGGGATAACCAATACAGATTATGCTAGTGGAAATGATAAAGTGCAGACTACAAGTAATTACTTCACCAATCGTGATACAGCGGGATTGACTTTGATGCCAGCAGGGCAGAAAGTATATGTGATTCGGACAAAATGTGGTGCAATATCCAATATCAATTATGGGTTGGTAGACCTTAATAAGCCATTGCAAAATTTCAGAACTCTTGGTACTTTTCAGGCTGCTAATATTGATGCCTATATTGTAATAAAAGGAGGGTTATCTGTTAGTTTTAATTCTGGTATTGCTGTTTTGGCCACCCCATCCAATTTACAGGGTTATGCATTCTCAAGAGGTGCTATTTATCAGACGCAATTAGGCAGTGCAGTAAACTTTTCCGGTAGCCGCGCCTGCATTCAATTCTGGGGCAAATAGAACAAAAAATCTATACTATGAAAGCTATCATCTGTAGCCTGTTGAGTATTAACTTCTATGTTTTAAGCCAGGCGCAATATGGCCTTTCTCCAAAAGGCGACAGAGTGCTGATTGACAGTTCCAAATGGAAATTGAAAAATCAAAACCTGACTTTAAAAACTAGTGGTAATGTGGGTATAGGTAACAGGCAACCCAGTTCAAAATTATTGATAGATACGGCAGGGTTAGCTAAGAATATTCCGGCATTAAAAATCAGGTCCCCCTATTCCGGTACTGAAACAGACAGTATACTTTGCTGGCAGGGTTCGGATTATAGTGTACGAAAAATAAGGTATGCCAGTTTAAAACAGTCCTATGCTAATATAACCGTACAAAACAGTAATTATACCATTACCGAAAATGATGAAGTGATAATACAGTTAAAAGAAGGTACCACCATTACACTACCTGCTGTAATAGTCCAGAAAAAGTATTACCAGATCAGTAACCGGAGCCCAAGGCCAGTATTGATCAGCGGAAAGATTGATGGAAAAGAACAACTTGTATGGCTGGCTCCATCCGATTATATATGGGTGGTGGGTAATGGAAATTCCTGGATCAGCCTCTATAATAACACGGCTGCTGATATTATGGAATTGATTTTGACAGGCAGTAATCTTTTAGCCTATAATACAGCTGCAAAAGATGCTTTGCTGGATTTAAAGTTAAAACCTGAAGAGATAGACCGGTTATATTACCTGAATAAATATGGGGATCTGGTGGATGAAGATTTTGTAACCCATACTGATATATCTGTCAGTTATGTCAGCAATATTCCAGGTCCTAATGTAACGGTTGCGCCTCCCGGTGAAAGGACTTATGTCATCCGGACTTATGCAATTGGAACAGGAAAAAGGTCCTATACCATGACAGACCTCAGTTCTTTACCCAATCTATCCCAATATCAGGTTATTTCATTGTCTTCCATTTCGGTTCAGAATGACAATTATGTGGTGATAAAAGGTGGTGTGGCACCTGGCTTTTCTGCTAAATACAGCATAACAGTCAGTTCGTTAAACAATTTATCCGGAGTAGCTTTTGATACAGACGCTTATTATGTACAATCAAGTCTTGGAACAGCAGCAGTGAAAAAAAATGGAAGAGCCTGTATTCAGTTCTGGGCCAAATAATAATATTAGTGATAGTAAATGAAACATTTTTTCCGGATAAGTTAACAACAGCAACTTTATGAATAGAATAGCAAAGTTTAGCACTCACTATGCTTTAATAGCTATCACTTTCATTTTTATATTAAGTAATCTGGAGCTGTATGCACAGGAACCGGATCATTTGTATATCAGCAAGGCGAATGATAGTTTTTTTGTAGCCAATATCCGGAATTCGGACACAGTGGCTATTTATGGTAATATAGAACATAATGGTGTATTCGGAACTGCAAAAGGGGCATATATCTTATTCATGGGTAGCAGGTGGAAAAACAGCAGCAAGGCATTATTTGAGAGTTTTATTCCCAATAATCCTGCTGCTTCCTTTGATGGAGGGATATTTAATTTCAGTGACAGAGGGAATGGCTTACAGGTAATTGAAGCTGGTTATCAGTTAACCACCCAGACAGGCCCCGTATTCCCCAATATTGTATTTTCCAATCCTTATCCTGTCTGCCTGGATGCTTCTGACCTGGCGGTATTAAACAGCATTCAAATGGATACCGGAAAAGTATATCTGTATTTAAATACCTATCAGTCGCTGGTATTAGGAGGCGGTAAGCTTACCCCAAAAATGCTCAACTATAACCGCAATAAGTTTTTCGTAACCGGGGCAAAAGATAATGCTTTCCGCTCTATGCTCTGTTACCGGAATATATCTGCCAATGACAGTATCGTGTTTCCTTATGGCGCAACTGCAAATAGTTATACCCCTGCTGCCATTATTCATAAATCAACAATTGCAGCAGATTATAATTCCAGTGTTTTTAACGGAGTATATACAATGGGTGGAATGGGAGAACGGATCAAAGACAGCAGTTTTATTCCCAAAACCTGGTATGTATCCACACCCAACAATGCACAGGTTGCTTATCAGTTATTCCTGCAACATTCCCTGTCTGATGAAAGTTCTCTGTTTACAAATTCCAGAACCAATAGTTTTATCAGTACCTATACTGCCGGTTACGGATGGGATAGCCTGGTGGCATATCCCATTTATGTTAATAATGCCATTAACCCAAATGAAAAACCGGATGCTGATTCTGCCATTTATCACTGGCGTATACTCAACCGTATAATAGAGGCAGATAAAGGCAATTATTATACCAAGCGGGTATTGGAAAAATATAATAATGCAGGTATTAGATTGTATAAATATACAGTAGGGCAACCGGAAGCAGTGGCAGATGGCAGTTATAACCTGGTGTATAAAATAATCCTGTATAATGCAGACCTGCGTGCATTTAAAAACCTTGAGTTGTATGATAACCTGGTTGCAGCTTTTCCACTTGTTTCCCATTGTAAAGTAACTGCATTGTATGCAGTTAACGGATTATTAGAGGTTAATCAGCACTTTGATGGTATTCAGGATACTTTGATAGCCACTCTTCCCCGTGTAAGTACTATGTTATCGGATACTTTATATGTACTGCTCAATATTCAACCGGCAGGCAACAGTAAAATGAATTATGATAATACTGCATTGGCTGTTTATCAGGGAGATAATGGCAGTTCTTTTTCAGTGCTATCCAATACAGCTTCTGTTGAACTGAAACCCCTGCAAATAAAAATCCCTGAAGGATTCTCACCGGATGGTGATGGTATCAATGACAATTTTGTAATTGAGCATGAACCTGATCAGCTGGTTGCTTTAGTGGTATATAACCGCTGGGGCAATATAGTATATCAGAATAACCAGTACCAGAATGACTGGAATGGAAAAGGTACCCATCATTACCAGGGCAGGGACCTGGAGGAAGGTACTTATTATCTCCTGATTACAGTTAAAGATATCCATGACCAGACAGAACAGAAACTGGTTAAATTTATTACCCTCAAAAGAAATAAACCATAATAGTCTTCAGTCAGCCTGCATCCTTTATAATTAATTAACCTTTGAGCAATGTTCAGTTAACATTGTACAAAGAGATTTGCTGGTCAACTTAATATGTTCCCTTACCCGATGATCAGGATGCAGTGCTTTACTTTAGTTAAAAAAATATTACTCATTTACCTGTTGCTTATTGTTTGTTCCAATACCTGTTTCAGCCAGTATAAAACAGAGAATGTGGTAATAGTTACCATGGATGGTATGCGCTGGCAGGAAGTGTTTACAGGTGCTGATTCAGCATTGTTATTTAATAAAGCCTATACCAGAGATATCAATGGAACAGCAGAAAAATTCTGGGATACCTGCACTAACAAACGCAGGGAAATGCTTTTTCCATTTGTTTGGTCAGTTATAGCTAAGCAGGGACAATTACATGGTAACAGAAATGCAGGCAGCCTGGTGAATGTTGCCAATCCTTACCGGTTTTCCTATCCGGGATATAATGAAATATTTACGGGGTATCCGGATACCGCAGTTGATTCCAATGATAAGATTATCAATAAAAATATCAATGTGCTGGAGTTTATCAACCAGCAAGAGGGTTATAAGGGAAAAGTTGCCGTATTCAGTACCTGGGATGTATTTCCTTATATACTCAATAAATGGAGAAGTGGCATTTATATGAATTCTAATGATGACCTGATAGATAGTACCACAGATCATTCCGGGTTAATAAATGATATTCAAACCCTTTCTTCCAAACCTATCGATGTTAGGCTGGATGTACTTACTTATATTGGTGCCCGTGAATACCTGAAAGTGAAATGCCCGAAAGTATTGTGTATTGGTTTTGATGAAACGGATGATTTTGCTCATAAAGGTGATTATGAACAGTACCTGAAAAGTGCCCACTCTCAGGATGCCATGATTGCTGATTTATGGCATACCCTGCAATCTCTTCCCCAATACAAGGATAAAACTACCCTGATCATTACCTGTGACCATGGCAGGGGGGATAAGATCAAAGATAACTGGACAGACCATGGCGATGAAATTATGGAATCCGGTGAAATATGGATGGCTGCTATTGGACCGGATATGCCTGTTACCGGGGAAGTAAAACAGCCCGAACAGATTTACCAGAAACAACTGGCGCCTACCATTGCTAAATTAATAGGTTTTGATTTTATCAATACGCAATCAGCGAATGCACCCATTGCCGGATTATTAAAACTACTATCAACAGTACCTGCTGACTTGACTGTCCGTGCGAATTAATTGAGCAATTAAGCTTATCTGTTTTCTATCTCAAAATAGTAACAGTTCCACTCATAACCGATCTTCCATTTTTAGGATTGATTACATAATAATAAGTGCCTATCGGTAAGGGTTTGCCTTTATAAGTTCCATCCCATGGAATGGAATACCCTTCTGAATAATAAATGGCCTGCCCGTCTCTGTCAAATACCTGAACCGTACAATCCGGGTAACTGTTCAGGTATTCAATTACCCATGTGTCATTAATACCATCCCCATTGGGAGAAAAAACATTGGGTATTACCGGGGTTAATAGCACTGTTACATGCACTGTATCTGTTACTGCACAATTACCTGCACCGGTAAGTTGCAGCTGGTAAGTAATATTTGTTAGCGGAGTCGTTACCGGATTAGCAACGGTGGTGCTATCCAGATAAGTAGCTGGTGTCCATAAGAAACTGGCACTGTCTGCATAATACAGCGGTGTAAACCGGTAACTGCCTCCCTGTAATACGTTTACCTGGCTGGCCATGCTAAGGTGTGGATAAGGGTTTATAGTAAACTGATGCACACTGGTATCACTTACACAACCTTTGGTATCAAAGATAAACAGGGTTACTGCATAATAGCCCGAATCTGCAAACTGCCGGTAAGGGTTTTGCAATGATGAACTGTCACCTTCAGCCAGGTACCAGTGCCAGGATTGTATACTGCCATTATAGGCATAGGAAGCATCATAAAAGTAAATTGTATCTCCCATACAAACCCTGTTACTGCTGTAGGTAAAAGCAGATTTGGGTTGCGGATAAATAGCGGAAAATGTTTTTGTTAAAGAATCAATACATCCATTTTTACTGGTTACAGTAAGGGTAACAGCATATTGTCCTGTAGCACTGTATTGGTGTACTGGGTTTTCTATAAGAGAGCCTACTGAGTTATTGGAATCCCCAAATTTCCAGTCATAGGTAAACAAAGCAGCAGATCCATCCGTAATGGTGGTACTGTCTGTAAATTGCGCCAAACCTGATGGCAGGCATACTGCTGCCGGCATGCCAAAATTAACGGCCGGTAAAGGGTGTATGACGATTATTTGTGAATCAGGTTTGCTGATACAGCCGCTATCTGTTGTTACAAATAATGAAGCAGTATCCGTACCGGCTGCTGAATAGGTTTTTGAAAATGCATTCCCATTGGTATATTCAGCATTGCTGCCATCACCGAAATTCCAGCTCCATTGTGTGATATTGCTGTAATTAGCCAGGGAACTGTCTGTAAATACAATGCTGTTTAGCGCACAATCAGGTGTGCCAAACCCCCATCTGGCCACGGGGGATGGCCAGACAGTAATGGTTTGGCTTGCAGAATCCCTGCAACCCGCTGTGGATATAAACAAGGCCTGCAGGGTATCTGTACCTACGCCGGCTTTATTAGTTGTGAAATAACCTGTATTACTGATACCTGTTCCTGAATAGTAAAAATTGCCGGAAAGGTTAGGGTTGGCCTCACTGGCCTGGGTAATCTGTCTGCCTGTTGCATCTGCACAAATCCCTGGTATGGTGGTAAACTGTACCACCGGGCTGGCAGTCAGTGTAATGACAGTGTCTTTGATGTTTACACAGGATAGCCCGGAATAGGCTAAAAAATGCAGGGTAAAATTTTGAGTTACCGCTGTAAAATTTGGATAAAGATGCGCATATACTGCTCCTGAATCAGGAGTAGGAATAGAATCAAATAGGGTGGGATTATTTACATAGTCCCAATAAATTTTCAGCCAGGTAACCGACCCGAAATCCACGGTAGATAAATTGGTAATCTTTACAGAATCATTACTGCATTTGGTGGATAGGTTATTCAATGCAAATTTAGCATTGGGAACCGCTCCGTTAACCGTTAAAATTTCAGTGGTACTATCGGTACATCCGTAAACAGAAGTCACTATTTCTTTTACCCGGTAATGCCCTTGTGCTGAATAGTGGTGCAGTGGATTTTTTACAATAGACGTATCAGGATAGGTTACAGAAGCAAGGCTGTCGCCAAAATTCCAGTGATAGGTAAAGCTGGTAGTTTGATCTGCAATAGTAGACGTATCTGTAAATTGTGCATGTGCGTCTGTAAGGCATAATTCAGGTAAGGCAAAGCCAGGTACAGGTAGGGGGTGTATGGTTATTACTTGTACTGCTGTGTCACTTTTACAGCCCAGGGCAGACTGTACGGCCAGTTTTACGGTATCATTTCCCCAGTTGGTGAATATTTGTCCGATAGTACTATCCTTAGTAGTTTGAAGGGTTTTCCCATTGCCAAAAATCCAGTACCAGCTTGCTAAACTGTCTAAATAGGTAGTGGAACTATCTGTAAAATTTACAGTATTCTCCCGGCAGGAAGGTGTGCTGTATTTAATCCGGGCAATAGGTAATGAGTCTACCATTAGGGTGTCATAATTAGTAGCAACCGGAACCGCACTCATCACACAACTGTTGGAATCTGTGATACTGATGGCGGTATAGATGGTTTTGGACAGTGGGGATACGTTAATATAAGTGGGGCTGGCAGTAATATTAGTCAGGGTATCATTTTGTACCTGATTATTATAAATAAACGTCCATGGTGCTGTACCCGATAAACTAAAACTTAAATTTTTGCTGCTGCCATAGCAAAGCGTATCCAGCGATTTTGTAAAACTAACAGTGGGTAAGGGATGTACATTCACAGTTACGCTATCCACTGATGTTCCGCAACCATTAATGGTAGCCGTTAAATAATATACACCTGTATTGCTTAATGCCGCTTTGGTAATGACCGGGTTATAGACATTACTGGTAAAATTATTGGGGCCTGTCCATGAATAAGTAGCACCGGATACCAGGGTAGAATTCAGCTGAATATCCGAACCTACACAGGTGGTGGACGCAACTGTTGGACTGGATAATACGGCTGCATAATTAGAGAAATAACCGAAACGGGCACCGGTAGACACTTCCCCATTCATAAAGCCCAGGTGAAAGAGGCCCGAGGAATTGGAAACAACAGAAGTACTGCCTGCTACAAATAAGGAATTGATTGAAGGTAAATTGGAAGAAGTGATTCTGGCAGCCATCCAGGCATTATTGGTGCCCGGCACTGCAGCAAACATAGAAGCAGTAATAATACCAGTAGTACCATTTACAGAAAAGTTTCCGATATCAGCCGCTTTACAGAGCAGATTTAGCTGAAAGGTTTCAGTTGTTGCCCTGGAAAAAGAAACCAGCTGAGATCCTGTACATTTGATACTGGGCAGGTTGGTAGCCCCAACCTCGCAGGAAACACCCGTCATCTGATACAGATAAACGGGGTTACTGGTTACAATATATGCACTGGGGTCTGATAAGGTTCCCGAATAGGATTGTCCGGTATTAATCGTGGCAACCAACGAACCGTTTACTGTAATGCTGGTATTATCGCTTGTAGCCCATACATAATAATAATCTTCATTGCTCAGTATATCCAGGTCTCCCCGGACAATAATAAATTCTGAACCATTATTGGCAATCGGAAGAATCTGGTCGCCAATTAAATCCTTACAGTTACAACTGCTGCAAATGGAAACTGCATCCAATGAATCATCGTAAATAGTTACACTCACCGGTTTATTAGCTGTAACCGTACTACCCCCGAAATGGGCAGCTACTGTTTTGTCAGAAGCACGCACGGCATAAGTCTGCCCCTTATTCAGTGTAACCGTATAAGTTGTTTTGCCCGCACTGTCCGCCACATTTAAATTCAGGGAAATTGTAGTGTTGTCTTCTGTTGCCACCACAATAAACCCACTTTTCGCAACCGTAAAAAAAGAAGAATTAGCAAGTGTGGTTTGCGAGGGGATCATAAATTTTAACCCTGTTGCCAATACCCCTTTCAATGGAAAAATTTCCGGGTTCTTGGCACTGGCTTCCTCATAATAGGCCGAAATTTTAGCAGTGGAACTTATTTTAATGCCATAAGGCAAAATAGTATTGGCTGGCTTGTTTTCCACATAGTTTAACTGTGATGTTAATGTTACAGTTGTGGCACTGTATGCATTCAGGGTAACTGTCTGTGTTTGAAAAGAAGGATTGGCCGGTTCTGATAAAGTAACCGTGGCACTACTGGCATAGGAAGACAAATGCAGGACAGTAGGAATGTTTCCGTTATCAGAGGTTACTTCCGGGGCTGCAAACCAGAAGGTTGTATCTGCCTGTGCATGCAGGGCTGATGCTGCAAAAAAAGACAGGATAGTCCCTATAAGTTTTAATTTGTTTACCATAAATTTCTGGGGCACCAGTCGCCGTATTTATTGTTCAGCATAAAGCCAATTAAAATTTCATGTGTTCCTTTGCTAACGGTATTGAGGGCTGAAGTACTGTAGTCGTATGAATAACTGAAATTCATAAACCTGCTGAAGTTTACCCCCAGCATCACCGCATAACCACTGTTATTTCTGTAAGAAGCACCCGCCCAAAGCAAATCCTGATACTGAAACTTAAAATTCAGATCAAACCCTACCGGCAGCGGCTGAATATAACGTACCTGAATTGAGGGTACAAAACTGATATCTTCATCCAGCATGGTACGGTAACCCAGTTCAAAAAAAGTATGCGGAATCAGTTTGGCGTTCTGTACTGCAACCGTATTATCAGAAAAAGTAAGGTTGTCAGGAATAATCTGCTGACAGGATATCCCTGCAAAAAAGTCTTTCCCATATAACCAGGTACCTGCACTGATATCCGGTTTCAAGCGATTTATAATATCACTGGTTCCTACTGCAGGGTCAATGGTAGTGGCAAAGCTTAATTTACTGGCATCCAGGCTCATTTGTGAAAAACCGGCAGTTATACCTACAGAGAGATTAAGATGCGGTGCCAGTCCAATATGATAAGCATAAGTACCTGCCAGCTCAAAACGGTTTAAAGGGCCGGTAACATCATTTAACACAGTAAGTCCTACGCCACTATGCGCCGGTTCAGTTGTATAATTCTCCCAATAAGCTGTGCCCCTGGGGTTTTCACCCGGAGCATGAAAGCTGGTAGGGTTTTCCCGGTCATAGGCATCACGGTGTAAAGGTCCCTGAATAGTTAAATAAGTAGAAACCGGTGCATCCTGTAAACCCACCCACTGCAGACGGTGGCTCATTTTCACATCCCAGTAATTTTCAATCCCTGCCACTGCAGGATTAATAATAAAATTGTTCAGGATATACTGTGTATAATAAGGCCGTTGCTGGGCTTCAGCAACAGGTGCCAGCAAAAGAAATAGCAGGAGCAGGCAGTTGTATTTAAAAATTGTATTCCGTTTCATGTAACCGGTTTTATAAAAAAGCAAGATGAATGTAAACATTCACCTTGCAACGTGGCCTGTTCAAAAACCACTACCCTTGATGAAAAGAAGTTATAAAAATGTGATCCAAATGAATTTAGTTTTTGTAACCACTTATTGGAGGATTTGTGAAGCCTGAATGTTGTCTGGCCTGTTCAGGTTTGCGGTGAAACGTAGGAATGTTGCGGTAAAACTATACGGTATAATGGGCAAGAAATGTTTCTTCATATAAATTACCTACGGGAACCTGAAATTGGCCAATGAAAATGACTTTATTCCGAAAACTATCAATGCGTTTTAAGGATACCAGGTAAGAGCGGTGCACCCGGATAAAATCGGCAGCAGGCAATTTATCAGTCAGTAGTTTCATGGTCATCCTGCACAGCACAGGTTTCTGGTTTTCCAGGTAAATTTTAATATAATCATCCATACTTTCGGCAAACAGGATCTGCTGAAAATATATTTTAACCAGGCTGTAATTGGAGCGGATCAGCATATTGTCGGGCTGCTCCTGATTAGCTGTTTTTTTAAGGGAAAAATATTGTTTTGCAGTTTCGGCAGCTTGCAGGAATCTTTGAAAGGTGAAAGGCTTCAGGAGATAATCAGTCGCTTTTAAATCAAATCCTTGTACGGCATATTCACTAAAAGCAGTCATAAAAATCACCATAACATGTTCAGGGAGTTGTTTACAGAAATCCAGCCCGTTCATAGAAGGCATTTGTATATCCAGGAAAACGAGGTCTGTTCCGGATGTTTTCAGGTACTGCCTGGCATCTTCCACACCGGAAAAGATTTTTTCCAGGGAAATAAAATCAGTCCTGCTGCAGAAATTGCGGATAATTTCCAGCGCAGGCGGTTCGTCGTCAATTGCAATGGCCCTGATCATCATAATGCTATAAACAAATTAACAGTATAATCTTTAGCTGTTTCATCTATCTGTAATAAGTGCTTTTGCGGATAAATGAATGCCAGCCTTTCCTTCGTATTGGATATCCCTATTTTCCCGCTCTGTTTCCCGGTTTGCGCTACTACTTTTTGGTTATATACTTTTAAACTTACAGCAGTTTCCGAAATGGTAATATTGATTTGAATGAGCGACTGATCCGAATCAGGATTTACCCCATACTGAAACGCATTTTCTATAAAAGTGATCAATAGTAAAGGAGCTATTTTTTTATCACCACAGGTACCATTGCAGGTATATTGAATATCAACGGTATTCCGCAGCCTGGTTTTTTGTAAAGCTATATAGTTATGGATATAGTTGATTTCTTTATCCAGCGGCACCTGCTCAGATTGAGCGTCTTTAATCACAAAGCGCATCAGATCGGACAATTGCACGATGGCATCAGCAGTAGCATCATCTTTTTTTAAAGCCAGGGCATAGATACTGTTAAGGGTATTGAATAAAAAATGCGGATTAATCTGCGCTTTTAAATAAGATAGTTCAGCCGCCTGTTTTGCTTTTTCGGAAGCATACCATCTTTTGCGGGTTTGTAACAGCAGGGAAAACAGCATAACAGAGATATATAAATAGATATGGTAGGAGATAGAGCTGATAAAATACCCAGCATCCGGCTGTGGCCTTCTGAATCTGGGATGGAAGTTATCAGGCGGCAATTCCTGCCCAAAAAAATTATCCACCATCATGGCCGGTATAAACGTAATCAGGATCAGCAGGGAAAGCAGGATGGCAAAATAGGCAAAGCGTTTATTGTTGAAATAGAATACGGTAATCAGATAATAATAGTTCAGGTAAAAGAACCCAATCAGCATGATATTGGCAATCAGGTCACGAAAAACCGGTTTATCCATTTGGAAAATAGCAATACCCGGCGGATGCGGCCTAAGCAAGATGGGCAGGATGAGAAATGCCAGGCATCCCAGCACATGGTACCCTATTTCTTTTTTAGTAGCCTGCATACCTGAAATGTGTTTAGGAGGAATAAAATTAAAGGGAAAGCAGGATAACTGCATAAATTTCAGGTATGTACTTAACTGAGGCTGATCAACCCAGTTTCAGCAATTTACCACTGCCCGAATATTTTTTAAACCGGATGTTACCCCATGCATCCGGAGCGCCAAATTCCACCCCTCCGGAAAGGATGAAGGTGCTATTGGGTGCTGGCACTGGTGTAAACATGGGTTCAATAAGCAAGGTTTCTGCTGGCCTTTCAGATTCAACCGGTAGCCAGTCTGTAATAACGGTATTTCCATTCAAATCATTCTTATCCAAAGGCCTGTACAAACCAAATTCCTCATCAAAAGAAAAGTCAGATACCGTGCCGGTAGTGAAAACCAGCCTGTAAAAAGACAATTGGGTAAAGTTTCTGAAATTAAATCCGTGGATCAATTCCGGAATTTCAACAGTTGCGGTTAGGGTATCCCGGTTTATCTGGCAGGGGATAGGTGTCCGGATTACAGCATCCAGTTTATTGGTTTCATTTAAATCAAACCCTTCCAGCAGATATTTATATTGCGAAAGTAATACCGGTTTTTTTCCATGATCCCCCTCCGGGTGTATTTTCTGTATGGCTTTCAGCAGTTTATTTAAAGTGCCGGTATAATTATAATCCCGCAGATGATCTATACGGAAAATAGCCTGGCGCAGAGCTTTGGTAGTTTGGGTAACGCCTTTCCATTCTAAAGAATTATTGTGCAATGCAATACAGGAGGGGTCTGTCTGGATTGTTTCTTTGGAAGGGCCACCCGGGGAGCGGAGAATATTTTTTTTAGAGCCTCTCATTTTATAGGAGGATAAATTACCCACCCGTCCGTTAAAGCTGAAATCGTTGTTTAAACTTGCCATTGTATTGAGGTTTACATAAATTGTTGAAATAAGGTTTTAAGATTGCGTTATACCAGGTTTTGCAATAAAGCAAAGATTATGGTATGTTAATGCAGAGATATAGTACCTCTTTAAAGGGTACTATATCTCTGCTATATCTGTACTATATGAGTGCCATATCTGAGCTATATGGGTTACTTAAGCCCCATTGATATTAAAATAATCCGGCCCCACATCCAATACAAATTGTGTAATGCCTGAAATTCCTTTGAGGCTTAATTTATCCTTTATTTTTACACGGATTGTTTCAACAGATCTAAGGGGTATATCAAATTTATCCGCAATTTCTTTTGAAGATAAATCCAGATACATACCATAAATGACCAGCTTTTCCTGATCGCTGAAGTTTAATTTATTGAGTAAAGCCCTTGCAGAACTGTTTTTGGTGATATTGTATAATATAGGCGTTAAACCCTTATCCAGGTACTCTTTATGTTTATAAACTGTTTCCACAGCATCTACTATGGTATCCAGTCCGGCATTTTTCAGCAAATACCCCAATGCCCCTGCATCCAGTATATCCTGCAAAAGTTTAATTTCTTCAAACATGGTAAAAGCCAGTATACGGCTGCAGCTATTGGATTGAAAAATTGCTTTTGTAGCAGCAATGCCATCCATTTCCGGCATCTGAATATCTGTTACAATAACATCAGGTTTCAGTTTATCTGCCATAAGAACCAGTTCCTGGCCATTTTCAGCAATGTCTAATAGTTTCAGGTGTTTTACAGAATCTAATAGTGTTTTAAACCCTGTTCTGATAACAGGCTGGTCATCCGCAAAAACAATGCGGATTGGTTTCTTTTCAGTGTTCATTTGTTTGCGTTTGTTAATGAATATTGATTGAAAGCCAGCTGTTTTAAAGGTTAAAAGTGGAGAGTGGAATTTTAATCCGGACATAAAAGCCGTTGCCGGGTTCTGTTTCCATAAATAGTTCTCCTTTTAATATACTTACCCTGTTGCAAATTGAAAGAATACCTGTTCCTTTAAACTCATTACCGGCAGGCAATTGAAAGCCCTTGCCATCATCCCTGTAACTCAGCAAAAGTGGGTTTCTGTTTTACGTAAAACCAGGTGTACCTGTGTAAGGCCTGCATGTTTGATGGTATTATTGGAAAGTTCCTGAATAATCCGGTACAGGTGAACATGAGCAATTGCAGGGACTGTCATATCATCCAATGCATTTACAAATGCAATCTGAATACAACCCTGGTCATTTAGTTCCCTTACCAGTGCAGATACTGAATCGGACAGGCTATTCCTGTCCAGCAGGGGATTCCATAAATGCATATTTTTTTGGCGTACACGGGTAATCATTTTATTCAGGGTAGCTTTTGCCATTTGCAGGTTATCCTGAGCATCAGACAGGTATTCAGCCCTTGAAAGCATATCCAGTTGCATATTGGCAAATACCAGCAAAGGCGAGAGGTCGTCATGCAGGTTTGCCGCCAGCAGTTTACGTTCCTGTTCCTGTGCTTTCACCTGAATGGCCATTTTTTCCAGAAAGAGCCCCCGCCACTGTTTTTTATGGCGGTTAATAGTTAGGATAAACAGCAAGAGGATAAAAGCCAGGAGGATTGCAGCTATCAGCAGTATAATATAAATCTTGGTTTCGTAGGTATACATAGTGCAGCAGGGATAAGCAGTAGATTACAGCAACAGTTAACAATAGCAAGCAGGTAGAATAAATGGATATTGAATGCATTACTCAAACCCAGCTTACAAAAGAAAATAGTTTCTATAAACAGTTTAAAACTGAAATAAATCAGAACAGATACAGCAAGCAGGTAACCGGCATCTTTCCAGTTATGGTTACCAGACATAAATAATCTTTTATTGATACGGTTAATAGCCATTAGCATCAACAGAAAGGCTGAACTGATCCGGAAAAGGCTATTAAAATAAAAAGGACTGTTTAGAACCAGGTTATCTGCCACCCATACCGCCAATAAAAGAGGAACCAGTATCCATAGAAAAACTGTTTTAGAAACTGATTTCACCCATTTACTAAACTGCCATACCAGGAGGATACTTTCGGCCAGGGTATACAAATTGGCATTGAGTGCATTCTCTTCATGGTTTAGTATTAATAGCCAACTGCTGATTTCATTAAGAGATGCCAGGCAAAGGACTAAAATAAAGGGATGGTATTCCTTTAGATTGAGCCTGTATTTACTAATGGCAATTGCAGTAGGTGGTACTATTGAAAAGCTTAGCAGGCTTAGTAACTGGAAATGTTTCATTACTGTTAACTGTTTAATAGGTCATCATCATTACAGGCAGGAGGGCAGCGTTGGCCGTCTTCCATGATCAGGTCAAGAGGAATTAGTTCCATCACATTTGCATTCCTGTAAAAGAGGCCATTACCATTGGCATCTACACCCACCAAAATGGCATGTACTTGCAGATCGTCTTTCATTCCATAATAAATGCGCAAGCCCCTGCAACCCGCCTGGGTAATTAGAGATTCTACATCCAGCCCATTAAAAGTTTCCGAGAAACAGAGCAGGTTTTTCTCTTTAAATTCTGGTGCCAGAATGTTTTCTTTGTTTTTCCGGTAAAGCCTGATCATTTCCAGGGCAGTTTCCGGCTTAATGAAGTGGGAACCCACTTCGGGTAATGTTTGATTTTTCATATTGCATATCGTTTAGGATCGCAATATGGGGAGAATTATAAAATAATCAAAAAAATAAGATAAAGAAAAATACATGCATTTTTACATGATGTGCATTATGTATTGATAATCAATAAGTAATAAAGTGTTAAAATGTAAAAGAGATAATACAAAGAAAATTTTTATAAACAATTTGTAATTTTCGCTTTGTATTTAAAACACCAATCCATTTTCATGGTGTTGGTAAACCTGAGCTTGAAGTTAATAAAACCTTTTTAAAAAATAATTGAAAGAAATCTACATTATTTTCAGAATTAATAGAAAAAATTCCATTAATTATCATTTTTTATGATAATTAATGGAAAATAATCGCAGTATACATCTACAGGGGGGCAATATGATCTGGATTTTAGGGATCAGTTTATCTGAAATTTACAATCAGAAGAACAAAATAAAATTTCC
>Ga0364881_10187_pt1 | contig 32080 bp, 30 predicted proteins | sample ExccelJu500001D4_5_FD_206923 | JGI IMG/M metagenome (GOLD analysis project Ga0364881, IMG submission 206923) | Enriched cells from Trout Bog Lake Hypolimnion, Wisconsin, USA - BchlTB.July30.5000.01.D4 | ecosystem: Environmental > Aquatic > Freshwater > Lake > Hypolimnion/Profundal zone | place...
AAAACTTACTCCGGAAGAAGAGCGGGTTATCGTTTATAAGGGAACTGAAGCTCCGTTCACTGGGAAATATGAGAAATTCAATGGAAAAGGAGTTTATGTTTGTAAGAGATGCGGTAATCCATTGTACCGCTCTGAAGATAAATTTGACGCCAATTGCGGCTGGCCCAGTTTTGATGATGAGATACCCGGAGCCATAAAGAGGGTGGTGGATCCTGATGGAACGCGGACGGAAATTGAGTGTGCCAAATGTGGTGCCCACTTGGGTCATGTTTTTACAGGAGAAGAATTCACTCCTAAAAATACGCGCCATTGTGTTAATTCCATATCACTTGATTTCAAGCCTGCTGATAAAGTCATGAACAAAGAAGAGGTCAGAACAGATACTGCCATTTTTGCCGGAGGCTGTTTCTGGGGTGTTGAATATTATATGAATAAAATCAAAGGCGTTAAATTGGTTATTTCAGGGTACACAGGAGGACATAAGGATCATCCTACTTATGAGGAAGTTTGTTCAGGAAAGACAGGGCATTACGAAGCAGTAGAAATTACATTTGATCCCGGACAGACATCATACGAGATTATCGCCAAGATGTTTTTTGAGATCCATGATCCCACGCAATGGAACCACCAGGGGCCGGATATTGGTGAGCAATACCGGTCGGCAATTTTTTACAGGAATGAAGAGCAAAGGTTGATCGCTGAAAACCTGATCAGCCTGTTAAAAAAGAAGGGATTTAATGTAGTCACGGAAGTTAAAAAGGCGTCGACATTCTGGAAAGCAGAAAATTATCATCAGAATTATTATGAACACAAGGGGTCCCTCCCCTATTGTCATGGTTATGTAAAAAGATTTTAGATCTCTTCAAATTTTTGAATCAGGTCAGGTTCCATGGGTTCAATGCGTTCAAAGTTCTTCCATCGGAAATCTTTGCGATGACCATTGGCATCCCAGGAATAGACATTCAAAAACATTTTACCAAAAAACAGGTCAGAAGAATCATAAAATTTTGCAAAAGCCACCTGTTCTCCTGTTTTTATATCATTGCCAATAACCGAGAGTTTCATATGAAGCCTGTATTTCCCTTTACGTGATTTGATCAAAGCATCTTTTAACTTTCGGTTCTTTGTTTCATCGAGGTTGATATCAAAATAGAGGATCCGTTCAAGGTCGGGAAGATCGCACTGTAATTGAAAAACCCTGACCCTTGAATCGTTTTCGATGGTCCATGCCTCAAACCTGCCATCCATGTCGATGATTGACCGGCCTTTATTTCCCAGTCTGATAGATAACCAGAAATTTTTATTCCGGTGACGTATATAAAGTTTTTTTGTGGAAAAAATATCGTTGGGGCGCTTGATCACATAGTAAACAAGAAGTCCGGAAAACATGGCAGTAAAAAAGATGGAGATGGCTGATTGTATGATCACAATTGTTCTGCCCATGTTTGTTATGGGATGAATATCGCCAAACCCAATGGTATGGAATGTAACAATGCTGAAATAAATGGCCTCGGCGAAATCAAGTCTTTCTTTAACCGGCTTTGCAGAAGGTGTGAGTGCTATGCTATTCGTTATATAATACCAATAGGCAAAGGAGATAATAAAGACAGCATAACAGCAGAATGCCAGAAAACAGAATCGAAGGAATTCACGGGTCTTGATTGAAAAATTCATACGCATTGATCCGGGGTTTTTCTTCCTTCAAAGTTACGAAACAACATTACTTCTTGTCAGGGGTTGCATTGAGTTGCTGGACTTTTATTTTATCTTGCTCTTTAAGGCCTGAAACTACTTCAATGTTAATCCCATCGGATAACCCGGTTTTGATGATTCGTTTCTCAAATTTCTGCGGGGTTGTTTCAACTTCAACAAAGGTTGAATCACCTTCAAATACAAGATCGCCTTCACGAACAGCCAGAACCTTTTCTTTCTTTTCCAATACAATATCAGCATTAGCGCTATAGCCTGCTCTTATGAACTGTCCTTCTTTAAGGGTTACATCAGCCTTGATTTCAAACTGCACTGCCCCGTTTTCCACAACACCTTTTGGAGCAATGTATTTCAAAGTAGCCTGGAACGTATCCTTTTCGATGGCCCCGATTGAAAGGAGAAGTCCCATTCCAGGTTTGATTTTACCTACCTCGGTCTCATCCACTTTTCCCTGGAAGATCATGTCATTTACATCAGCAACTGTGGCAATTGTCGTTCCGGCATTGAAGTTATTGGCTTCGATTACGCTGCTTCCGACTTTTATCGGAATGTCGAGAACCATGCCATCAATGGTTGAAGTGATAAGGGTATTGGTCACTTTCCCCGACTTTTTATTTACTCCTTCCCGAATCAGTTCAAGGTTGGCTTCAGCAGCATCCACTTCCTGACCAGCATTTTTATATGCCACCTGAATGGTTTGGAATTCCGATTGGGCTACGACATGTTCTTTAAAGAGCTTTTCCTCACGATCGAAGCTGATCTTGGCATCATCAAAAGCAATCTTTGCCTTGTCGAGCCTGCCTTCTGCATTATTCAGGTTGACCAGGTCGGGAATGATTCTGATCTTGGCAATGTTTTGTCCTTTTTTAACATTTTTCCCTGCTTCAATATAGATTTCTTCAACTATTCCTGAAACAACAGGTTTTATCTCGATCTCCTTTCTGGGAACCACTGATCCTGTTGCAACTGTCTTGCGTGTAATTGAAGTATAGAATGGCTTCTCCGTTTTATAAATGATCGGTTTCTGTTTCGATTTATTATATAAATAAACGATGGTAAGCAGGAAAATTCCAAGGATAATTACTAGTGCTGCAATTTTTAATACTTTCTTCATAAGTCAATGTAAACGGTTAAGTTATTTCGTAATTCTAATGTATACTTTGTATTTATTCATAACGCAGTGCATCTATGGGCTTCACTGAAATTGCTCTTTTTGCCGGAATGAAACCAGCAAGCGCCCCTGAAACAATAAGGATGCATAGGGCTATTATGGCCACCTTAAAATCAACACCGGGATGGACAAACATCTCTGTATTGGCCCCTGAAGAAGATAACAGGTAATTGATTAGTTCAAGAAGCCCAACTCCAAACACCAGTCCGAAATATCCTGCAAAGGTTGTCAAAACAACTGATTCTGTGATGATCTCACTAATGATATTGAAAGGGGGGGCACCCAGGGCCCGTTGTATTCCAATTTCTTTGGTTCGTTCTTTTACCACCACCAGCATGATATTACTCACTCCAATGACGCCAGCAAGTAGTGTGCCTGTGCCCACAATCCATACAAGAAGGTGGATTCCAAAAAACAAACCTTCCATTTTATCATATTCTTTCCTGAGGTTAAAATGACCAATGGCATCATCATCTGAAGGGGCCACCGAATGTCGTTTCTTCAGAATATCCATTGCTTTTTTCTCTACAATATCAACAGGAATATCATCTTTTGACGTAATGTTAAAGAACCCTACAGTATTGCCATAATTGAATGTTCGCTGCAGGGTGGTAAAAGGCATGTGAATTCTTTGATTATCCTGAGATGCGGCTTCTCCGGTACGCTTTGATTTGAACACCCCTATCACCATGAAGTACACGCCATTGATCTGAATATATTGGTTAAGCGGCTTTTCGTTTTTCTCAAAAAGAAGATCGACCACCCGCTGACCAATAACTACAACTTTTCTTTTCTCTTTCAGGTCGAGGTCGTTCAGAAACCTGCCTTCCAACATATTGACAGGGTCAATGCTGTTGAAAACCGGGTAATCACCAAAGAGAGAAAACTGGCCTGCTTTAAGTTTCCTGACCACATTACTGGTTCCATCATATCCTCCTACATTAGTCCGGGGTGCCATGTATTTAATTTCCGGAATACCATCCCTCAGTGCCTGGATATCACTGTTTTCGTAATTAAACCTTCTACCTCTCGGAAAACCCTTGTAAGAAACGGAGGTTTGCTGAGCCCAGATAAAGACACTGTTGGTGGCCATATCTCCGAAATTCTGTGTAACCCCATTTTTTAATCCGGTACCTGACCCTAGCATGATAACGAGCATGAAAATTCCCCAGAAAACACCAAACGCCGTGAGGAATGTCCGGAGTTTGTTTTTCCTGAGAACATGATAAATTTCCTGCCAGCGATCGAGGTCAAACATTTTGTTAGGCTTTGGGGGTTAGGCTTTGGGGGTTAGGGGTCGGCAAAGTGTTAAGTTTTAAGTATGTCGTGTATTGGGATTGAGATTTAGATTATTCATTTTATTCGTCTCTCAGGGCGTCGACTGGTCTTACGTTCGCTGCTTTCATAGCCGGGACTAATCCGGCTATTGCACCTGCGAAGATAAGTAGTATGGTTGCACCTACCGCAATTGAAAAATCAGCTTCAGGGTTTTTAAAAAAGTCTGTCGCCGGCATTTTGCTTGAAACCAATTCAAGTAAACCAATCCCCAAAACCAATCCTATATATCCTGAAAAGCCTGTAATCACAATTGCTTCCTGGAGTATCAAACCGACAATTGAAGAAGGTGTGGCCCCCAAAGCTTTTCTGACACCGATTTCTTTCGTCCTTTCTTTCACCACGATCATCATGATGTTGCTCACACCAACCACACCTGCAATAATGGTGCCGATTCCAATTATCCATATGAACAACCTAATCCCCGAAAACAATGCAGTAAAACGCTTTACGTCTTCATTTTTATTCCATACCTCCACAGCACGTTCATCCTTGATATCATAAGTATGACGACGTGAAAGGAGGGATTTTGTGTTTTCCACCATGACATTGGCTTGTTCGGGTGTGGCCTTGCCAGTAGTAAATGCAATTTGCTGAATGACATTATCGCCATTAAAGATCCGCTGAGCCGTAGAAATGGGAATGTATATTCTTCTTTGTTCATTGTCATTCCTGCTGAAATCCCGGAATACCCCAACGACTTTAAACAAGACCCCGTTCACCGTGATGTATTTGCCCATGGCCACTGTATCTTTTCCTTTAAACAGAACGGCTTTAACTTTTTCACCAATCACCGCAACCTTCCGGAAATCAAGGATATCAATATTGTTGACAAATCTTCCCTGGATCAGCTCAATTTCTTTGATATAGCCATAATCGGGATGACATGGGGAGATAAAGAATGAACCATACTGATTTTTATATGAGGTGAGGTTATTACCAAGGAATAAACGTGACGAAATATGGTCATGGCCTTTGATCGAGGTATTTAATGAATTGTAATCTTCATTGGTGAACTTAATATTTCTCCCCGATTTCAGCCCTTTATATTTCAGGCTTGTAATTCCGCTGGTGATCCAAACCCCATTGGTAGCACCTCCTTTGAATTGCTCAGCGACACCATTTTCCAAACCTATTCCTGAACCCAAAAGTACCACCAGCATGAAGATCCCCCAGGCCACGCTAAACCCGGTGAGAAAAGTCCGGAGCTTGTTCTTCTGCACCGTACTGAAAATCTCCTGCCATTTATCGAGTTCAAACACTTGGTTAGGTGTTAGGGGTTAGGGTTTTGGTACTTTTTAATTCTTTATTATTTCTGTGACCATTCCATCTGTGATGTGGATGGTTTTCTGTGTTCGGAGTGCAATATCATGTTCATGAGTAACAATCACCATTGTTATTCCGGTGTTGTTGATCTCCTGCAGAAGATCCATCATTTCAAGGGAAGTAACAGAATCAAGAGCGCCAGTTGGTTCATCGGCCAGTATCACTTTTGGTTTTGTAATCAATGCCCGGGCAATTGCAATTCTTTGTTTCTGCCCTCCCGACAATTCATTGGGAAGATGATGTGCCCATTCTGTCAAGCCCATCTTTTCCAGGTATTCCATGGCAATAAGATTTCGTCTTTTACGGCTCACCTTCTGGTAATAAAGCGGCAAAGCAACATTTTCCATGGCATTCTTAAAGGAGATAAGGTTGAATGATTGAAAAACAAATCCAAGCAACTTGTTTCGTAGAGCGGCTGCTTTGCGTTCATTCAGTTTCCTGATGGTTGTTCCATCAAGGGTATATTCCCCAGCATCATAATTATCAAGAATTCCCAGGATGTTCAACAAAGTAGATTTCCCGGAACCCGATGCCCCCATAATAGAAACCATCTCCCCTGCTTTTATTTCCAGATCAATCCCTTTCAATACATGCAACTTGGATTGACCCATTACGTATGATTTATGAATGTTTTTTATGTTGATCATGCCATAGTGTAATTTTTCACAATAACGCACATTAGACTCCTTTATTAGTCAAATGTTACAGTTTCCGTTTCTAATGATGGAAATAAATATGATAAAATCTTTCTACATTTGCTAATCTTCTATAACCCTAAATAATTTTCTATGACAGACATCAGTAGAGAAGCGGTAAACCTGGCGATTGTCACTTTTATCATTGTAATTCTTTTTCATGTTGCAACAGAATATGTTTTTAAATCGAAAGAAAAAGTTCACGTTGCTCTGAAAGCAATTGCCAATGCCTTCCTCATCGCTGCCCTGGCAATGCTTTTCCATTTCAATCTTGAAAATATCAATAAGATGGAAGATATTAAAAAAGAATTGTCTTCTGTTAAAGAAATAAGTTCTGGGCTAAGTTTTTATAAGCCTTACGAAACAATCAGCAAGCTGGATGAGAACAATGTTTTCCGTAAGCTGCTCGATCACCAGATGGAGCAAATCAAAACTGATCTGCTTGAAGTCGAAAACTCGACGCTTGTATATACCCGCGAAGAGTTTTTATCTGCCTGGGAAAACACCATTTCAAAATATGCACAGAAAGAGATCAGGGCCATTAATACCATTTCCATCGAAGACTGGGGTAGGTTTACGCCGGCTTCAGGAAGTTCGGCGCATGAATCGGCCATCAAGAGAGGGGTATCAGTAAAACGGTTACTGATCTACGACAGCGAAAATGAAGAAGATATCCGCTCTAATCTTTCATTGGCTAAAAAGCAACAAGGGCAAAAAGTGGAAGTTAGGTTTCTCTCGCTAGCCGTTCTTGAAACAAGTTCGTATTACACTACCCTGATGAACAAATTTTCGACCATCGACCTGATGGTTGTGGATTATGAATGTGTGTTTTCGGCTTTTACCATTAATAAAAAGAATTCCAGGATACTGAGAAATGGTAAGGTTACGAATGATCTCGCGAAAATCCAGTTGGCACGTGATTATTTCGACAAGTTGTGGAATGAAGCAGAGAACATGACAACCTTTACAAAAAATAACCCTGGAAAAAATTAATGCTTTTTCTGATCAACGTGACGTAAACCTGAAATGAATGTTTTCCGACATGTTTCAGGAAGGACCAGGTCCCTGAATAGCCTGTGCCGATCATTTGCAAAACAAGGCCGAGAAGGAATAGTCCGAAACCCACGATAACGAGGAAAGCAAAGATGTATCCCACTTTGCCGATATCCGATCTGGTTTTTTGATTGTCTCCGACTCCAGTGAAGGTTCTTTTTGTCCAGGCATGTTTCGTTTCTTCAGGAGTAGAACAAATATGAAAAGCGAGGGTTCCCCCGATAAAAACATCAAACCAGGGGAACCATCCCGTTGGGAGAAAAGGCCTGACCATAACAGCAATCAAAGTAAAAGTCGGCAAGTAATAAGGCGCAAGGCCAATCAGCAGGGTTCCGAATTCGCCACCAAAGTTTCCTGAATATTGAACCTGCCCGCCACGTTTTGAAGTGACAATGAATTTGTGAATCCTTCTGAAAAAGAGCAATGCTACCAGGGCATGGGTAAGTTCGTGTTCAAAGGTGGAGATGACATGGATCTTTTTGATCACGATAAAATAAAAGGGGATGCCAAGCCCAAATCCAGATATGAGGGGGATCCAAAGGCCTTTGTTTGTGGCAATGAAGATGAGTGCTTCCCAGAATGCAAATACCGATCCGGGAATAAGGAAAAGTGCAAGTAATGCCAAAAAAAATCGTATCATGACACCTGATATACCTCCGTTTCCTTATACCTTGATGCAACCACTATCCTGGTGCCATTTGCATGTTTACTGAACAGGTCGTGAACAAGCTGAGGGGAGTTGTTATGGGCTGAGAGATGAGAAAGCACGAGGAGGCTCATGAAAGCAGGTCTATGGGTTGTAAAAAGCTCAAGTGCTTGAACATTTGACAGATGGCCCTTATCACTATGGATCCTCCTTTTCAGATAGATAGGATAATTCCCTTGTTCCAGCATGGTTTCATCATAATTTGCCTCAAGAAAAGCAGCATGACACTGACCGAGGTTGTTGATTACATGTTCACAGGCTCTTCCTATGTCAGTCATAATGCCTACGGTTTTCCCATTTCCTTTTACGATAAAACTATGTGGTTCCTTTGCATCGTGTTGTTTCAGGAAGGCATGAATGCTAAGTTCACCAATCAGAACAGGAGAATCGGTTGAAAATGGTTTCACGAGCTGAAGATCGAGCATCAGTCTGCTATTATCATGGGTTGCCGGAGTGATGTAAATGGGTATTTTGAATTTTCGCGAGATCACTTCTACACCCCTCGTATGATCGGTATGTTCATGGGAAATGAAGATGGCTTTGACCTTTCGCATCGATAATTCAAGCCGGTTCATTCGTCGTTCTGTTTCCCGGCAGGAGATTCCGGCATCAATCAGCACAGCTTCATTATCGTTGCCAACATAGTAGCAATTGCCGTTGCTTCCGGAAGCGATGGAGGTGATGTAGAGAGACATTTATCGGTTTTACATTTATGATTTACGATTGTAGATTGGTTGTACGATTTACGATCGTAGATTTATCAGATGATCCTTTTTACAATTTAAAATGCCTGAATGGCGCGTACCGGAAGGGCAGGTCAATCCAGGTCGGCGTTTTTTTTAGCATTCAACTATTCAGTTTTGACAATAAAAGTAGGTAAAATTTATTGATTATGACCCGATGAATCTAAAATTGATCACCCGAATGACGATATCAAGCCTGTGATTTGATCTTTTTTCAATTATTTTTCAACGTTTTGTGGTTCGTAGATCAATTAACCATACCTTTATACATTGGAGATACTAAAATGATTATTTATAAGTTTTAATACCAGAATGATTTAGTGTTAGATTGATTAAATAAACGGAGAATGAAAAAAGACGTATTGGAAAACAGAATGAATTTGGCGAACCATCAATTAAAAGTTCCACATGCAAAATTGTTGACAGGTTCTATTCAAAATAAATATCCCGTCATCCTGGACGGTGGAAAAACGATTTTGTTTATCTCAGATAAGAGTAAAGAAGCAGAAACCATAAAACGATATGAATTGAGAAGAAAACGTTAGCACATATTCAATTTCAATGAACCCGTTTACCTTTTTCCGGTGGTTAATTTTTCCCTCCTGTTTATAATCCTTTGTTGTACCTTTTGACTGCCGGATGTGATTTTTTATTAAAATTCCACAATCTTTTTGAATCTTATATGGTTGTTTTGATAATTCATTTATTTTTGCCGTTCATTAAATCAAACTCAACATCCTATGAAAAAAAATTCTACGTGGCTAATGATCGCGTGTTCCGCGATGATGCTTTTATTCACTTATTCCTGCAATAACAATAGCAAGACAATGACTGCCGAAAAAAAAGTGCCGGCCTTTGATCGTACAAGTATCGATTCCACAGCTAAGCCTTGTGATGACTTTGATCAATATGCCAACGGAAACTGGAAGAAAAACAACCCGATACCTTCAACAGAAGGCGCATGGGGAGCTTTTAATGTTCTTGATAAAGAAACCCGTGAAGTTAAGATCAAGGGAATTGTTAAAGACCTGTTGACCCAGAAAGACCTTAAGAAAGGGAGCGATGCACAACTCATCACCGGGTATTACCGTTCCTACATGGATACCGTTACCATTGAAAAACGCAGTATTTCTCCAATTGTACCTTTGATAGATAAAATCAATTCCACTAAGAACTTACAAGAATTGATAACCCTTACTGGGGATCTTGCAAAATTCGATGTCAGTGGCCCCTTTATGGTATATGTCAGCGCCGATGACCGGAATAGCAAGATGAATGCAATTTTTATGGGACAAGGAGGCTTATCGCTTGGCGACCGCAATTACTATGAAAACAAGGATTCCGCAATGGTTAAAATCAGGGATGAATTTGTTAAGCATGTTGATAAAATGTTTTCCATGGCCGGCTGGAAAGAAACCACTCCAGGGAAGACCATTCTTGATTTCGAAACAAAAATGGCCCTCATCCAATTGAAGAATTTCGAACTGCGTGATCCTGTTAAACTTTATAATAAAATAGCTTTCACCGAACTTAATAAACTGGCTCCTGCAATCAATTGGGCTGATTATTATAAAAACTACGGACTGAAGACCGACACTGTGATTGTATGGAATAAAGATTACCTGAAAAACCTCAATCAGCTGGTGAAACAAATTCCTTTAGAATCATTGAAAACATATTACAGATGGCAAGTCCTTAAGGTTTTTTCAGGAGGTTTGCCTGCACAGTTCAGCAAGGAAACGTTTCACTTTTTCAGTACCGTTATGTATGGGGTAAAAGCACAACGTCCACGCGAAGAACGTGCGATTATGAGTGTTAACCGCAGATTGGGTATGCCGTTGGGAAAATTATTTGCTGCTAAATATTTCCCTGAATCATCAAAGAAAAAAGTAAACGAGATGATCGAGAATGTTCGCACTGTTTATGGAGAACGAATTGACAAGCTCACCTGGATGAGTGCAGAAACAAAAGCAAAAGCTAAAAAGAAATTATCGCAGTTTACATGGAAGATTGGCTACCCCGATAAATGGAAAGATTATTCAAGTATTGACATTCAGGATGATAAGCTGATTGAGAATATGATGAATGTTGACCTTTGGGAGCATAACGACATGATTGCAAAAGCCGGAAAACCGGTTGACAAGTCGGAATGGGGAATGACACCACAAACCATCAATGCCTATAATAATCCCAATAATAATGAGATTGTTTTCCCGGCAGCTATTCTCCAACCTCCTTTCTTTAATCCAGATGCCGATGATGCTATTAATTATGGCGGAATCATCAGCGTGATCGGACATGAAATGACACATGGGTTTGATGATAATGGAGCACAATACGATGGAGAAGGAAACCTGAAGAACTGGTGGGCTCCTGAGGATCTGAAAAACTTTACTGCTCTCGGAGAGAGACTTCAAAAATATTTTGATTCTTTTGAAGTGACCAAAGGATTTAATATCAATGGTAAACTTACTCTTGGTGAAAACATTGCCGACCTCGGCGGAATTACACTGGGCTATTATGCCCTGGTCAAATCGATGGAGGGAAAAAAAGCTCCTGAGCCCATTGACGGATTTACCTGGAAGCAGAGGTTTTTCCTCGGCTGGGCACAGGTGTGGCACGAAAATATGACCAAAGAAAGCCTGATCAATCAGGTGCAGACCAATGAGCACTCACCCGCCCGCTGGCGTATCATTGCTACCCTTGGACAATTGAAAGAGTTTACAGATGCTTTCGGTTGTAAAGGAAAAATGTCAGTTCCGGATGCAGAACGTGTTGTTATCTGGTAGATTTTGAACAGAAAGGAATAACTCTTCTAAAATAAAGAATGCCGGAAAAAAAGGCTTTGCCTTTTTTTCCGGTTTTTTTTGAGGCACGATCGTTAATGTTCGAGGAGAGTTTTTCGAATGTTGAACAACGAATGTTGAACTTCAGGAGAATTAGATATTTTACGTTTGAGCGGAAGATAATCCCAGAAAGTTATAAAAAGATTCCGGAGTAATGAACTCTGCATTGCTACCAGGATAGGCATTCAGGAAGGTCTTTGAGAAAGACTTTTTAACAACAGAATTCCACTTGAATTCATAGCCACAAAGCTTCCCTTCGGCATCTTCAATATAATCAATTTCCTGTTGTGCGGTAGTTCGCCAGAAAAACCGGTTACACCAGACATCATGCGTTTTAAGATATTTATACCGTTCGCTGACCATCAAGTTCTCCCATAGAACGCCCGTATCTGGTCTTAGTGAGAGCGGATTAAATGAATTGATCAGTGCATTTCTCAATCCGTTATCATAGAAATAGACCTTTCTGCTTTTTTTTAATTCATTACGCAGATTCCTGCTCAGCGATCCAAGCCTGAAAACAACAAATGCCTTTTCCAGAAGGTCAATGTATTTTTCCACCGTCTGGTTATCAAGGCCTGTCATCTGCCCAAGTTCATTGTAAGAAACTTCGTTCCCTACCTGAAATGCAAGTGCCTGAACCAATTTTTCCAGCCTTTCGGGCTTGTTAATTTTTTCCCAAAGCAAAATATCTTTATAAAGATAGCTGTCGGCAAGCTGCTTCAGGATTTCTTTCTCATTTCCCGGATGATTCACTACATCCGGATAGTATCCAAAGATCATACGTTGCTCCAAAAGGCTTCTTTCCCTGATAAGGCCGTGTTCATTGACCATTTCAAGGAATGAGAATGGCAGAAGCAGATATTCCCATTTTCTTCCTGTCATCGGTTCATTTACACGGTTTGACAGTTCAAATGCAGAGGAACCAGTAGCAATCACTTTCACTCCCGGGATCTGATCTACTATTATTTTTATGCAAAGTCCGATATTTTCTATCCGCTGGGCTTCATCAATGATGAGAAGGTCAGATTTTCCAATTATATTCCTCAAAACTGCTACCGATGCTTTTTCAAGTATTGTCCTTGTGGTAAAATCATCTCCACTCCAAAACTGAATCTTTGTTTTTTGTTTCTCAGCAAGGGAATTAACCAGGGTTGTCTTTCCGCTTTGCCTTGGCCCAAGAATGATTATCGCTTTTGGATCTTTCCAATGTTCCGTGATTTTCTTTTCAAGCAACCTGGCTATCATTCATCTGATTATCAAGAGTACAATCGCAAATATAATACATTTTTTGCGAATCAATTCGCAATTATTGGAAATAAGAAGGAAAAATTTCGAGGGTTATTGAATAATCGAAGGTTGAACAACGAATCCTTTTTGCCATTCAAAATCTTTTTTAAATATGTTGATAAAATAATTATTTCTAATGATGGTCTTACATAAACCCTCTTGAAAGGAATTGATAAAAAACCGGAAACTCTTTACTGATTTGTTCCGGGTAATAGGAATACTAGAATTAATGTCGTTAAGTTAATAATTTACTTTCTCCATCATATCCTCATAACTCCATCTTTCCTCTATCTTTCCTTTTATTTAGGTTCTTGGTGAGTTCGGTGTCAATTCGGCATGAGTTCGGCGTGCGTTCGCTCAAATGTCAGTCAGAAGCAACAAATTCTACCTTTAATTTTACTCACTCTACGGGAGAAATTCCCTTTGGATGGATGATAATCCATTTTAATTGTATCAGGCAATAAAGATACAAAAATGATCATTAGAAAACAAGAAAAATATCATAAATTTCCGCTGGAAACTGGATGGTGCAATCACATATGCTCAATTCTTGATATAGAGGTCTATTCTTTTTTGCGTATTATTATTCACTAAAAGGCATTGATACTTGAATATTGATAACGAGCTTTGAATTTCAGAATTCCTGCTGCCAGGCAGACGTCGATCTATATTTTCTGTAGATTTGCTCATTCAAGTTTAATTTCATTTAACTCGTCGTAACTATTTGAGGATGAAATACGATTTCGATAAAATAATTGACCGGACTAACACTGCTTGCGTAAAATATGATTTAAGGCAAACTATTTTTGGAAAGAGCGATGTGATTCCAATGTGGGTCGCTGATATGGATTTTGAGACTCCTGATTTTATACGTGATGCGGTTATTCGCCGTGCCGGTCATCCAATTTATGGTTATACATTCAGGGATGAAGATTATTATCAGCCAATTATAGAGTGGATGCAGTCACATCATGGCTGGACAATTCAAAAAGAGGATGTTGTTTTTTGTCCCGGAGTAGTTCCTGCACTTAATATGGCGGTTTTGGCATTCACGAAACCCAGTGATAAAATTATCATTCAGCCGCCGGTCTATCGCCCGTTTTATGGTGCAGTGAGGGATCACGAAAGGGAATTGGTGTACAATCAGTTAATCCAAAAAGAAAATAAATATCTGATTGATTTCGAATTGCTTGAAGAGCTGGCGAAAGATGCAGTGATGATGATTCTTTGTAACCCGCACAATCCTGTCGGTCGTTGCTGGGATCAATCAGAACTTGATAGTATTGCCAAAATCTGCATCAAAAACCATGTGCTCGTATTATCAGATGAAATTCATGCCGATCTGGTGATGCCGGGTAACAAACATGAAGTTTTCGCCAATCTGTCACCGGAAGCTGCCGAAATTGCCATTACTGCCCACGCCCCCAGTAAAACATTTAACCTTGCCGGACTTGCAACTTCATCCGTGATCATTTTGAACCCGGATTTGAGAAAGGTTTTTTCAGAGTTTATCGACAAAATGCATTTGAGCATGGGGAATCTATTTGGAAACATTGCTTCTACTTCTGCTTATTTACATGGAGAACCATGGAGATCTCAGCTCATAGATTATCTGCAAACAAACATTGATTTTACCACTACATTTATCAACGAAAATATCCCTCATTTGAAGATGATCAGACCGGAAGCAACTTACATGATCTGGCTTGATTTCCGAGATTACAGAATTGATGATGAAACCCTGAAACACAAACTGATCCATGAGGCAGGATTGGGCTTTAATCCGGGAACAGAATTTGGTCCGGGAGGCAAAGGTTTTATGCGGATGAATATTGCGTGTCCGCGTTCAACTTTGAAGGAAGCTCTTGAACGACTCCACGCAATGTGTGAATCGCTTTAAAACGTAATTTTGAAGTCAATATTTACCTAATTTCAAAAGATAATGAGTAAAGTCTATATTGTCAGAAGTAACGATTACTCCCAGGTTGACACGAAACTGGCGGAGTTAATCGAAATGATGGGGGGAACTTCGCAGTTTGTAAAACCCAATCAGCGGATTGCATTAAAACCCAATTTACTTGTAGCGACTGAAAAGGAGAAGGCAGTGACAACGCATCCATCCTTACTTACGGCTACAGGGAAGATCTTTGGTAAAGTCACTGGTAGCATGTTGCTTGCCGAGAGTCCTGGTTCTGGCTACGCGTACGATAAGAAAGCACTGGAAAAAACTTACCTGGCTTGCGGGATGTCAGATGCCGCTAAGATTGGTGGAATAGAATTAAACTATGATACCTCATTCGAAACCGTATCATTTCCAGATGGCAAACTGGTGAAAAGATTCGAGATCATCACTCCCATATTACGTTGCGATAGTTACCTCAACCTATGCAAGTTTAAAACGCATGGGCTGATGATCATGACCGGGGGTGTCAAAAATATTTTCGGTGTTATACCGGGACGTTCCAAACCGGGATACCACAGTACCATGACAACACCAGAATTGTTTGCGGGGATGCTTCTAGACCTGTTGGCCCTGGTACCACCAAAACTGACTATAATGGATGCGGTGGTTGGCATGGAAGGAGATGGTCCTTTCAACGGAACGCCTCGCCATGTTGGACTTCTACTTGCTTCAACAAATCCACTCGCTCTCGATTTCGTGGTGTCGAATATGATGGGGATTCCAATCGATAAAAATCCCTTGTTGGTCGAGGCCAAAAAACGTAATTTACATCCATCGGGCATTGAGGAAATTGAAGTTATTGGAGTACCTTTAGCAGAGGTTTGCATTCCTGATTTCAAACTTCCCGCTTCCTTCACGAAAGAGAACAGGAGGGTACTGGGATCTTTTCTAAAACCATTTGTAAAAAATTCATTCACTGTCGATCCCAGGATAATTAAGTCAAATTGTACCGCTTGCGGTACTTGTAAAAAAGCATGTCCCCGTGATGCAATCGTTATTAAAAAATTCGCAATGATTGATAAGAAAAAATGCATCCGTTGTTACTGTTGCCATGAGATGTGTCAATATAACGCAATTGAGTTGCATAAAAGTTGGCTTTTTAGGTTGTTTAATCAAGCTGTCTGAGAATAGTGGGTGGAGGATAGAAGTCGGAGGGCAGAGGTCTGAATTGAAGAATCAAACATTCGAACAACGAAATTTGAAATCAGAGTGGAAATTTGAATAATCACCGAAAAGAAACTATGAATTTTAAACACCGATATTTCGTAGTAATAATGATTTTCCTTGTTGAGAGTATCTTTTGTAATGCGGCCACTATCGTTATCAAAAATAATCCTCTGGATAAAGTAATTACCTTCGGTAATAGTAAGATTACGATTACCATTGATTATAATGGGAAATGCGCTGTTAATGATTTAAGTGTTAACGGACAATCTGTAATTTCAGGACCTGCAGGAATATTCTCATCAATAAAAACCACAACAAACAACTACTCTACACTTAAACTCCAGTCGGATCCAACGGTCAACATTGTCGAGAATACGATAACCATCAGTAATATCAAGTTTGGCGATAATGAGGAAATAGCAGAAGAAACGTGGAAGTTCTTATTGTCTGAAGGTGATATAAAATTTGAGATTGAACGTTCCTTTCCAAAATCTCTTTTGATTGAAGAAGCTGCATTTCCTTCTTTTGACTTTAATAGTATAAATACATGGAATGGTGCTTTTTTAGGATATGGCGGATTGGCCTGGTTTTATCTCTTCAACCAGAAATTATGCACTTATGGTGTACATTCAGACTGCTCAACTTTTTGGAATAGCACTACCGGAAATGCCTTAAAGATAGCAGTTGCTGCCAATGGGAAAAACGTGGCGATGAAATACAGCCGTTCGGCTGATGATCATTTGAACTTTAACATTGCAGTCTCAGATAGCGAAATGACTTATCGTTATGAAGCTGAAAAAAGGAGCAGATTTATCAGAGGGAAAACAGATGTTTGGGCTCCCTTCACCGTTTCATCAGGAAACTATTTTCAGACCATAACCTTGTCTGCCTTAAATTATAATGACGCTTATAACCGGGGAAATTTCGTTGGAATTAATGGGAAACAGGTTACCAATGTATTGAATACCATAGCCAGGATTGGCGTAATAGATGAAAAGCATTTTGGAGGCAATAGCTGGCATACTCCTTACGGCCCTATTTGTTTGCATGAACAGTATATTGCCCAGGTTGCCATCGGAATCAATGATGACACATATACTGAGGGCTACAAACGATGCCTTGATTTTTATTGCGATCATGCCATTCAACCCGATGGCAGGGTTTTGCCACGTTGGGCTTACCTCAATGAGGATGCTATGCCTGGCACGGTGACCAAGGAAGGCTTCTACGAAGCACAATGGGGATATCTGATGGATTCAAACCCTGATTTCGTTGCCAATGTAGCGCAACTTTTTAACATCTCAGGTGATTTAACCTGGGTCTCAGGCCACAAAACAACTTGTGAAAGAGCGCTTGATTATATGATCAAACGAGATGTTAACGATAATCATTTAGTTGAAATGATGACCAATTCCGAATCTGAAAAAAAAGGCAGTGACTGGATCGACATCATTTGGGCCTCATTTGAAAATGCCTTTGTAAATGCTAAATTATATTATGCTCTTACTTTATGGGTTGATGTGGAAAAGCAATTACATGATTTTGGAAAAGCAAACTATTATTCACATTATGCTGCCGGCCTTAAAAGAAATTTCAACAAATCAACCAATGAGGGTGGTTTCTGGGACAGTAAAAATAAATGGTATGTGCACTGGCTTGATAAGGATCATTCTGTGCATGGGAACAACCTTGTGGTTCCTGTAAATTTGATGGCTATTGTGTATGGCATTTGTGATGACACCACAAGACGAAACGCCATTCTTGATAAAATTGAAGAACAAACCAGCCATGAGAACCTTTTTTTCTGGCCGATTTGCATGTATCCATATGGTGCAGGAGAAGGGAATGACTGGCAATTCCCCTTTCCCAACTATGAAAATGGTGATATCTTTTTATCCTGGGGCAGCATAGGGGTTGAAGCATATGCCGGCTATAAACCTGATCTCGCATTAAAATATGTTGAAAATGTGTTAAATCAGTACGGAAAAGATGGCTTGGCATTTCAGCGGTATGGACGGATTCATCAGGACGGATTAGGAGACGATATACTTTCCGGAAATAGCCTTGCCCTTGTTGGGCTTTATAAATCTATTTACGGGATTAACCTTTGTTATAACAGGCTTTATTTAAACCCTCACCTTCCCGCCAAACTATCAGGTACAGTACTGAATTATTATTACAGAAAGGATACGCTGAAAATAGGATTGGAAAGCAATCATTATTCAATTTCAACTAACCAATTTAACATTGGATCAAAAAGCGACTTTGGCTTTTATTCAGAGAAGAATGAATTGGAGTTTTTTAAAGGGAACGATGATCGGTACTCCCTTAAGGCTCAGACTATGTCAAAAATTTCACTCGAAATTGAAAAATGGAATGCTGATGATTTTTCCTGGCTTCAATCTTCATTGGGTGTAAACGGAACGGTATCTTATACCCTTCACGTCTCGAAATCAAATAGTATCTATACACTTTCAAAAGGAAACAAAACTATAAATGTCAAGAGTGATCAGGACGGGTTATTGAAATTTAAAGCGAATACAAATGAAAAAGCAGTTCTTATCAGAATGAATACCCGAATATCGATCAACAATTTTTAAAGGAAATAAAAGTTGTAATATTATGGCATTTGAACTGTAGGCTATCCTAAAATTCTTTCTTTTACAGGCAAGAGGCCTGGGATATCAACAACTATCGTTTGATAAACAATATTCAAATCTACATCAAGATAATCATGGATTAGTTTATCACGCATTCCAGCCATATCTTTCCATGGTACTTCAGGCGGTTTTTCTTTGAAAGTATCAGAAATTCTTTTTGTTGCTTCCCCCATAATTTCGATTTGTCTGATGCAAGCATCCTGAAGTTGAGTGTTTTCCAGAAAAGCTTCCTGGCTAATACCTGAAGCATAGGAAACTATCCTATTTAGATTGTTTTCTATATGTTCCAAATATATTGTGTCGTCCTTCATGCTTGAAAAATGATTTTCAGATCATTCTCAATGTAATTTCGGAGTTTTTGATTTTTAATGGCACCATCTGTAACAAGGTCGACTTTTATCCCCAACAATTCCGATAATTCGCGCTCAATGCGAACCAACTGTAATAAGGAAATATTAGTGTTCAAGTTGATTAGAATATCCAAATCACTACCTGGCTTGTTTTCTTCCCTTGCATAGGAACCGAATATGCCTATTTTTACAGGATTGTACTGTTGGAGATAATCAACTATAATTTTATGTTTTGCAGGATCGAGCATAACTTGAATTCAGTTATACAAAATTACGACATTTTTATCAATGCTTTATTTAGTGTTCCATTTCACGGATTGTCAGAAATTTTCTTCTTTTTGTAATATTGTCCAATTTGAATCCCTATAAGAGTCTTGAGGATTACCTTATCACCGACTATATAACCATGATCAGCATCAGGAAAGCAACGTGAATTGAATGTTCCACTTTCGCCGGATGATAGGTTCAAAAATACCACCCAAAAACTTGCATTACATCCTGTTTTTTTATATCATTGTTGCAGTTTTACAGGATGATTGAGCCTTTTACCATGAAGAACTTGTTTCTTTCATTTATCGGATTGTTCTTCTGGTTCACGAGTTATTCGCAATCATGCCTGCTTTATGGCTGGAACAGAACTAAAAAACGAGACAGATGATTTACATTTTTGAATTTATATGGATATCCTGGTTATTATCAGAGATTTTATTAAATAGGTTAGTGCGGTCAAAAGATAATAATTCGAAGGAATTAGATAAAAACTCTCTGAACCTGATTTGGATTGCGATAGCAGTTTCAATGACCTTTGGGATTTTAAATGCAATTTATTGGGTTGCCCCGGTTGTCAATAACAATTTATTTCTATACCTGGGATCAACGATTATAGTTGCAGGAATGGTTATTAGATTTATTGCCTTCAGGACTCTTGGGAAATTCTTTACAGTCAACCTGGCCATACATGGTAATCACCGTTTAATAAAGACCGGCATATATAGGTTTATTCGTCATCCTTCTTATTCCGGTTCTTTATTGTCATTTATGGGATTTGGATTATCTCTTAATAACTGGTTGAGTTTGACAATCATCGTTGTCCCCATATTTATCACTTTCATAAACCGCATTAACATTGAAGAAAAATTATTGCAGAAACAATTCGGTGCGGAATATTCTGATTATAAAAAGAAGACAAAGCGGTTGATCCCTTTGATCTATTAAGTTATGGAAGTTTATGAAACAATAAACCTATGGCAGTCGATATAAATAAAATGATTACCAACCTGTTGGATATATTTAACCTGACCGATAAAACCATCATCTCTGTTGGTGCAGGTGGTGGACAATTTATCGAATACGGGCGTAATGCAAAAAAGGTATTTGCTGTTGATAATGATGAAGCAGCATTAGAGATGTTAAAAGAGAATTTGATCAGATCCGGGCTTACTCATCAATTTACGCTGATCAATTCTGATTTTTATCTTATTAACCAGCACGGAGATGTGGTCATCTTCGAATTATCATTACATGAGTTGTCTGATCCTGCATTGGCCATCAAACATGCTCTGACATTGTCACCCAATGTTCTCATTCTGGATCACTGGATAACTTCTGATTGGATTTATTTTATTGATGAGAAGGAAAAGGTTACGAGCAGTTGGGCTGCACTTGAAACCTTTGATTTCAAAAAATTCCAACATTACGATACATTCGAGTTTTTTGATGACTACGAAGAACTCTTTGAAAAGATAAAGGGACAGGGAGAAACTGCCATTTCAAGAATCGCAGAGTTTCAAGGTAAAAAGCAGTTTACCATTCCTCTGTCTTATGCCATAGCTTTGATAAGCGGTTGATACTGAATTGTATCATATTCAATGTCTAAAAATTCCACTCTAACCTTTGATGACGAGCCAAAACGGCAATTAAAAGAAACAATCATGAGAAACCTGGTCTTTTTATTAATGATTTTTTCTTTTTCTGCATCTCTTGAGGGTCAGACAATTATAGGAACAAATATTAAAGAGTACACAATTAAAATGAATCTGGATACTCTTTCAAGGAAAATTGATTTAAGAAATGTAGTTGATATTGAAAAGGTCGACACTAATCGTACTACTAACTTATTATTGGCCCGATATCTCACCATAGATTCCGTTAAAGCGAAAGGAAGAAAACTGAATTTCTTTCGTGCTGGTGACACATTGTGTATGCAAACCGGCATGTTTAAAAGAAGTGAGTTTATATTTTGGTACTCCATCCCAATAGATTCATTCATGTATGATAAAGTTATAGTATTAACAAGAGGAATGAAATGGTGTCCATATCTGCATGACAACATCTCGGTTTTACAGTCAGAAGTTACAGTTCCTAACGGATATAAGGTCTATTCTTCCGGAACATTGGATAGTAAAAGCATTGGGGAACACAATTGTACTTATCAATACTCCAATAAAATAAATTCCGGGCTGCCTTTTATTATTGCCCCAAAAAATTATTATTCAGAAATAACTAAGGAGCAGAATGGCTTTTCAATAAAGTATTGCTTTTTGAATAAAGATACTTCACTGCGAAAATCTATTATAACCGAAAGCCTTTCTGCCATAAAGTTTTGTACAGACTATATTGGCAGTTACAAACGAAAACAATTGACTTATATCGAAGTTCCAAAATTTGGTTCTGCGCAAAGCTTTGAAACTTTAATTTTAATGAGCAGCGAATTTATCAATTACTTTAGCCTTTATAAGGATATGAGATTCTGGGTTTCTCATGAAACCATTCACCAGTGGATTGGCGTTGGTTATTTTAATTCTATCTACAACTCTCCTCAATTTGGAACCTTCATTGAAGAATCACTAACTGAATACATGCGTTATGTTTACATTGAGAAAACCTTTGGCAAGGACAGTTTAGCTGGTCAGATTAAATATGTCGTCAATATTTATACTACTCAGATTAAAGGAACAGACCAGGATGTTCCTATTTCCAGTAATAAACCCAGCCGGGTGATTTATTGTAACGCTCCTTTAATTTTTCATGTAATAAGATTGGAAATCGGAGATGCAAAATGGAGGTCATTTATAAGAAATTTGTATTCAGACAATTATGGGCGATGTATTGATTATGGGTCTTTTAAGAAGACCTTAAGACTTTTTGCGAATAAGGATGTCATAAACGAAATGGAAGCGAACATTCAAAAGAAAGGCATTCCTGATTTTTTATCGTCTTTTCATGATAACGAATAACGCCTTTGGAGGTCGGGGAGCTCTGTCGTTTTTAAATTCTGTATCATGTATTTCATTAATAAAGAAATCCCGTTCGAAGGTCTCTCTGATAGTTTTCTCAGAGATAAGATGAGGTCCTTTTCCCGTTTCAGGCATCTTATCACTAAAGCATTTTAGAAACAACAGTCCTGAATCGTTGAGTAAATTAAAAACATTTTTGACATAGACCTCCCTCTTATCCTCGTCAATAACATGAAAACAGCCTTTGTCAAAGATGAAGTCGAATTTCTTCGTCAGTTTTGTTTTGAGAATATCATCCTGAATAAATTCGATTGCGGTATATGCTTGTTTCGCAAGTAAGATTGCATCTTCTGAGATATCAGTACCTGTCACATCAAATCCTCTTTCTGCCAGTTTATGTGCCTGAGTTGCAGGCCCTGTACCAATATCAAGAAAAGTACCTGATTTTAATCCCAATTTATCTACAGCATCCTGCAGATCATTGTCCAACTCAGGGCTATACCATGGCATTTCATTGATCTTCATGCTTTTATAAATAGTTTCCCAATTGAAATTTCTTTGTTCTGTCATCGCTGATAATTTTATAATGATAACTACTTCTGATTACTTTTTCAAGATACAACCAAGCGTTAATTACACCTTCTGTTTTATGGTCAACGAATCTACAAGTGGCATATTGTTTCTTCTATTAGTAAGATGTGTCTATTTATTCAAACCCTATATTTTTTGCAGCAAATGCATTACTGAGTTGGAGCATTGCTTCACTTTTAACAGTGTCGGTGTTACTTATTGTAGACCAAAAACGAACTGTTAGCGTGCATGTTCCCTGAGCTATCCTATTATAGAGAATTACAGGTTTTTTTTGTGAAATTACATTGGGGATGTTTTTTATTGTGTCGTTGATCACTTCATTAATTACATTGGCATCCAGCTCTTTTCCCGAAAGGGAGAACCAAATAAATACTCTTTTTTGGTCGTTGCTGTAAGTCCAGTTTACAATATTTTGAGACAGGATAGGTCCGTTGGGGATGATCACGTCGGCACCATCAGAGGTATTCAGGGTAATGGCCCTCAATCCTATTTCTTTCACCTTGCCGGCTTGACCGTTTACCTCAATTTCGTCACCTACCTTCAAAGATCCGTCAAAAATGAGGATAATACCAGAGACAAAGTTGTTGACCATATTTTGCAACCCCATACCAATACCAACCCCTAAAGCTCCGATAATGATCGTCAGTTTGTCTAATGGCAATCCCGACGCTGCTATGGCTAAAAGATAACCGCCAATCAGTAAAAGTAACTTTGTGATTAACAAACGAGAGTGTTTTGCTTTGGATTCGGATAACGAATCCTCTGTTTCTATGCCTGTTTCGCCAACCAAGAAGCCAACCAACTGTTGCAAAATATGCGCAAACCAAATAATAACGAAAAACAATAATAAATTAATTAGTTTATATGAGATACTTCCAATGGTCCTTGTTGCTGTAAGTAAATCTTCGATACCGTTACTGATGTTATAGTAAATGTTTAAATTGGAGGAGAGCATAATTATCCACAAAAGCAAGGCAACAACCAGCAGTGGCTTTTTGAGTTTCGTAATCACCATAGAACCGTCAAAAGGTTTGTTAACTCCTTTTTTCATACGACTGCTTTGCACTTGCAATAAAACAAATTCGATAACAGTATCGATAAAAACAGATAATACAGCAGCTTGTGTAACCGCAAAAATACTGGCCATGCCAAAAATGCCCGAAAGTGAGAACCTCCCGAAAAGATTGCAGATAATGGCCAGGCCTGATAATATGATCGCTAAACCAGCACTCCCTTTTATCCATTTGTAATAGGGCATTTGTTTACTCAAATTTCTTCTGAACCTTATTATGAATACGATGGTACCTACCTGCAGTGCCAGTAGCCAAATTCGTGCTACTAATGTTGGCATTATTAACAAATAAGTCAGGATACTGACAATAAACAAAATCACCAATGCCACCCAGTTGAACAAGAAAGTGCGGTCTTTTAATTTGAAAAAAATCACGGATGAGACCAGGAGTAACAGTGAGTATTCGATTGCTATATAGGATGTAGGTGCATACGCATCGAAAAAAGGCATCAGGCACAACAACAATACCAGGAGAGATATTACGGGAGAACTGTTAAGGTATTGTATTTGTAAAAAGTAATAAGAATCTTTCTGTTTTCTAATATTCCATAACAGCTTGCGTTTTAAGAATAACCATATAAAGAGCAGGATTCCGAGAACAAGGACGAAGATTCTTTCTTTCGATGTTTGATTAAAATAATAACCGATTGCTTTTTGTTCACTGCTTAAAAGGCTTTGCGTTTTTTGAGATGGGATATCATTTACCTCCTTTTGCCATAAACAATTAACTTCTTGTCCGAAAAGTTTTGGTTCGGTCCTGTCGAGCCTTGAATCAATAATATTGAGTATTGTAGAAAGAAGTAATGCATTGTCTGCTGCTTTAACTTTCAAGGAATTCAGGCTATCGATACTTGATTTTGTAAGCGAATCGGTTCTGGCCCATTTTCTTTCCAGACGGATTAGTTTACGATCCAATGTAGTTCGAAGAGAAAGACTGCTATCAGCATATAGCTTACGAAAAACAGTATCGGCTAAAATGGTTTTCAATTGAAGTTTTGCATGATACACCTTTTTATACATTCCGGCAAGGCGTGCTTGAATCTGGTCATTTTCCTTATCCAGGTTTGACGCAAAGCTCTGATAAAGGTATAGGTTCCTGATATTAATCATCGAATTCCGGCCTCTGACATTTTGACGAATAAGGGCAATGTCGTCTGATATCTCATCAATCATTCGTTCCACCCTCACCACTTCAAATTTCAGGTTCGTACTATCGCGAATGGAATTCAAATTGTCATCTACCCGTTCAATGCTCATCATGTAATCGCCCAAAGTAAGCGTATCCTTTGCCAGGAATTTTTTATTATGCGATTGCTTGTTTTTTTCGATTTCGGCTTTACCAGTTGCCTTATCCAAAATTACAACTCCAGTTGGCTTTTGATTTCCAGGTTTTAAAGTTGTAATTTGCCTGGATTGGGCAAAAATGTTCAATCCAATAAAAACAAGGCTGCAGATTAAGGCTAATCGTTTCATAAAACAAATGTTTGACAGGGAAATTAAAATCGATCCAGAGTGATCAATACCATAGGGCTGTCCAGAATGAACAAAGGTAAAAAAAGTTTTATAGTGGTATCATGATTTCAGTAAAAAACCTTTTATAGGGCTTTTAAGGTCGATAATCGAGAGATGATAAGGAGAAAGAGAAGAGAAGAATGAAGATAGGACGGAGAAAAGGCGGAGACAGGGGGGAGAAAAGGCGGAGACAGAGCGGAGAAATTTCAATTAAATGACCAATCGGAAGAAATACAGATTGAGACATTTAATTGAAGAGATTGAGGGCAAAAATTATTTGACATGTCGTCGATTGGTTTTGCATTAATCAGATGTAAAGATACAAATAAAATCCCAATGTTGGACAGTAAAACACAATTATTATCTCATATGTTTGAGATCTTTGGTTAAGATAGATATTTGGTTTTTGTTGCGATTACCTAAAAATAACTCAGAACATTTCGACAAAAAAAATTATCAAAACAATACATAACGAACTTTTTTTTCATATATTTACACACTAATTAAAAACTACTGGGTTAAAAACCTTGCAATATGAAAAATTCTATTTTTACAACAGCGCCATTATTGGCAATTTTGATGCTGATATTCTTTTCAATTACAGTTCATTCCCAGAGGATTGTGCTCGTAAATGACACGGTCACTCTTGTTCCCGGGATCCCTAAAACAGTTAACCTCTTAGCGAAGGATATCATCCCTGCCGGAGATTCAATTAGATTTATTGGTGGCGGTTGTGAGAACATATATATCACGGAAATTTCACCAGGTGTTTTTACTTATGTGGCGAGATTAGGATCCAGCCTAAAAAATTATGGCACTGATTAGTAATGAGTTATGATTTATATAATGTTCTATTTGTCAATGAAATCGATGTTTTGTCGCACTTTTTGGCGCAATTATTCCAATCATCATTTCGTTTATTTCAATGTTTATTAGTCTAAGCATGTTCTAGTTAAGATATCAAGTAGGGTCTGATACCAAGCGCCCATTTTTTCTAACAAATTGATCTTTTGGTATTCTTTTCTGTAATATGGCTATGTAATCATTCAAATTCTTTATTAACGATTGTGAGATATCATGCTCTGCTTTCAAGAGATTGATTTCTGTTTGCAGACCATCAATAACCTTTGATATTTCATCTGATAGGCCTTTCATTTCTGTTTCTTCACTCCACCAAAAGGCAGGACTCACCTTAAGGGCTTTCGAGATTTTCTCGAGTGTTGAAACAGTTGTATTCTTTTTATAAATCATTTGTTGATACCCCGCAGTAGAAATACCAGCATCCCTGGCGATCTCCTCCTGAGTTAATTTTAATTCTTTCCTGAGAATTTCGATCCTGTTAAAGTCCATTGCTTTAAATTTAGAAATGGTATAAACTAAACATAAATTTGGTGTTTAAGTAGTATGGTAAGTATTAGATACTAATAATAAACTATATTTGCAGTGCATTTATAGTGCAAACATAATGCAAATTTTACGCAAATACAAACATTATTTAGTTTATTTTTTATGAAACTTGAAAACAACGATTTATCTAATTTACGCAAATCTCTTCCGATTGGCAGTATTGCAAAAATCCAGGCAAGACTTTTAAGAAATGGCAAACCATTCTCAGTAAGCTATATCTCTCAGGTATTAGATTCAAGGGATATGCGCTATAATCAGCTAATAATCGAAGAAGCATTATTATTTGCAGAAGACCTTAAAATGAAATCACAACAGATGGTTCAAAGGATCTCAGCACTGAATGATGATGATTATTGATTATTGTAATTGCCAACTCATATTTTTAGTTTCAGAATCCTATGGATCCCGAATCGTATTAAAAACACAAAGGCCAGGCATCAATCAGGATGAATAATTCTTACTAATGACAATACATGCATGAGTACATTTTCAGATACCAGTTTCCCAATGCTGGAATTGAGCAAAGAAGCATATGAAACACTTTTGAATAAAGTGAAAGCGGTTATATATGTATTTGAATTGGATCTAGATGAACCAAGACACGAAGAAATTGAAACGAAAATTTTGTTTCTCAAAAGGAAATGTGAAATGTTGGAGTTAATGATAAAACAAGTTGATCATGAATTAGTTAAATATTCTGAAGTTTCATGAAAATGTTCCAGGTAACATTGTTTGATGAAAATGATTTAACCGGTTTTACAGAAGTCGCATATATGTGTGATCTTGGAGATGGTGAGGTAACCGAGAGACATACATTTCAAACTGCTCAATCAGCAAGGTATTGGCTGGCAGGTGTAAAAAGGGATTATATCCTTTCCATGTATGGAAGATATGTACGTCATGCCAAAATGCTTTTTGATACAGGGGTTAGATCATTTTATAAAACGCCGGCCAGAACGGCAAGCCTCGATAGAATGTATCTGGCAATGCAACAATTGCAGTTTGAAACCGGTGTAATGATCTGTAAGTATATTCTTGGCCACGAAACTGATCTTCGAAATATTCTACCATCACCAAATAATGCTTCATTTAATAATTGTGAAGACCGGTTGGTAACAATGATCGTCTTTTCCAAAGAATCCGCTAAATCTTCATTATCAATTATACCGATACCTCCGGTTGCAGTTTAGCGGTAATCTGCGCTGGATGACAGTCGGGAAAGACCGGTACCCTTCGGGGTTTTCCCGAAAATTACTTTTTATACTGTCTTTCCATGAAGATCTCTCCTGATTGTGTCCAACAAATTATTTCTGTTTCAAAGGTTGAGGAAGTAATTGCAGGGTTTATTTCATTAAGTAAGAATGGTTCAGGGTTAATCGGCAAATGTCCGAAATGCAATGCCGATGGAAAAATTAAAGGTAAGAAGGTCGGATTAACAGTATCAATTGCCAAGGGCTTGTTTAAATGTTTCTCATGCGATTTTTCAGGTAAATCTGCTGTGGACTTCCTTATGGAAGCCCAGGGTAAAACCTACCCTGAGGCACTTCTTTACCTTGCCGATAAATTTCATGTGATCCTGGAATATGAGCAGCAGAAGAAAGGTCCTCAGCGCAAAGGTGGGAATATTGAACCGACCTTCAGGGATCGGCAGCTTCAATCTTCCGGACTAACAAATGAGGATCAAAAGGCCACTGTATTTGTAGATGAAGATACCCGTAAGATCATTGATGTGTTTGAAGCAGGGACCCGGGATCAATATGGAAAGATCACCTGCGGCGATGATATGATCATTTGGTATTATGATCTTGATGGCCGGGCGGTTATGTTCCAGAAACCCAAGAGTAATAAAATAGAACAGTTATGGAGGATTCGATATCAGAATCCTGATCTTCACCGTGATCTTAATGGCCGGCCTAAAAAATATGAATCTCCTTTTGGATCCGGATCTCATTTGTTTATTCCGGAGCAGGTCAGGCAGATCTACCATGATCGACGGGTTATTAAACGGCTCTATATTCAGGAAGGTGAAAAGAAATCAATTAAGGCTTCTGTCCATGGAATGTTATCTGTTGGGATCATGGGAATTCAAAATATCGGTTATAAAGGGAAACTTCCTTATGAACTTCAGCTAATCATTCGTGCCTGTAAGGTTGAGGAAGTTGTCTTTGTCCTGGATAGTGATTGGGATCACTTGAATAATGAGTTGAAGCCAGGAAGCCGGGTTGATCAGCGTCCATGGTCATTTTATCATGCTGTTAAAAATTACCGTGATTATTTTAAAACTTTCATCAATGAAAACATATACCTGGAGATTTACTTTGCTCATATCCGGGATAATGAGGCCAAGGAGAAAGGAATTGATGATCTTCTTGCCGGATCTCTTAATGGAAAAGCAAAGGAATTCCTTGATGACTTAAATGAAGCTTTCAACCTGAAGGAGGGTGATGGGAAATTTATTCAGGTTCACAAGATATCCACTGTCAGTGATACTAAGCTACTCGAATATTGGTCGCTTCATAATGCAGAAGCATTTGCCACAAGGTATAAACCTTTCCTGGAAGATCTCCCCGAGTTCACTATCGGTAAACATAGATGGAAGTTTGATGATAAATGGAAGCTGACTCCGGCTCAGCCTCTAGAGGATGATGAACTATTCTGGGAATCTCAGATCCGGACTGATAAAAAAGGCAATGAATATTCTCAATACTACTTCAATTATCGAAAGGCTTATATCTTTCTCAGGCGCCGGGGGTATGGGAGAATTGAGATGGTTAGCGGAGAGGACCAGTTATGCCACATAGATAATAAGGTTGTCGGGATTCTTAATTCTTATAGGATCCGAGATTATATGATTGAATTTACCGAAGCAGTTCTCGAAGAGAAGGATAAGGATGCAGTGATGAATATGTTCTTTCGGGGTGGTAAAATGTACTTTGGTCCCGATTCATTAAGTAACATGAAATATGTAAACCCTGTGTTTGAGGTTGCAGATAAAAATTACCAGTATCTTTTTTTTCAAGATATGTTTTGGAAGATCACCGCTGAGGGTATTGAAGAAAAACCATTGAGTGATCTTCAAAATTATGTATGGAAGGATAAGGTCAATGATTTTAAGGCAACCTTATTAAAGAATGAAATGGTAACTGTTGACCATATCGATGAAGAATTTATCAGGAAAAATAACCTTGATCCGGAAAAATATTCTGAATTCATCGGCCAGTTTGATGTCTCTCTATCAAAAGTATCAGATGATTGTCATTTTCTAAAGTTCCTAGGGAATACAGGTGAATTCTTCTGGCGGAAATTTCAGGATCCAAAAACCCGCCAACCCACTCATGATACCCGTTCATTTGATGAGAAGTTTGAAACGAACCTTCACCTGGTATCTAAAATGACAGCCATTGGTTATCTCTTGCATAAATACCGCGATAAATCGTGCGAGAAAGCAGTGATTGGAATGGATGGGAAATTATCAGAAGTCGGGGATAGTAATGGCAGAACTGGTAAAAGCATTATGGGCATGGCCATTGGTTATGTGATTCCACAAATATATATCGGCGCCAAGTCTAAGGATCTTGAAGGAGATGCATTTATTTTCGAGGAAGTCTCTGAAAAAACTGATAACATCTTCCTGGACGATGTTCGCGCTAATATCGACTTTGAATTCTTCTTTCCGATCATCACTGGCCGATTGACGGTGAACCGGAAAGGTCAACAAAAGTTTACTCTTCCGGATAATGATACACCGAAGATGTATATAACCACTAACCATGCGATTAATGGAAACAGTGCATCATTCAAAGACCGTCAGTTCCTTATCGCTTTCAGCGATTATTACAATGAGGACCATAAACCGATCTACGATTTCGGGATTAACTTCTTTGATGAATGGGACCAGCAGCAATGGAATCTATTTTATAATTTCATGGCCAACTGTATGCAGTTATATTTCAAGGCAGCTCAGAAAGGTTGGGGAGTAGGTCAGTCCGGATTGATTTCTCCACCAACAGAGCGTTTGGAACTCCGGCGACTCCGTCAGTTCATCGGTGAGGATTTTCTGACCTGGGCCGGGGAGTATTTCAATATCGAGGAGAACAAACCAATCAACTCCAATTCCGGAAATAACCTAAACAGGGATATCCCCAGGAGTGAGTTGTATAATGATTTTCTTGAAAAGACACCCACACAGCGTAAATTCATCACCCCTCAGCGTTTCAAAAAGAAAATGACATCTTGGTGTTCGTATATGGGCTTGAAGTTCAACCCTCAGTATATAAACAAGGAAGGTAATCCGGGAGGTGATGATAAACGGGGTGGTATAGAGTATTTCACGATTGCAAATGGAAGATTTCCCCAAACATGAAAGGAAACAGGATTCACAATAAAATTACTTCTATTGCCGGACTGTTAAGTTTTGAAAATCAATTTTTGATTATTTCCATAAATTCTATTCTTTTCCTGATTAACTCACAAATATTTTCAAGAGAATCAAGAATTTTCTCAATGTTCTTGATTGTGGAGAGTCTAGCCTCTTTAGTACCATCAGGGAATTCAAAATCAACCATTTCATTCTGAGTTGTTCTCAATAAAGTATTAATTTCATTATAAATATTCTGTGAGTAAAAGGGTCTGTTTTTATCAAATGAGATAACAACAAAGTCAAAAGCGTTGTTAACCGCTTTTAATTTTATAAAATCAATCTCCTCGTCAGTCTTATTCTTATCACGGGATTCGAAGGTGGGTTTTAATAGAGCTGTTTTATTTCTTAAATCAATCAAGTAACCCCATAGTTCAATATAAATTTCATACTCTTTTTCGAATTGATACTTATAGATTATTTTTTTCTTTTCTAAATCAGCATTTAATCTGGCGATTTTCATTTGCTGAAATAAATTCCAGATTATAATACCAATGGAAATTATTATCGAAACTTCAAATTTATAGTCCATGATTTCTATCAATTTTGTTTTATACATAAGGCCCCTGTAAACTTTGCAGTTAATAGCTAGGCAACTTATTTTGTTCTTTAACTAATATTCATTGGGATATGCTTTAAATAATTTTTTCTAACTCAGGTAACATTTCCAATAAGTACCTACTGGTTAGAGGTAATACTGTTTTAATAAATTCTTCTCTTTCTTCTTTTGGTGTAATTGAAATGATTTTGAGGGCAAATTTTACTAATTCAAGATGCTCTGCTCCCATCTGATCATTATATATTTGAGCAAATTCATTACTTTTCTCCTCAAT
>Ga0364881_10310_pt1 | contig 31149 bp, 34 predicted proteins | sample ExccelJu500001D4_5_FD_206923 | JGI IMG/M metagenome (GOLD analysis project Ga0364881, IMG submission 206923) | Enriched cells from Trout Bog Lake Hypolimnion, Wisconsin, USA - BchlTB.July30.5000.01.D4 | ecosystem: Environmental > Aquatic > Freshwater > Lake > Hypolimnion/Profundal zone | place...
AGTTTTTTCCGACTGAAAATAGTCATCAAGTAAACGCTCAAATTTGACCAGAATATCATTGTTGACATGATTCCGGGTCACAAACTGACGGTCGTAAAACCGCACACAATAATTCAGCAGCAATTCAATATTGTTTGTGATGAGCGTCTTGCTGTGCTTGTCGATGGAATGTTGCAACTCATATTCTATCTTCCTCAAACAATCAATAACAATCTCTCGTTCCTTTACAGATAAATGCAAGGCCTCGTTTACTTCATAAGAAAAAAAGGTGTAATCCTTCATGGTATGCCCAAGAGTCGTGCCTCGAATCAAATCAGGATGAAACAAAAATGCCCATCCTTTGGGCTGAACAAATACTTTTGATTGAACACCGAGTATCTGTCCTGGAGCAATGAATACTAATGTTCCTTCTTCATAATCGTAATAACCACAACCGTATTTTAAGTCTCCGCATTTCACCTCTTTTAGAAATACACAGTAAAAACCAAATTGATTCCGTGTTCCAAGAATTGGCTGGACTTTTGAAAAATCTATGACACTTACAAGCGGATGAAGGGTTTCAACACCCATCTTTGAATTGTACTGCGATATGGTATCAAACTTGAAGAGAGCATCCATCTTTACCTTGTTAAAATCATCAACAAAGGTAAATCAGATTATAACCCAAATGTTGATGGTTTCCCCTAATCAGTAATCATGGTATGAGAAAAAGTAATTCATATACTTGCCAGTGTTATTTTTACCTTGAAATTTGCAGTGTCAAAAATTTGAATACTATGGAAAATCAAAATGAAATCTTTCCGAAAGGAGAAAAAGCATCCCCAACTAACTTCACCGGAACAGCATGGGTAAATATCATGGTTCCACAGGATGAAACAGGTAGTTATTCGATAGGAAATGTAGTATTTGAGCCGGGGTGTAGAAACAACTGGCATGTGCATCCCAGTGGCCAGATTTTATTGGTAACTGCAGGCGAGGGGTATTATCAGGAGAAAGGGGAAGTGGCAAGAATTATTAAAAAAGGTGATGTTGTTGTAATCCCTTCCGGAGTTGAACACTGGCATGGGGCTAAATATGACCAAAGTCTAACCCATATTGTCATAACCAACATTTCAAAACAAGGGCCAGTAGAATGGTTATTACCAGTAACCGATGAAGAATACACTAACCTTTAAGTAAAGTACTATGCCTCATATAAGTATAAAAATATATCCCGGCAGGTCTGAACAACAAAAGTCAAGACTTTCTGAACAAATTGCAACGGATGTTGTCACCATTTTAAAATGTGGAGAGGAATCCGTTTCGGTTTCTATTGAAGAAGTTTCTCCTCATGATTGGGCTGAGAAAGTCTACAAACAGGAAATACTTTCCAATCATGATAAGTTGTATAAAAAACCGGGTTATAACCCATTTGAGTAATCTATTAAGTTGAATAATTGTAAAAGAAAGCAAAACATGAACAAAAGACAAGTAAAAGCATTCGGAACAGAGACGAATGAGACTCCCCTGCATTCGATGAATATTAACCGCCGTGAAATAAATCCGCATGATGTTGATATTGAGATTCTATACTGTGGAATATGTCACTCGGATTTACATGCCATTAAAAATGAATGGGGCGGAACGACCTATCCGATTGTCCCCGGCCATGAAATCGTTGGAAGGGTAAGCAAGGTAGGAGACCATGTGACAAAGTTCAAGGCCGGTGACCTTGCTGCAGTCGGGTGCATTGTTGACAGTTGCCGTGAGTGTCACCATTGCAAGGAAGACGAGGAGCAGTTTTGTGAAACTGGTTGGACGGTAGTATTTAATTCACCTGACAAGCTTCTGGGTGGGCAAACCTACGGCGGATTTTCGGAAAGTATTGTCGTTGATGAAAATTATGTACTTCATGTCCCCGAAAAACTGGATTTGGCTTCTGCAGCACCCATTTTGTGTGCAGGAATAACGGTTTATTCACCCTTAAAACATTGGAAAGCAGGTTCGGGTAAAAGAGTGGGTATTCTTGGTATCGGCGGATTAGGACATATGGCTATCAAAATTGCCAAGGCCATGGGAGCCCATGTCGTGGTATTAACGACATCACAGTCAAAAGTGGAAGATGCCAAACGGTTAGGAGCGGATGAAGTCGTGCTTACGACTGATGGTGAACAGATGAAAAACCAAGGTAAACTTGATATGATACTCGATACTGTATCGGCAAAACACAATGTAAATGATTACCTGAATTTGTTAAATGTTGATGGTTCGCTTGTAATTGTAGGCTTACCTGTTGACCAACTTCCTGTCGGAGCTTTTAATCTTGTCAAGGGAAGAAGAAGTTTTTCTGGCTCAAATATCGGGGGTATCGCTGAGACGCAGGAAGTGCTGGACTTCTGTGCTGAACACAATATCACCGCCGACATTGAGCTGATAGGAGTAAATCAAATCAATGAAGCATTTGAAAGGTTAGAAAAAGGAGATGTAAAATACAGGTTTGTCATCGACATGGCATCTCTAAGGAATCCTCAATAAAATCAACCACTTTGAGGTAATCTGGAATGATTCTAAAATTAGATAATTGGTCCGTTAAGTGTACCACGACAAATGCAAAGTGTAAGGTGCAAAGTGTAATATTTTGCAGTTTGCACTTTTCGTTTTAGACTTTATTGAACCTGATCACCAGCCAGGGCAATGCATTGCAATGCAATTACCTCACCGACCTGGGCAACACACTTGGTAATTCGCAGTCAAATAGCTTTTCAATAAAAGTGTTATACTACCTCGACTACATTTACCTGAGGAAGTGGTTTAACAAAAGTAATACACCCCCAGCAGGAACCTGATGTTGAACGCTTGCCAAGTAACAAGTCTGAAGCCTGAGGGCGGATGAAATTAATCGTATCACAGGGATTCGGAAAGAAGCAATGGTGATTTTACATTTGCATGTCTCACTTAGACTTTATACTTTCGACCTCTAATTTTAAACACCCTTGAATGTCCAATATTGTTACACGAACCTTCGGAGTTGATTTCATTTTTTTTGATTTGTTTTTTCTTTTAATCTGGATCTTTTTACTCATCCGTAAAAAGTACTACACACCGATTAGGTGGGGCATTGCCGGGTGGTTCATTTATATCCTGATTGATTATCTTCTCTGGTATCGTGTGATGGGCTCAAGGCATTACAACGGACCTATCAACCCTGAGCTTTTCTTTTGTTGGTTTTGCTTTTCTCCTGCGTTTGTTCAGTTTTCGTATGTTATCCTTATGTTCGAGCGCAGAAGTTTCCGGGAATTACTACTTTGGACTTTTCTTTTTTATTCCGGATGGACATTGGTGGGTCTTCTGTCGCAATGGATTCATCTTGACGATACTATTATCCGGGTATCGCGGGATATGGGGAGGGGGAACCAACGACTGATCATGGGTGGTCTTGCAATTGCAAACCTTCTGGCAGGTATTGTGCTCGTCTTCCTCAGGCAGCTCAGATGGAAAGATCTGGCATATTTGTTTATTGTGGGCACCCTCGTTGAATTTGCCCTTGAATTTTCACTCCTTGCTTCCGGCATCCGTCTTGAGCAGCATCAATGGGATCCAGGAATGATGATCTTGAATGCACTGATTGAATTTAATTGCGGTATTGTCACTATGTGGCTGTTGTGGAGGTATCTATCAAGTCCGAAGCACAAAATTCAATAAAATAGTACGCCACTTTCAAATAGCAAAACAAAAGAGAAAAAGTGCAAAGAGCAAAGCCCACTTAGTACTGGAGTTACTGCGTGGCAAACCCATTAAGTTAAATAGAGGGCAGAAGGCAGAGGGTGGTGTTCCTTATGAGAAGGATTCGATAAATTTTCTGATCTCAACTTCAATTTCATCTCTTATTTTTCGTGTCGTTTCCAATTTTTCTTCTTCTGTTCCAGTCAGGGAAGATGGGTCTTCAAATGACCAATGGAGAGTTTTGGAAGCATTTGGAAAGACCGGGCATCGTTCAGACATAGCAGCATCACAGACAGTGATGACATAATTAAAAGGACGACTATTCTTGTAGAACTCAAAGACATCTTTTGTCAGATTCTTCGAAATGTCTATCCCGATTTCAGACATGACCTTAATCACAAGAGGATTTAGGGTTCCTTTTTCCAAACCGGCACTGGTTGCCTCAAATTTATCCCCTGCTAATTGGTTTAACAATGCTTCTGCCATTTGGCTTCGTGCAGAATTGTGAATACAAACGAACAGAACTTTTATTTTTTCCATAGGTTATATTTGTGTTAAGAGTTCAATCGTAAAAATACGATAGGAATGAAAACTGTTTACAGAAATCGTGTAAACTCAGTATTAGATCAAACACTTGTTAGTTTATTTCTTTAGAAAAATACATTTTTTTGAACCAAAAGGAAACATTAACAAGACTGATCAACACAGGAACTTCCACCAATGGGCCTATGACAGCGGCAAAGGCTACTCCCGAGTTGATACCGAATACAGCAATAGCTACCGCTATTGCTAGTTCGAAATTATTACTTGCAGCTGTGAATGAAAGGGTTGCCGTTTTCTGATAACCAGCCCCGACCAGTTTTCCGATAAAGAAAGAAACAATGAACATGACTACAAAGTAGATGACCAGTGGAATTGCAATGCGAACCACATCCAGTGGGATTTTTACTATGTATTCTCCCTTTAGAGAGAACATGATTATGATTGTGAAAAGCAGCGCGAGTAAAGTAATCGGACTGATTTTCGGTATGAATTTTCTTTCGTACCAGTCTTTGTTTTTTAACCTGATAAGGCTGAATCGAGTGATAATACCAGCTATAAAAGGAATACCAAGGTAAATAAAAACGCTTTTGGCAATTTGAACAATGGTTATGTCAACTGCAAAAGTTTTCAGGCCCAACCATGATGGAAAAACGGTTAGAAAGAGGTACGCGTAGATGGAAAAGAACAGAACCTGAAAGATAGAGTTAAATGCCACCAAACCAGCACAATATTCCCGATCTCCTTTTGCAAGGTCATTCCATACGATGACCATCGCGATACATCTTGCCAGCCCGATCAGGATTAACCCAGCCATGTATCCAGGATAACCCCGAAGGAAAATTATAGCAAGCAGGAACATAAAAACAGGGCCGATGATCCAGTTCTGGATTAATGACACCATTAGAACTTTTACATTTTTGAAAACATCCCCAAGTTCTTCATATCTGACTTTAACCAGTGGAGGATACATCATCAGTATCAGCCCGATTGCAATCGGGATATTTGTAGTTCCTGCCTGAAACTTGTTCCAAAAACCAACGATTGAGGGGAACAGGTATCCTGTTAATACGCCAATGAACATCGCAAGGAATATCCAAAGTGTAAGAAACCTGTCTAAAAATGATAGTCGTTTATTTGATGGGTTCATATTGATTTATTTATTTGCGGTTTCTGTGATACTGAAAAGTCCCGATTGATCTTAAAATAATGCTTCTTTAAACAACTATTATTTCTCAGGTTGAGACAAATATGACTGCTGCCAGAAATCCGAAAACAGTTGTTGCGCTTTCTTCCAGTTTTCAGGTTCAATACAATACCTGATTTTAGGTGGTTCGATACATCCTTGTATCAATCCTGAATCTTTCAATTCTTTCAGGTGTTGGGATACGGTTGCTTGAGCTATTGGCAGTTCTTCAACTATTTCACCACAGAAACAAATGTCCATAAATGCCAAAAGTTTGATAATCGCGATTCTCGCCGGATGGCTTAAAGCTCTCAGGCATCAATAACGTGTAATTCTGGCAGAGAATCAGGGTATACTAAATGTTAATAATAATTTTCCCACATGCATGTCCTTCTGATAAATACATCATGGCATCAGCGGTCTTATCAAGTGAATATCGCCTGTCGATGACAGGCTTGATCGTGCCATCCTCCATAAGTTTTGTAAGAAATGCCAGATCGGTTTGATTTGCTTTGGCAGTTAAAACCCTCATCTTCTTCGAGCCAAATGAAAGTAACCATCCAAATAAAAGTGATTTGAAAATTTGTGAAAAGGACCCACCCACCATTACATATATGCCATTGGGAGTCAACACTTTTTTATAAGCAAAAATTGGATAATTTCCATTGATAGCTACAATGAGGTTATACCGCATGTTGCTAATTGTAAAATCCTCCTTTGTATAATCAATGACGTAATCAGCACCAAGAGAACTTGTTTGTAAAACATTGGTTGAACCACATACTCCTATTACTTCTGTTTCGAAATATTTGGCAAGTTGAACTGCAAATGTTCCAACGCCGCCAGCGCTACCAACAAGTAGAACTTTTTGTCCTTTTTGAATGTTGCCTTTATCACGTAATGCCTGTAAAGCTGTTAATGCCGCCATAGGCAATGCGGCTCCTTCTTCAAAAGAAATCTTTGCCGGTTTAATGATCAAGGCTTTTTCAGGAGCTGTAACATATTCGGCAAAACCTCCAAATCCAAATTTGGCAAGATCTCCCATTACTTCATCCCCAGATTTAAATTGACGGATATTTTTGCCCACTATTTCCACCGTGCCAGCTATATCGGCTCCAAAAATTCTTTTCTTGGGGATAAGCCCCAAATTCATAGAACGGTAATCGGCTGCATTTAACGATACTGAATGTATTTTTATCAACACTTCGTCTTCGTTTGGGACAGGCTTGTCAACATCACAATAGATTAGTTTTTCGGGGTACCTTTTTTTGTTATATACTACTGCTTTCATCTTATCTGTATTTATTTATTATGCTTTACCTTGTGCCAGTGGCAGGAGGTCCACAGAAACGTTGGTTCTGTCAATCCAAGAGCTTCCAGTCAGTTTTCTGAAATCAATTGATCCCGAAATATAATGATATTCTTTTGCATGGTACTCTTCGGCCACATCACTGAAATCGTCATGGTTCAGGCAATATTCACTTCCACAGGCAAGAAGTACATCCAAATAAAATGAATCAGTAAGCCGGGGTCCCGGAGCCAGGAGCGTTATTTTATATCCTTTCTCCCTTGCATACCGGCTTATACCTTTTCCCAGGCAGTTGATACCGAGGTTGAATACTGTTTCTGGTTTAATAGTAATTCCGAAGGCTTGAGCTATGAGGATGGTGAGCTTGCATTTTGAATAAAAACCTTGTTGAAGGATATCCCACAATCCTTTTCCAACACATCCGAGCCCAAAAAGTCCAATTGCAATTTTTTTTCTACTCATACCAGTGAACCATTCAAAATTTATGACTTTATACTCAGTTTATAAAGACGGAAAGCCTGTTCCAGGTCAGTGATAAGATCCTCTTTGTCCTCCAGGTCGGCTGCCAGTCCGCTCGCAAAGGCACATCCATTGCTTCCGTATTCAAGTGTTGTAATTAAGTTTTCAAGGACCAGTCTCGTGGGATTGTTGGTACGCGAATAAATAAAACCTTTATTGACTCTTGGGGCTTCCTTTACAAAAGTAGAAGTTTGGTAGATAGGAACACTTATTGCGCCGGTAAGTTCATCAACCGGGATGGAATGAATGATCTTGGTATTCTCTTTCATGGTTTTTCTGTTTTTGTTTTCGACATAAGATTATCACACTGATCAGAAAGAACCGAAGAACAAAAAAAGTTCTTCAGACGGATCAGAAGATCTCTTCAAATTTTTTTGATAAATGCAAAGTTATTTTTTGTTTTTCTCTCCTTAAAGTGCACCAAAAAAACTAAAAGTCAATGAGCTGGTTGGTTTTTCTACTTCAACTGCTTTTTCGTTATCATCCTTCCCTGTGTCAGAATGGAATTGTCACCGGAACAGGCGGATCATATTTAATATCCAAGTATTCAGGATCACCATGACTTCCTATTTTCAGGAGAACCGACTGGTAGGGCTTGAATTCGAGAGGGAGTTTAAGATCCCTGCCGCTTATTTTAAATGTCAAGTTCCTTCGGACCGTTTCGGAACACAATGACTGCCCGTACTTCAGTGGAAGATGCAGGTCCATCGCGCGTGGGTTGGCAATGAAAAAATAATAAACATCCCCGTCCTTCCTGCACCAGAAATCAGGAATGCTGTCCCCCTGAACCAATGGTCTTATGCCAGTCTTACCCGGAAACTCACGGCTTACGTTGTTCATGTCTGTCAGTTCCGCAAGAAGTTTGCCGTATTCCGGAGATTTATTCTTTCCTGGTTGTCGCGGTATCTGCCTTAGGCATACCTGCAGTCCCTGCCCAGCAAATTTTACGACCGTTTTAAGGGCATCTATGTCGATGTACGTGGCATCAATGTACAGCACCGAAAAAGTTTCATTCCCGCAAACAAGCTTATTATTCTTAAGAGAGGCATTCCTCAGGAAATCTCCGCTGATCCAGATGGGGTTGTATCCCCTGAGTTCAGCAGGAGGCACAGTTCTTCTCATTTCATACTCCCCCCATGCCCAGGGCTGCTGGGTATCGGGTTCTTTCATCAATCCGGTTTCCCAACTGTCTTCCACAGGCAGGTAAATCGCGACATCCGAAAAGGTGACTCCCTGTTTCATATATCCGCAGACCTTCGTCATATAGCTGTTAAACGCAGGAATATCCTTTGCCAGGTTGCCCTTTCTTCCAACATGCACGGCGGCGTAGAACATGATTGTATCGATGCCCACCGGGTTGAAAGGCATGCCATGCCAGATGATCTGATTCACCCCATTGGCGAAAAGTGCATCGGCCACAAGCTTAAGGTCGGCAACCTGCTCCTTCCCCCTGAGCCTGAAATCCATCCTCTTTTTCTCCGGATCATACTTTGGGAACCCGTAAGTACAGGTAAAGGTTTCCGAAGAGACCTCCCTCTTCGATGTCAGGCAGGCAGCCGAAGCCACTATCCTCGCATAGGGTGGTTCGTAAAGCATTGCTTCCGTCTCCGGTACATCAACCGACGCATAGGCCGATATAAGATCAACCGGAGCACCTGCGCACTGTACGCGTGAAAAGGAGCCCAGACTCCGACATTCTGCGGCGAAGGACTTATAGAACCTGTTCACTACATAATTTGAGACCAGCTTCATGTAATCGTACCGTTCGTCGAAATTTGCCCGGGAATAAATGCTGTCCATGTATGGCTCGATGTCATATCCGTAAGATCTTTTGAAGGCATCACCGAAACCTTTTGTCCAGATCCTTGAGGTCTCAACTTCCCACGAATCGCAGAAAAGTCCAGAAACAGATCCTTTCAACGCGGGGGCAAGGGCACTTGACATGCGTTGTGCATACCTGTCGAATGCTCCCTGGTCCATATGGTTGATGATATAGCCCTTTTTAGGGTATTCCCAGGAAACCACGGCATAGGTCCATTTCAGGCTGTCGTTCTTTTCACGCCAGGTTTGGGTGGCATCTTCCCTTTTCACCTTTGTATCTCCGAATGGCCAACCAGTACCGAAGGTAAAATCGCAGGTCAAGCCGAGACTATTGGCGTAATGCTTTGCATAAGCAACGATGGCAGACCATTCAGGGCTGAGCCATTCCTGCCTGGGGAGGTAGTTAGTGTCGAGGGGTTCATTGTAAAACCGTTTCCGGTTCAGTGGATAGACAAAAGCAATCTCCACACCTCCGAAGCCGTTCTTCTTCACCCAGTCGAGGTTATATTTAACGTCTTCTTCCTTTATGATCCTCGCAAACCACCACCAGCGGGCCAATGGCTTTGATGAAGCATAATGTAGTTTGCCCTCGCCGGACCTGATGCATCCAGCCGCCAGCAGTCCGCAAAGCAAGACCGCCAGGATAATTTTAATGGATCTCATAGTTCAAGTGTAAAGTGCAAAGTGTAAAGTTTTAAGTGTGAAATTACTAAATAAATGCTTATTAGCTACTGGTAATTTTTTTTCAAATTGCAATCCGTTAAAAAAACCTTTGTAAATTTCGGAGTCTTTAGCAGTGACCAATTTTCTTTATCCTATGAATTCATTCTATGGTATTGCTTTAATTGCAGCAGGTTCTTTCGCTTCAGCCATTTATTACTGGCCATTAAAAAAACTTACAAACTGGAGTTGGGAAACCAGTTGGCTTGTTCAGGGTGTTTTTGCCTGGATAATAGGCCCATGGGTCATTGCAATGATTACAGTTCCTCATCTATTTGAAATCATCGGCACTTCTCCATGGCATAGTATCTATATGCCTATTCTTTTCGGGTTGGGTTGGGGTATTGGCGGATTAACCTGGGGGTTATCCATTCGATATCTGGGAATCGGATTGGGGAATTCATTGCCTTTGGGGATAACATTAGCTCTTTCGACATTGATTCCCCCGTTCATGGACGGAACAGCATCTGATGTTTTTATTCACAGGCAAGGGATCATCACGATTTCCGGAGTGGTTATTGCCCTCCTCGGAATTGCCATATGCGGTTGGGCAGCAACCTTAAAAGATCATGAGATAAGAGAATCGAAAACTTCAGGATCTGAAGGGTTCGACAGCAGGAAAGGGTTTGCAGTTGCCCTGATTGCAGGAATTATGAGTGCATGTTTTGCATTTGGTGAAAAATCGGGTCAATCGATGGTTGAGATCGCAAAACAATTGAACCCGGGATCGGTGTGGGTTTACAACCCTGTATACGCGGTCATTCTCATTGGTGGATTTATAGCCAATGTAGTATATTGCGTCTACATGATTGTTAAAAGAAAGAGTTTCATTGACTTCAGGAAACCCAGGACGGGTAAATATTACAGACTGGCAGCCTTAGCCGGGTTACTCTGGTTTTCGCAGTTTGTGTTTAAAGGCATGGGAACCAGTAAAATTAATGATGATATGAGTTACATCACCTGGTGCCTTTTGTTCTCTCTGGTTATTGTTTTCAGCAATTTAATAGGGATCATAACCGGTGAATGGAAAGGGGTTTCAAGGAAGACTTTACTGGTTCTTAGCGCTGGTCTTTTGGTTATGCTGATATCCGTTTTAGTGATCGGGTTTGCTCCGGTAATATAAAAAATAATCCTATGAAAAAAGAATTGATTCAAAAAGCCTATGCAATTGCATGGGAACAATATTATGATCTGGGTGTTGATACTGACAAAGCGATTGAGCAGTTACAGGAAATAAAAATCAGTTTGCATTGCTGGCAAGCTGATGATGTTGGTGGATTTGAAACACCCGATGCAGTTTTAGGTGGCGGTGGAATTCAGGTTACCGGAAACTATCCTGGTAAAGCCAGAAACATTGCACAATTACGCCAGGATATTGAAAAGGTTCTGACCCTGGTTCCTGGTCGACAGAGAATAAATCTGCACGCCATTTACGGTGATTTTCAAAATCAACGGGTTGACCGGGATCAGATTGAGATCACCCATTTTCAGAGTTGGATCGATTGGGCAAAAAAACTCCATCTTGGAATTGATTTTAATCCGACTTGTTTTTCACATCCTTATGCCGATGACGGATTTACGCTTTCCAGTAAAAATGAGACACACCGTAAATTTTGGGTTGAGCATGTCAAACGTTGCAGGAAAATCGCAGCTGAAATCGGGAAGCAGCTGAATAATCCGGTTGTCAATAATATCTGGATCCCCGATGGTTCGAAAGATACACCCATAGATCGTTTTACTTATCGAGCCATTTTAAAAAATTCACTTGATGAGATTTTTGCTGTTAGCTATCCTCAAGAATATTTAAAAGATTCTGTTGAATGCAAACTTTTTGGTATCGGATCAGAGTCGATGGTTGTTGGGTCCCATGAATTCTACATGGGGTATGCGATCAAAAACAATAAGTTATTATGCCTTGATAACGGGCATTTTCATCCGACAGAGCAAACAGGTGATAAAATTTCATCCATTCTACAGTATATTGATGAGATCCTTCTCCATGTAACCAGGGGTGTAAGATGGGATAGCGACCATGTAGTTACATTTAATGATGAGATCCAACTTATAGCACAGGAAATTGTACGTGCAAATGTTGTAAAACGTGTTCATATCGGATTGGATTATTTTGATGGAAGTATCAATCGTATAGGCGCATATGTAGCCGGAATCAGAGCAGCCCAACTGGCCTTCCTTTATGCTTTTCTTGAACCTACCAACACATTGAAAAAACTCGAAGAAAAGAAGAAGAACTTTGAGCGCCTTGCTTTATTAGAGATCCTTAAATCCAAACCCTTCGGAGCAGTTTATGATTATTATTGCATGAACAACAATGTTCCGGTTGGAGAAGATTATATTACGGAAATACAGAAGTATGAAACGAATGTTTTGAAAAAGAGAAAATGAATAAAAACCGAAAATTTCTTCTTACAGGATTGTTGTTAATACCTTTCTTAACGACTTTCAGTCAAATTAAAGTTTGTAACTTATTAACAGAAAATCTTATCAATCCGATTGGATTGGATACCCGGCCAAGGTTTAGCTGGCAACTAACTTCTGATCAAAGAAATGTTATGCAGACAGCTTATGAATTAAGAGTGAGCAACAACATTTCTGATCTTTCAAAGGAAAAGAAGTTAATCTGGCAATCAAAAAAAACATTATCTGATTCTTCCGTGTATGTGAGATACAAAGGGCCTGATCTTCAATCAGGGACCAGGTATTACTGGCAAGTGAGGGTTTGGGATAATCATGGACGGGTTTCTGGCTGGAGTCAGGTTGCATTCTGGCAGACAGCTCTACTTTCAGTAAATGAATGGAAAGCCAAATGGATCATGCAGGATACAGTAAAGTTCGCCAATTCTGACGCGTGTCCGTTATTTCATAAAACATTTACTGCCGGGAAAAAGATCCAATCGGCCACTGCTTATATCTCAGCCCTGGGATTGTATGAAGCGCAAATAAATGGCAAACGGATAGGTGATGCATTTCTGACCCCTGGATGGACTGACTACAGGAAACGGATTCAATACCAGGTTTATGATATAACTGAAAACATGATTCCGGGGAATAATGCTATTGGCGTGACACTGGGCAATGGTTGGTATGCCGGATTTATCGGATGGGCAAAGCATAATCATGAATATGGAAAAAATATAGCCATCCTCTTTCAACTTGAGATCAAATACACCGATGGAACAAGTCAGGTGATTGTTTCTGATGAAAGCTGGAAATCATCCACAGGATCAATCTTGAGCTCAGAGATTTATCATGGCGAAACTATTGACAATCGCTATGAAAAAGAAGGCTGGACCATGCCAGGCTATGATGACTCAAAATGGGGATTGGTAAATATCCTTAAGGTTCCTGGAAAAAACCTGATTGCGACATATAACGAACCCGTAAGAAAACACGAACAATTTAAACCTGTTAAAATTTTCAGGACACCATCGGGGGAACAGGTTATTGATTTCGGACAGAATCTCGTTGGATTTGTAACCGTTAAAATTTCAGGAAAACAAGGAGATAAAATCATCGTTGAACATGCGGAAGTTTTGGATAAGGCCGGTAATTTCTACACAAAGAATCTCAGGGGAGCAAAAGCTACGGATACGTACATACTCAAAGGAGAAGGCACAGAGACTTTTGAGCCACATTTTACTTTTCATGGTTTCAGGTACATAAAAGTAGAAGGCCTTAAAGGAGATATAAATCCTGAAGATTTCACTGCAGTTGCGCTCTATTCAGATTTAAAGCCAACGGGAACCTTTACATCCTCAAATTCTCTGATTAATCAGCTTCAGCACAATATTCAGTGGGGACAGAAAGGAAATTTCCTGGATGTTCCAACTGACTGTCCGCAAAGGGATGAACGTTTGGGATGGACTGGTGACGCCCAGGTGTTTTCAAGAACCGCAACATTCAATATGGACGTTCATAATTTCTTTGTGAAATGGCTGAAAGATCTGGCGTTGGACCAGTTGCCCAATGGAGCTGTCCCCCATGTTATACCCAATGTTTTAGGAGAAAAATCGGCGGGATCTACAGGATGGGCAGATGTTGCCACCATCGTTCCTATGAATATGTATCTGGCTTATGGGGACAAGCAAATATTATCTCAGCAGTACAATAGTATGAAAGCCTGGGTAGATTATATGACATCGCAAAGCAAGAATAATTTGTGGAATACGGGAACACATTTTGGCGATTGGCTTTTTTATAGTCCATCTGTTGATGATGGCGGACGTGCTGCGGTGACGGATAAATACCTGATTGCTCAATGTTTTTGGGCACATTCTACGCAGTTGCTAATTGATGCAGCAACCATCCTCGATAAGACAGAAGATGTTTCAAGTTATACCGCCCTCCTCAATAAGATAAAAGAGGCATTCAACCATGAGTATGTAACACCGGGAGGAAGACTGGTTTCAGGAACACAAACAGCTTATGTCCTGGCTCTCCAGTTTGATATGCTCCCTCTGGATTTAAGAGATCAGGCAGTTGAACGGCTTATTCAGAATATTAATAGTTATAAGAACCATCTTACTACCGGTTTTCTTGGGACCCCATATCTTTGCCATGTTCTGAATCGTTTTGGAAAAACCGACCTGGCTTATCAATTACTTCTTCAAGAGACCTATCCTTCCTGGTTATATCCTGTTAAGAAGGGTGCAACAACCATTTGGGAACGATGGGATGGCATAAAGCCTGATAGTACGCTCCAGACTCCAGGAATGAATTCATTCAACCATTACGCATATGGGGCAATTGGGGACTGGATGTACAGGGTAATAGCCGGAATAAATACAGAAGCAGACGGAGCCGGATACAAGAAAATCAGGATTCAACCATATATAGACACGGTACTCAACAATGTGTCTGCAAGCTTACTGACAAATTATGGAACCGTTTCTTCATCCTGGGCATATGGGAAAGACAAGTTTCATTTTACTGTAGAGATTCCTGCAAACACCACTGCATCCATTTTTATTCCGGCAAGGAATGCAGATTTGATTAAGGAAGATGGAAAGCCATTGAATGCCATAAAAGAATTACAGGTTAAGGGCTCAGAAAATGGGTTTGTGATTGTGACATCAGGTTCAGGAAAATATCTGTTTACGGTTGATCAGGGAGGATTATAATAGTTCCAAAAACATTTTTCAAGAAAATTATGATCCAGGATGTTATTGCAATTTTTGACATTGGAAAAACGAATAAAAAAGTACTTCTATTCGACCGTGGATTGAATTTGGTTCTCCAGAAAGAAGAACAATTCGCAGAATGTTTGGATGAAGATGGTTTCCCCTGTGATGACATTGTGAAAATCGAGGATTGGATAATTACAATGATCCGCCATTTTTCACAAAACAGTAAATATCATCTCAAGGCTGTAAATTTTGCCACTTATGGAGCCTCACTGGTGTATCTTGACTCAAACGAAAGAAGAATAGCACCTGTTTATAATTATCTAAAACCAATGCCGGAAGATGTCCTTTCCGGCTTTTATGACCGTTATGGCGGGATCGAAGAATTCTGCAGGAATACTGCTTCGCCTTCTCTGGGAATGTTAAACTCGGGCATGCAGATCCTTTGGTTAAAGAAACATAAACCAAACTCGTTTTCACAAACAGCTACCATTTTACATTTTCCACAGTATTTATCTTTTTTAATCAGCCGGGAGGTTCGATCAGAATTTACTTCCATCGGCTGCCACACCGCGATGTGGGATTTCGATCATCATTGCTATCATAAATGGCTTTCCGATGAAGGAATCGTTCTCCCCTCCCCTTCCTCAAATGATGAAACGATAAAGATTCATCTTGATGGAAAAGGAATCCAAACCGGAATAGGTATTCATGACAGTTCATCCTCTCTTGTTCCATATTTAAAAAATAGTCAGGAACCTTTTATTTTACTTTCTACAGGAACATGGTGCATTTTCATGAATCCTTTTAACAGAGAAAAGCTAACCATAGATCAGCTTCAACAGGATACTCTCTGCTATTTAAGCACAAATCAAAATCAGGTTAAATCATCCCGGTATTTCATGGGTCATATCCATGATATTTATACATGGCAAATCACCTCCTTCTTTCATCAGAAAGCTGAAAGTTATAAGCAAATAAAGGTGGATGAAAGCATCCTGAAGAAACACTTAAAAGAACCCATATTATTTATAGGGAATCAAGATGACGGTAATAAATACCCCGAGATCGATTTATCGGTTTTTGGTTCTTTTGAAGAAGCCTATCATAAATTGATCATTGATCTGACAATGATGGGAATAAAATCTCTTCGACTGGTTATTCCTGATCATGATCATACTAAGCGAATATATATTACCGGTGGATTTGCACGCAATGAACTTTTTATTCGTTTGTTAGCAACACTATTACCCAATATGACGGTCTATGTATCGGAAATAAATAATGCTACTGCACTGGGCGCTGCCATGGTTTTATGGAAGAAAGTGTTTTCAGGAAATGAGCCTGATGCAGATCTGGGACTTAAAAAAGTTGAGCCGTATAAAATAATTTTTTGATGAGAAAAAGAACGTACATGGGCTCTTTGCATCCCAGTGAATTGATTTCATTCATTATTCAACGAATCTACCAAAATGGATTAACCACAACATCCGGAGGCAATATCTCCATCAGGGATGAGAATGGAGACATATGGATAACACCAACAGCGGTAGATAAAGGAACTTTAAAGCCGTCAGATATTATTTGTATAAAGTTAAATGGGAACATCATAGGCCCCCACAGACCCTCTTCCGAGTATCCATTCCATAAAGCTATTTATAAAACCCGCTCAGATCTGAATGCCATCATTCACGCGCATCCACCGGCGCTGGTTTCTTTTAGTATTGTAAGACAGGTCCCGGATACGAAAATTATCGCAAATACCAGAAGAATTTGTGGAGACGTCGGTTATGCAGAATACGAGATGCCTGGAAGTGAAGCTTTAGGAATGAAAATCAATGAGCAATTCAGGAAAGGTTTTAATGCTGTGATCATGGAAAACCATGGGACAGTGGTAGGCGGGACAGATTTGTTTGATGTATATCATCGTTTTGAAGCCCTTGAGTATTGTGCAAGGACAATTCTTTTTAGTAAAACATTAGGGGATATTAAATGTCTTACAGATAATCAGATAGCAGCCTTTGAAAATCAGTTACCAGAACTCATGCCAGAAATGGATACTATATCATATTCTTCAGATGAATCAGAGAAGAGAGCATCCATTTGTGAAATTGTGAACCGTGCTTTCCAGCAAGAATTAATGATCAGCGCTTATGGTAGTATATCGATGAGATTGAAGGATGATCATTTCTTAATTACTCCTTCCAATATTGAGAATTGGAACCTTGGAACAGACGATATTGTTCAGATCAAATCAGGAAAGAGAGAACCGGGTAAAGTACCAAGTCAGTCATCCTGGCTACACCAGAGAATATACAGGGATCATCCTGGGATAAATTTCATCATTCAGACTCAGTGTCCCAACCTGATGGCATTTGGAGTTACGAATACCAAAATGAACGTAAGGACTATTCCGGAAAGCTGGATCTTTTTGCAGGATCTGCCCGCTGTGCCCTTTGATGCGCTTTCTCCTGCTAATACCAGCATTCCGCAATTATTTTCGACTGGCAATCCAGGGCTTATTATCGGCAATGATTCCGTCATTTTCACAGGGGAAACGCCGTTACAGGCTTTCGACCGTTTGGAAGTTGCCGAATTGAGCGCTAAATCAATAATAATGGGATCTCTGCTTGGGAAAATGACACCGATCAATGATGATCAGGTTGAGGATTTGCGAAAGGCTTTCTTGAAGAAGTAAAGGTATGAACCTCTAAATATAATATATCAGAAATATGAAAATATCATTACCACCACGAACGATATTGCAACCTTGTCCGGTGCTAATTATTGGAACTTATGGTTCCGATGGAAGGCCTAATATGATGAATGCAGCCTGGGGAGGAGTTGCCTCAAGTAAGCCTCCTTGTATCAGTGTTTCTCTGATGGAAGCGACACTGACGACTACGGTAAAAGCCTGAAGGTTTTTCATCTAAGTAGTCTATTTCCATCTGCCTGGAGTAGTCAACATTACAAGTTGTCCTTAAAATTTATCTTGAAAATTCTGGAGCAGCTTTTAATAAAGTATTTCTAATTCCCAGGATCCATTAAGAAGCATTTAAGAATTGAAAAAATCTTTGTTCTAATCTTGCCTTGTCGGGATAGTCTGATTTGTGGCCTGGTAAAAGGATTGTGTTCCCGTTAAGTTCCTGTATTCCGTGTTTCAGCATAGGGCCGTCGATCTCTTCGAGGATATCTTTTCTCACGCTGACCCTGTAATCTGGTGAAACCCCCAGGATATAAGAATCAAATGCAGCATGGTGGATTTTACAAAGTGGTAATCCGTTCGTTATGACTGGGTCTCCCCTTTCTTCTTTGTCGCCGATGATATGGGCTGCATCAAGAAGTTCATAGTGGTTTATTCTGCAAAGGCAACAACGGGTTTTATAGGCGGCAAGGACACGTTCGCGGAATGCTTTCTGGTGCAGCCTAACCTTAATACTACTTGTTATATAACTTCTGCGGATGGTTTCCTGTTCACCAACCTGATTGGAGATGGGACTTTTCAAATCAAGAAAAGCTTTGTCCTCAACTGCAACCAGGACCTGCTGTTTGACTGGATCATCCTTAACAATGAAAACAGGGAATGCTACAAAGTATTTTCCGGGAATAAGTCTACGGAAATAGAGAAGGGGAACTTGTAGATGAAATGCATCTCTCAATCCCCGGTTATCAGAGTGGTTAGGACCCCCTTCCTCACGATATTTATAAAGGATCAAATTATCGGTTGTGAAATCGTCATCGTATTTCCCCGAAGCTGTAGTTGTTATTGAAACCGGATATTTAAATTGTCTCGGTTTCCAGATCCCGGTAGCACCGATTAGTGGGATCTTCTCACCCTGAAAAGAGAAACCGTTTAAAAGAAGTTCTCTTGGCAGAACTTCTCCAAAAATTTGACATTGTTCACGAATCCATTCAAAGGTAGCTAAACGTAATTGTTGTTCCATGATAACCTTAAAAAATAATTTCACCAATTAATTCCGCCTTTCAGCGAGGAACTGAAACCATCCGAGATCAGAAACGCCAAGGTAGAATTTCATGAATAATGAACAAAATGTCTTAGTAAATATTAAAATTTTTAATTAGTTGGTTAAACAGTGCAATTGCATCAACTTTTCCAGCACCCATTTCTTTGAAAATTGCTGGATCTGATAAACTATCTTTTACAGTCTCAATAAAAGTCTGCATATCGGATTTAATTGAGCCGAGTAGTTCAAAAACAGTATCTGGAGTCAGTAATAAAGCCAGCCTGAAAACATCCGCTTTGTGTTTTTTAATATGCCTTTCATCCACATTTTCTCCTTTATCTTTTCGTGCTTGCATATCCAGAAAAGCTTTGGCTTTAAGACAGATCAGTGCTTCAGTATTGGCCCTGTGCAATCCTTCTTCAAAAATGCTGTGTTCAATGGTGAAATGATAGTATTCATCATTCAATAGTATGGCCGAAAGACTGGAAAGATCATCATCCACCGGAATAGGAGTAAGATGCTGTTCTCCTTCAAGATCAAGAATATCGGGGTTCCGGGAAAAAAGTTCTATCTGGGAAGGGAAATCGGGATTAACTGGCTTTAGGAAACGATAATATTTCCGTTCTTCAGCGCTTTTTTCCTTCCTTTCATAGTCCCCGTCTTTTATAAACGTCCAGAAATGACTGACAAATGCCGAATTCAGAGCTTCCACAATCAGGATAATATCGATGTCTTTGGTTCGCCGGGGTGTTAATCCGGCAGCTCCAATAATAATATCGCAGGCAGTACCGCCTATGATTACATAACTGTCGGGGAAATCCTTAAAATACTCTTTGAATTTGCCTAATCAATCTACCATGGCATATTCTCCATCATAGTTTCAAGTTCAATTTCAACTCGTTCATTATTATTATTCCGGAATATCAGGTAAAGAGATAATTTATCAATATATTCAGCATCTTCGAAGGGAATCGGATGATATTTCCATAATTCAACATTATAACTGCCATCATACTCACTGAACATTTGTATCTTACCAGCTTTATGAAGGGTTTGGAAATCCTGCACACTGATCGCAAATTGATCCAATGCGGCACCACCAATGTTGGTATAATGTGCAAGAGCGTTGATTCCTGTCAGAATCCTGAATTGTTCCGGAAGTTCATCATTTATGAATACGACTTTTTTAATGGGGTTAATAAGAAATGGTAATGCTTTCTGCCATAATTCTTTCCTATTTTCTTCAAACCTGAGATATTTCTCTTTTCCGCCTTCCGTTTTACAAAGTCCAAAACTGGTAAGTGTCTCAATAGCACGACTCACTGTCAGATAGGTATAATGAACCAACTCTGTTACATGCTTATAGTTAGCTCCATCCAGGCTTTGCTTTTGAAGATGAAACAAAAAAAGAAACTGAGCAGCCGGTGTCAGATGCTCTTTCCGTGTTGCCGTTGGTTTAAGGTAGTCCTTAAGATCAACTAATAAGGACGGAAGGAAAACTTGCTTGTTTTCCAGGATGAAGTTAATATTTTTTTGGATCAACCGTTTACGATTATAGCTTTCGGTTCCTTTCAACACAAGAATAACTGGAGCTTCCAGTATTTCCTGGAGAATATCCATATGCTTTTTGTACTGATCAGGCGTCAGAAATTCACCAGCTTTGTGCATTGCGAAGTAAACATGCTTATTGAGCAGTTGTCCCTTCCATAGGGTATACAAACTACCTATGTAATAAGGTATTTTATTCATCTGTGCGTCTGTAACCGCTACGATATTTACCTGCTCTCCAAAGATATCGTTAAGATAGTTAGTAATCGTGTTCATAGCTGATCCTTAACTTATTATCATAACTACTGCTTATTATCATTATGTAGTATAAACGTGCAAATATAATGATAACATATTAATTAACAATACAAATAGTTATATCTCGATGCATAACTCAGTATCAAACAAGAGATGCTCATTATTGTTGACGTAACCTAGTTGATTGCAGATCAAGTTCGTCTTTCCAATGATAAAACCCTTCATAAAGGTGTGATGATGGCCAAATATCCAATATTCGCATGCTGATGCCTGAATGAAATCATGTAATTCAACAGCAAAGGCTTCATTAAGGAGATCTCCTTTATATTTTATAGGGTAATTCAAAAAGGTCGGAACATGATGAGTGACGACAATTGACTTCACCTGGTTCATTTCCTTCTGAAGAAATTTAAGACTTTCTTTATACAACTGATTAAAATGGAAGGGGGTGAAGGGATCGCTATGATATTTGATCACCTGGAAATCGGACATATTTTTCTGGATTGTCCATTGATGAGCCGGATTGATTTTTGCCCAAAGTGTCGTAAAGATAAGTTTGACCTCTGGAAACTTGATGGCTAAATTATTTACCAGGAAAACATTACTGCGAACCTTCTCATTAAACTGTCCGCTTCTTTCAGCAATATCTGAATAATAGTATTCATGATTCCCCGGTACCCAATAAGTGGTTTCAAAATGATCAGAAACATAATCAAAAAAATCAGTATGTTTGTCCATTACTGCAAAAGGTACAATATCACCGGCAAGCAAGAGAATTTCACCCTTTGGCTTCAAAGGATTTGATTTCAGGAATTCTCTGTTATCCTGGAATTCCAGGTGCAGGTCGGAACAATATTGTAGTCTCATTCGATCCTTATGAACACAGGTTCTGCCATCCCACTCCAATGAGCGTAAACGAATATGTCTGTATTATCTATTGACATGGTTACTTATTCCCCAGAAGTTTAATATCCTGCAATTTTCTACCTAACTCGTCATCAGCGGCAAGTTTGAGAAAATCATCTTGAAGGCCGAGTACACATAATACATTAAATACTGCACCAAGGGATACTCCCGGGCTTCCTTTTTCAATCAGATATAATGTATTCCTGCCAATATTGGCAAGCTCTGCAACCTGAATGGTAGTGAGATTCCGACGTTTTCTTGCCAGTTTAATGTTTTCCCCAAGGATCTCTAACATCTTCTGGTGCTTAGGAAAAAGTATCTGCTTCTTTGAGTTCATTTGTACTATATTATGCACAAAGGTGATTAATTTGTTTGAAATATAGTACAATTAATCAGGGTTCATCATTCCCTAAGATTCGTTTTATCTCAAGTATTTCATTCCTGGTCTTTTCGCTGAAGCCATTCAGATCATCTTCGGAGAGGGTTTTATTTGCAAGTAGGCCCTGTAATGTCATCATGTAGGTTGATCCACGGAGATCACCATACATCCTGGTGATATATTTATCATTTTCTTTGACTTTCCTAAAAATTTTATGATAAGCGTCCAAATTACTCAACTTTTTCGATTTCCATTGCTGTATGATATCATCAATGTTACGGATGCTGGATTGAATATCCCGTTGAAGCCCTGTTTCAATGACCTGACGGACTATCTTTTTTTCTGAATTGGAGAATGTGTAATTCATATCTATAATGTTTAGATATAAATCAGAATTCCAAAGAAAACATGGGTCTAAAATGTACTCATTATCAGAAGCACATTAGAAACCGGTCTCTCTCCTGATGCATCGGAAGGGAAATTGACAATGCCTTTACCTTTGATCCACATTGTAGTCGATCCTCCCCCATCCAAATTAATTGCATCAATACAGCCTATATTCTTTAAATATTGTTGAGTTTCAGCCAATGTCATCCCTGCAGCTTCTTTCTGCCTGCCATCAATTGTGATGAATACCAATGATCCCTTAGTATCACAAAGGCATGTTCTGGGGTTCCTGCCAGTGACCAGTTCCATTTTAGGTAATTTCAATGGGCGAGATTTGTATAATAGCAATGATCCTGCAACTAAAACCGCAATCTCTTGTTTTGATCGTTCATAAAATTGGTCTGAGTTTGCCGGTTGGATTAATACGACTGAGTCCTTCCTGATTACAATTGCTCCATTGATTAAGCTATTGGGTTTAGCCCATTTCAAATTGGATGGTCTTGTCCTACTGATAACTGTATCATGCATTTCAAGATAGGTAACACTTCCACCGTTATCTCTGTCAAAAAAACTGCCATTGATGGCAGCCACAGCATTTTTGCTTAGCCCAAAATAACTTGTTGGTTTTAAATCTGTTTTGCTATAGCCGATTTCAAGATGAAATCTGCTAAAGTTCTTTTTCGGCAATATTAACAGGGAAATAATTTGTTTACTGTTAAAAAGGGTATCAGTTTTTATCTGGAAAAAGGTTGTTGAATCCCCAGAGGCTTTATTATAGGAATTTAAAAGGTCTTGACTTTGTCCAAAGCAATAAGAGCATGTCAGATAGATTAATACAATTAATAACAGGATTGGTTTGGAAATGTATTTAAAAAAACTAACAGAATCAAAACCCATATACTTCCTTGTTTTCCCTGATCCTATTTTTGAAAAATTCATTCAATAGAGGCTTTGGATATTGACATAGAAAAACTTTCAACCCATTTTCACGAAAAAAGGAATCTTTAATTTCACCTACTTCACTGTACTTATTAAAAAGCCGAGGAATATCAACAAGCTGTTCATCAGTCACGATAAAATTAGAAGCCGTCAGAGAATCGGGCGCCCAAAAAATGTAACTATCATTTAAACAAATTGGAGTGGGCAAATTGTACTGTTTTCCGTAAAAATCAAGTGCACCAGCTTGTCCATAATTATTTGCATAGATGATACAGTCACGTTGCTGGTTGACATCTAAGCTCTTATAGGCTACTGAAGCCAATGCTGCTAATTCATTCCAGTCAGTCATGTCCATGTAATCCTGTGGGATTGGATAATAACTATTGTTTTCGCCACGCATGGGTGCAGGGGTAATGTACTTTGAGAAAAATGTACAATATTTGCCCATTTGTTCTTTAGGTAATATTGGTAAACCCAACGGCAAAAACAGTATTGAGAGTAAAAAGGAAATTCCGACTATTGAATAGGTTACAAATTTAAATTTCCCGATAACGGATTTTCCCAAATAATACCCTCCAAAAGCAAACATCATTGGATAAACTCCGAGCGTGTAATAAGCCTTTCCTTCAGTTATCAGAAACAAAAAAACAACCAGTAAGAAAATGTAAACAAACACCCTGTACTTCTTTTCAGATCTTTTAAAGAGGATCACGATCAATCCAATAGTCCAAAATAAAACAGAAGTGAAATTCATCCAAATCTGTCCTAAAAGAAAATCTTGTTTTGAAACATAAACCAATTGAGTGCGATATAATTCCCTCATGTGTGTTATGACAGCCATGTTGTGTTTAATTTGCCATAATATGTTAGGAGACATAATGAACAAACAAATTAAAACAGCATAAAAGAAATATCTGGAAATCAATAATCTTCTATGTTCACTGATCAACAAAGCAAAGAAAGTTGAAAAACCTAAAAACAGAACTGAATATTTGTTCAGAAAAGCCAATCCGAAGGTAATTCCAAGGAAAATCCAATATTTTGGATTTTGTGTAAGGATTAATTTCAATAGAAAAAAAAGAAAGAGCATCCAAAAGAAGAGTTCGAATATTACTGGCATGAAAAGGGATGCCGTACGAAGCATTGCTGTTGAAATAATATAGGCAAAGCAACCCGTAAAAACGGCAAATGCTGTTCCGTCAAGTTCTTTAATAAACAGAGCGACTAACAGGAGGATAGAGGCTCCAAACAAGGCAGGAAAAAGTTTTACAAAAAATGGCTGATATCCAAAAACAGTTTTGATAACAAAGGCTAAAAGTGACATGAAGGGGGGCGTCGATGCAAAACCCCACGACAAATGGCTCCCCATTGAAAAATACAGCATTTCATCACGATGTAATTCGTAATTTGTACTGGTAAAAAAATGAATGAAAATTGTTACCAATATTAGGCCAATTGTCAATAACCAGAAAGTTTTTTTATTCATTATGATCAATTTGTTTTTTAACAATCTGGATAAATTCAATCGGCGCGCCATTTTCTTCGATAAAGGCAACGATGTTTCCCTCTGAAGGGCTGTTGGGTTCTATAATTACCTTTTTACCTTTAATGGCCTCGTAGATATTCTCAACTTCAAAGGCTACATGAGGCATTGTTTTCACGATCTCAGGAAGCTGGCAATCCTGTTCATACCTCATCCATTCGATCCCATATTCACTTTTCTCATATCCGTAATGGTAAAACTTGTAATCTTTCAAATAAACCTCACCTTCAATGGGTTTGTTGGTTGGGATTCCAAGATGGTGGTATTTTAGGGATGGCTTTTTGTTCATGTCAAATTCTGTTCAAGTTTGTCCTGCCAACAACTAATTTATCCTATTCAGCATCATTAGGCTCCCAAAGTTCGATCTTATTTCCTTCAATATCGAGTATGTGTACAAATTTTCCATAATCGAACGATTCGATATCATCTAGGATGGTCACATTATCCGCTTTCAGTTGCGCAACCAGCGCTTGGAGATTGTCAACCCGATAATTGATCATGAAATCTTTCCTAGAAGGATTCAAGTACTCTGTATCCTCAGGAAATGTGCTCCATTGAGTGCACCCCTTAGCAGAACTATCGGAGTCCCTCCATTCAAATGTGGCACCGTATTCGTTCGTTGGTAACCCAAGATTCTTGGAATACCAGTCGTTCATCTGCTGTGGATCTTTGCATTTGAAAAAAATGCCACCAATTCCAGTTACTTTTTTCATTGATTTAGGTTTTTAAATTTGATTTGTACTGCGTTAATATTGTTTGTTTTTGGGCTCACATCATTTCTCTCCTACCTGAACCTTCTGGTTAAATTTGATCTTTTCAGTCCCAATATAGTTAAATCCAGCACGAGTAATGATTATTCTGAATTCTTTTGATGTATACAAGTTGACTTTATCCCTAATGAAAAGGTGCATAAATTTTGCAATTTGTCTGATTACCCAATTATCAACGGTCGGATCAAGAAGATAAAGTCTGCCTCCTGTTTTTAAAAGCCGGTACATTTCTTTCAGTGCATTGTCAGGATGTAAATAGTGATGAAAAGAATTGGTACAGATGATGATATCAAATTGGCTATCTTCAAAAGGGATTTCCTCTGCATTGGCTCTTATAAAATGTAAATTCTCCCTCCCCCTAAAGTTTTCTTTAGCTTTTTCGATCATTTTTTCAGACAGATCAACTCCAAAGAATGTTCCTTTGCCGTCATTCGCATTAGCAGCCTGTCCTAATGCCCAACCCGTTCCACATCCGATATCAAGCATGCTGACATTTTCCTTCAGGTTCAATAATGAAATAACGCCTAATTGGGATGATCTCAAGTAATCATATTTCAAGCTCTTGCCATCAACTGTCTCAGCCCATTTATTCCATCTGGCTTCATTTATTCGTAAATGTTTTAATTCGTCCATATTTTCATTTCTTTATTATTCCTCCAGTAAAATTTCTCCAGGGTGAATATTTTTTAACTTTTCCATAATCTCTATTTAATGATAATCAATAATTGAAAAAGTGCTTTCCAGGCCGAAGAAAATGACCAAATGAAAACTTTTTTATTATATTTCGAAAAGATCCTTACTCAATTCAAGGCATCCAATATTGCTATATTCAATGTTTTCAATGAATTCTGTGATAAGACCCTGGTTTTCCTTGAAAATTCTTATTAAATTTTCCGTTGTAGTATTACCTAGTCTCAACCAGATTACCTTTGGAGGAAATCCTAAAAGAAGAGTTAAATCATAGAAATCAGAATCAAACGTTACAATTGTATAACCATTTTCTTTCGCATAATCCCAAATCTGCCTATCTGCTGACTTATCAAGACCTAGATCACGCATTTGACAAGCATCAGGGAAGACATTGGTTAATCCCTTAATTGCACGGTATGAGATATTTGCATCAAAGAGAAGTTTCATTAAGCAACCCTTAGTTTATGCTCTCTGTCAGCGGCAAATGCCAAACAAGATTTAACATCATCATTTGTTAACTCCGGGTAATCCTTAATAATTTGTTCCTGACTCATTCCAGAAGCCAACCAACTTAGTACATCATAAACTGAAATTCTCGTACCAATGATACAGGGTCTCCCAAATCTGATATTTGGGTTTATTCTTATTCTTTCCGTGTACTGAATCATCTGACAAATGTTTTTACAAATATACAAAGAAGCATCTATAAGAAAATTATGGATATTGAAAAAATACTCTCCTTGACCATGTATGTCCGAGGCAATCTGATCACCGATTTCCTCCCTCTGACCTCTGTCTTCCGACTTATGCGCTGTGAGATGCGAATTATTACCTTTGCAGAACGTCCGGTGACCGGCATTTATCTATCAGGTACTGGACAGGACTTCCAAACCCAGGCTTATGAAAACGTTAATAATATCCCTGATTCTTTTGCTGCTTACTTCTTCAACTGTCTTGCTGGCAAAGGATTATCCAGCTTCGCTTTTCGGTATCTGTTCCGATGGTGTGACCATGAATACCAAGTCGATCCAGTATGCCATTGATTTTATTCATGAAAAGGGAGGAGGAACACTGGAATTTTCTGTAGGAAGATATGTTACCGGTAGTATTCATCTGAAATCGGGAATATCCATCAGGTTAAAGGAAGGAGCGATTATTGCCGGGTCCTTAAATCCTCTCGATTATGAAACGGTCAATGGAATAACGGCGATGATCTTTGCCGTTGAACAGCAAAATATTGCCATTCTCGGGAAAGGAGTGATCGATGGGAGGGGTTTTCTGGTTGCGGAAAATTTGGTTTCCCTGATCCACAAAGGAGTTGTTAACGATCCTCTCAGGAATGATCGTCCCCGTGAAAACATCCGCCCGATGAACATTTATTTTTCCAAGTGCAGTCACATATTGATCAAAGATATCACCCTGAAAGATCCGGCAAGCTGGAATCAAACGTATAACCAATGTAAATACCTTGAAATCGAAAACATCTCAGTCGATTCCAGAGCATACTGGAATAACGATGGAGTGGATCTTGTGGATTGCGATAGTGTTTGGGTGACCGGCTCCTATTTCGATGCAGCCGATGACGGGATTTGCCTTAAATCGCATGATTCTGCTGCCTTTTGCAGCAATATCGTTATTCGTGGCAACACGATCAGGACAGGTGCTAATGGGATTAAGTTCGGAACTGCTTCTTATGGTGGTTTCAGGAATATCCGGATTACCGGAAACCTGGTTTACGATACTTACCGTTCGGCTATCACTTTCGCCGCTGTCGATGGTGGGTTCGTTGAGAATGTTGTGGTGGATAGTTTGCGGTCGATCAATACCGGCAATGTGATCTTTCTCAGGATAGGAGAACGAAGGACGGGTAGAAAAGGGAGGATGAGTGACATTTCTATTTCGAATGTATATGCCGAAGTACCTTCAACAAAACCCGATGCTGGTTACCGTTACGAAGGACCGGTGGAGGATATGCCCCGGAATGTTTCTCCCGCCTCGATCGTGGGGATGCCGGATGCCAGGATACAGAATATCACACTTAAAAACATCGAGATCCATTACCCGGGAGGCGGCGATCCGAACTTTGCCAAGGTCAGACTCGATGAACTGGAAAAAGTGCCTGAGATGGCATCATCCTACCCAGAGTTTTCTATGTTTAAAGAGCTTCCGGCCTGGGGATTTTACCTCCGTCATTCGGGGAATATCACCTTTGATCATGTGACGCTTATTTGTGACCGAAAAGATTACAGGACAGCCATTGTGATGGACGATGTCACTGGTGCCACACTATCCGGGTTGAAGGTTTCAGAGCCGTCTATGGACAAAAAAACTGTGTTTGCTTATAAGTGTAGTGGGGTTGACATTAAATAATCTAAGGAATCTGGTTTAACTACCAAAATACAGATGAAATCATGGAAATTTCGGTAAAACCTTATGAAATAATTACAATACGGGCCTACATGGAGTGAATATTTCGTATATTTGCCAGCGATATGGTAGAAAACAGTAGAAATAGCACTTCAGGGATCATTTTTCTTTTCTTCATATTTGTCTTTTTTTCTTTTGTTCATGAAGGAAAAGAGAGGCAAATAAAAAGAAGTACCCCATCATCATCTGTAATTTCTAATTCAAATAATTCCGGTCAGGCAGTTATTGGTACGACAATTTCAGCACCTGGGATAAACTTATTCCGGACAAGCACCATCATTGCTAAAATTGCATGCATTGGTATTACATCAAGCAGGGAATTCATTTTTAACAATCTTGTTTCCTTTTCATTTAGCAATTGTCGACTTAAATTTCTTTTTAGAAATCCAATCATCAGTTTCTTTTTCCTGCAAAAAGTCCCAGAGCAGGGAAAGAAAGATGATCTCCCCTCCTTAACATAGTTAACTCTTTTTTTGTTTTTAACTACGTTCTACAAATACGTGGTTTAATTATTTCATTTATTAAATTTATGATTATGAAACCTTTAAGATATATTTTATTGGGAATAATGCTAATCTCAATCATTCCCTTTTATTCACAAACAGCCTTAAAAAACAAGCAGGTTGTTACATTGCAAAGTGTCGCGGTTAATGTACCAAGTAAGCTTCTGTCTAAGTCAAAAGAGATCCTCACAAAAAGGTTAGAATTAATGAGAATCCGGGATGTTCAGATCACACAAAATAGTCCAAATTCTGAATTGGTAATAACAGTTGGGGACTCCATTTCCTATCAGACTTTGTCAGATCTTCTTTTGATTCAGGGGTATATTAGTTTTAAGGCTGACTCCACTATAGCTTTAAAGAATGAAGATGCTCTGGAAGTGCATTCAGATTTTAATAATCCTGAACCTCCAACTCTGTGTATCACATTTAAGGAAGATAAGTGGAAGGTGCTGGAAAGCATGACTGTAAGAAATATGAATAAACCTTTAGCTTTTATCCTTGACGACAAAGTTTATTCTGCCCCAAGGATAATGGATAACATTGCCCATGGCAAGATTTCATTAACTGGCAATGAATTCTCAAAAACAGAGGTCATGAAATTGGTCGCTATTATTTCAAGTGGAACCGTGCCCTTGAAATTTACTATTGTGAATAAAAAGTAAAAAAGTATCTGCTTTAAAAAATCCCCATCAATGAAGGTGGGGATTTTTTCAGTAACTCATCTTAGCTTCTAATCTTATCCAATAACCTGTTTAATTCTTCGACTTCTTCACGTGTCAATTTCTGCAAGAGCAAATCTGCTTTTTTGTCACATTCTATCATTTCTGATAAAAGCTTCAGGCCCTTGTCAGTAATATCGATCTCTTTTTGCCTGCGGTCACTTGCGTTTTCCTTCCTGATGATCAGTCCTTTTTCCAATAAGTTATCTACGATCCTGCTTACATCTGAACTTTTATCCAGCATTCGCTCTTTTATAAAGTTGATTGAAATAGGGCCTTCACGCCGGAAACCTCTTAACACTCTCAGCACATTGTATTGAGCCTCGGTTAACCCGTGTACCTTTAATGTTTGCTTAAGTTGGTAACTCAATTGATTGACAGTATAAGTCAGATTGATTATTCCCCTATGATATTCATTTCTAAACCTGCCTTTTATTTCGTCTTCAATGTTCATGAGTTTATTTCTTTAATAACTCAGGATTTCTGAGAAATCCAACAACCCATACCAGGATAAGGACTACTGAAGGCATGGCAATACTCATGCCATTGGTCATATGAATAATGATCGCTCCACCCATATAGGCACTTAATAGTAAGGTGCCATAAATATTTGTTCTTGGGAACAGGAATATTAGAGCGGAACATATCTCCCCACATGCAATGATTATACGCCAGTCTGCAAGATGCATTTGTCCCATCTGCTCAGGATGTAAAAATAATTTACCTAATGCACTGAATAAATAAAGAGCTGTTAACAAGCCGGAAATTACCCAGGCTGCGATTTTTCTTGTTTTAGAAATGTCCATTGTTGTCATAATTTAATTTGTTTAAGAATGTTTGATAATTATTTTGCAAATATAAGTAATAACATTATATGTTACAACATATAAATAGCTGCTTCTTGATTATTTTAACTCCTTGTCGATCTGGTTAATAATTTCATGGCATTTTATAATTCCTGATTTATGCATTGGGATGATATTTTTAGCTATTAATCCCGCCATTGAACCGATAAGGATCTTAAATTCACTTCTGCCACCAATGGAAGCCGCATTTGTTACCCGACCGTTTTTTGCCAATATTGCGTTTTGAGAAATCAAGTTCGCAATTTTTTGATTATGCAGATAATACTTATCATCAAGTTCCTTGATTCTCTGAATAATGCTTTCGTGTAATT
>Ga0364881_10311_pt1 | contig 30863 bp, 17 predicted proteins | sample ExccelJu500001D4_5_FD_206923 | JGI IMG/M metagenome (GOLD analysis project Ga0364881, IMG submission 206923) | Enriched cells from Trout Bog Lake Hypolimnion, Wisconsin, USA - BchlTB.July30.5000.01.D4 | ecosystem: Environmental > Aquatic > Freshwater > Lake > Hypolimnion/Profundal zone | place...
GCAATCATCGGGTTTAAAAGAAACCCCGTAAACGGATAAAGAATGCCTGCCGCAATCGGAATACTGATCACATTATAAAAGAACGCCCAAAAGAGGTTCTGGCGGATGATCTTCACTGTCGCCCGGGAAAGACGGATCGCAGAGATGATCTTCTCAAGATCACCCCCAATCAGCGTGATCTGTGAACTTTCCATGGCTATGTCGGTACCTGTTCCGAGCGCAATACCGATATCAGCCAGGGCAAGCGCTGGTGAATCATTAATGCCATCGCCAACCATGGCAACATGCCTCCCTTTTTCTTTCAACTGCCTTACATAATCCGATTTTCTTTCAGGAGTCACCTCTCCCTTAAAATAATCGATTCCCGCTTTGGCAGCCATATGTGATGTGATGGCAACAGTATCTCCACTAAGCATATGTACTTCAATGCCCATATTTTTTAATACAGACACTGCTGCTGCTGAAGATGGTTTGATCGTATCGGTAACAGAAAAAAGAGCGATAACGTTGCGGTTCTTGGTCACATAGATCAATGATTGTGCCTGTCTGCGCAATTCAGCATCTTTTTCCAGAAAAGCTGGCGTAAATTTTACTGCATTTTCAATGATATAACTTTTGCTTCCGATATGGTAAACATCACTCCCCACAAATGCAGAGACTCCTTTTCCGGTCGTACTCTCAAACCCAGTAATTTCAAGTGGAATATAGCCGGGTTTCTTTAGATGGTCAACAAGTGCAGCCGCAAATGGGTGTTCCGATCGGGATTCGATGGAAATAATGGCGTCTTCCATGGCCGACTGGTCTGTGACATTTTCCTCCCAAACGATCTCAGCAACCTTGGGCTTCCCCACCGTAATGGTTCCTGTTTTATCAAGAACGATCGTATCAATGTTGCAGGCGGTTTCCAGACTCTCAGCATCGCGTATCAGGATGCCATGTTCTGCCGCTTTTCCCAACCCCACCATCAGGGCCGTAGGAGTGGCAAGCCCCAGTGCACAGGGACAGGCAATGACCAAAACAGCTATGGCACAGATCAATGCGATCGGACTACCTGACGCAGGATGCCAGATCGACCAGGTGATAAAGGTCAAAACAGCGATCCCTATAACTAAAGGAACAAAGATAGATGCAACCTTGTCAACCAGCCTTTGCACCGGTGCCCTGCTACCCTGTGCCTCCTGAACAAGCTTGATGATCTGTGCCAGCATGGTTTCACTGCCCACTCTTTCGGCCTTCATCGTTAGGCTTCCTGTTTGGTTGATGGTTCCGCCAATCACAAGATCACCGGCTTTTTTCCGCACCGGAATAGATTCCCCGGTAATCATACTTTCGTCAATGAACGAATCTCCTTCAGTAACTTTTCCATCTGTCGGGATCTTTTCTCCGGGTCGGATCAAAAGAAGGTCACCCACAATTATCTTCGAGATCAGCATCTCTTTTTCAATTCCATTTCTTATCACCCTCGCCGTCTTTACTCCAAGTCCCATGAGTTTCCTTATGGCGCCGGAAGTCCTTTGTTTAGCCCTTTCTTCAAAATACCTTCCCATCAGGATGAAGGAAATGATCACCACGGATGCTTCGAAATAGGTATGTGGTTCAAAATGGCGTGACCTGAGAAATTCCGGTAAAATAGTGTTGAATGTACTATAGAGAAAAGCAGTTCCTGTTCCCATCGCAACCAGCGTGTCCATGTTTGAAGAAAGATGTATGGCCCGTTTCCATGCAATGATAAAAAACTCCCGCCCGAATATGGTCAGTACCGGAACTGCCAGAACAAGCATAATCCAATTGGCATAAGGTATTGAGTGAAATACCATCGAGATCAGAAATACTGGTATTGAAAATCCTACCGACATCAGGGTATTGAACTTCAACCTTTTTAAACGCAGGTTTTTATTGTTTTCCTGGTCACTCGTACTTACAGATTGATCAGTAATAAGTTTAAAACCAATACTATCAATCACTTTTACCATTCGGGCTGGATCAATCACCTGGGGTTCATATTCCACCACCACCTGTTCCATGGCAAGATTAACTACTGCCGATTTTACACCTTCCTGGGCTGATAGCATGGTCTGTATGCTCAGGGCACACGACGCACATGACATTCCTTCTACGGGATATCTTTCTTTAACGATTGACACTTGGGTTTTTCTGCAAAGGTAGGGCAAATCCTGTCTCAATGTGAAACAGAATGTCACGTGTCACGCATTAAGCGTAACGTACCATAACCAAAAAAGGAATTCCGGAATGTTCTAATTTGGCAATCACTGGTAAAGAAACCGTTTGATGCTTCTTTTGGGTGTTTTCTCAAATTCCGATTCCACAATCTCAAATCCGGTGATATGAATATATTTTGGTAAACGGTGGTTCAGGTCGTGAATATACCCTTTAAATATTTCCGGTAGTTTCTCTTTTGTAACCCCCGCTTTCCCCATGGCATCGGAGTCGGGAAAAATCAATGCTGTCAACAGTTTGTCACGTTCGATGACCAATGATTCCATTACGAGGAAACGGTTATTGAGAATGGATTCGATCTCATCGGGATAGATGTTCTTGCCTGAAGGACCGAGGATCATACTCTTGCTCCGGCCTCTGATATGGATGTTCCCTTTTGTGTCAATCACGCCAAGGTCACCGGTATGCAACCATCCGTCATCTTCGAGAACTGTACGTGTAGCTTCTTCATTCTTGTAATATCCCAGCATCACATGGTTCCCCCTGACAAGGATCTCACCTGCTATTTTATGCGGTTCAGGTGAATCGATCCTGATCTCCAATTCATCCACTATTCTTCCGGAAGCGCCCAACCTGGTCGTTTTCCATGAAGCATAAGAGATCAACGGACCACATTCAGTCATCCCATATCCAACAGTAAAAGGAAACCGGATCTTCCGGAAAAAACTTTCTGCCTGACCATTGAAAGGAGCCCCGCCAATGACCAGCTCCCTGAAATTTCCACCGAAAACTTCTACCATCTTTTTCCGGATTTTACCGAATATCAGTTGGTTTATCAATGGAATATGCGAGAGAATTTTGATTGCAGGCTTCCGTAATACCGGAATCAGTTGCGATTTATAGATTTTTTCTATCACCAATGGTACCGATAGGATGAGTTCAGGCCTGATTTCCTGAAACGCCTGCATGATGATCTTTGGAGAAGGGGTCTTGGTGAGGAAAGTAATGTCACAACCAAGGGTAAAAGGGAAAAGAAATTCGAATGCGCATCCATAAGTATGTGCCAAAGGAAGAAAGGAAAGGATCCGGTTTTTGGGATTTAATGGCATGTTCCGGTGTGCATATAAAATATTGCCGAGAAGGCTCTTGTGCTGGATCACAACTCCTTTCGAAAATCCAGTTGTTCCGGAAGTATAACTGATCACAGCGATGTCGTCTCCCCGGGAACTTTCGAAATGAATCATCTCAGGAGTCAAACCTTCAGGGGATGCAACAGGGGAGGGGGAGGGATTTACCTCGACACTATTGTCTCCCCGTTGAAATAGAGCTGAAAGATCCTGGATCTTCAGAATATTTCTGATCTGTGGCATGGCTTCCGGATCCAGATTGCTGAAAAGGGAATCTTCAACAAAGAGGAGAATGGAATCGGAATGAGTCACAATGTGGTGAACATCGGCCGGTTTAAAATCGGGGAGAATGGGGACGATTACTGCCCCATAGGTAACTGTGGAAAGATAGATGATCCCCCAGTTGGAGGAATTCTTTCCATAAAGGGCCACTTTATCTCCTTTCCGGATCCCTGACATCTTATACAATGCATGGATCCTCAGGATCTTCTCTCCTACTTCCTTGTAGGTAAAACTGGAACCACCGAAATCGGAAAGCGCCCTGGACTCCCAGTTGTCGCGGATGGCATTGGCAAACAAAGAAATTAAATCAGTAGATGTCGCGTTCATTCAGACTGTTATTCGTTCCTAATTATATGAAAACACGAAAAGAAGGTTGTTTTATCACCTGTAGAGTAACAAAGGTATAAAAGTTTCTGAAATCAACGGTTTTTTTTACCAGCGGCACCTCAACCCCCGGCACCTTCTCCTCAAGGAGAAGGGAAGAAAATACGCCTCATCCCTGTTTACTTAACTCACCTCAACTGCTTGCACTTTCTCCTAAATAACATTGAACAAAGGCCAGTGAAAAGTGAACAACTAACAATAAACATTAAAGAATAAAGGAGAAGGGGAGACTGAGTAATCGAATAACCAGTCAACTAAAAGATAAACATGGTTTATAAAAGGATCAATAAAATACTTAATTGGAAAGTTCAAGAAGGTTATAGTTGTTTCGATAGAACTGAGGAGGATAGGGATAGTATTTTCATAAAAAAGTAAAAAAAGGTTGACTATTTAACTGCCCCACATACCGCTCATTTTTGGAATGGTAAATTATTTAGAAGGAAATTAATAACGGCAATTTTGGTTATGGGATGAATTTCATGTTGATTTGATTAACTTCCGGTGGGTTTGTGCTGGTGATGTGGAAATCGTGGTCTTTCATTTCAAAAATCTCTTGCAAATTGATTAAATGATGTTATTTTTGCATGAAATATCATGCAATAAATAATAAAAAGGCACATAATGACTGAAATATCAGACAAATTCTGGAATGCTGCAAGCGACACAGCTATAATGGAAACAATAGGCTCTTTTATTAAACATCACCGTGTAGAACAAAACAAGACTCAAAGTCAATTGGCTAAAGAATCGGGTATAGTTCGTTCCACACTTAGTTTGTTTGAAAGAGGCCAGAATACCAGTATGATCGTTTTTGTCCAGCTTTTACGAGCGTTAAAACTTTTACATTTATTGCAGGAGTTTCAAGTCAAACAACAAATCAGCCCCATTGAATTAGCTAAACTTGAACAGTCTAAGAGAATAAGAGCAAGTAGAAAAGATAAAAATGAAGCAAAACCTAAATCTAACTGGTAAAAATGAATACTGCTTACGTAAATTTATGGAACATACGTGTGGGGGCTATTGCCTGGAATGAGTCAAGTGGTTTGGGTTCTTTTGAATTTGAGCCTTCATTTTTGAATAATAAATGGGACCTTGCTCCATTACAAATGCCATTAGCAGAATCAAGAGGCCGTGTTTTTTCTTTTTCCGAATTAAGAAACAACAAGACTTTTAAAGGAATTCCTGGCCTTTTGGCAGATGCATTACCGGATAAATATGGGAATGTTCTAATTAATACATGGCTTACTCGAAGAGGGCGACCTTCTGATAGCATGAATCCAGTTGAAACCCTTTGTTTTATAGGCAAACGTGGAATGGGCGCGTTGGAGTTTGAACCATCAGTTCCTAAAGTGTCCGATTCCTCCACAAAGATTGAAATCGATGATCTTGTGCAAATTGCAAATGATATTCTTTCAGGTTGTCAGGACTTTAGTGCTAATCTTACTGATCATGAGGAAAAAGCACTGGTTGACATATTAAAAATCGGAACATCCACTGGAGGGGCGAGAGCAAAGGCTCTTATTGCATTTAATCCAATGACAAATGAGGTACGAAGCGGCCAGCTTCTTGCTCCTAAAGGATTTACCCATTGGCTAATAAAGTTCGATGGCGTTAAAGACAGCCAATTTGGGTCAACTCATGGTTATGGCCGTGTGGAAATGGCTTACTCCCTGATGGCAAAGGATGCGGAAATTGAAATGACAGAGTGCCGCCTTTTGGAAGAAAATAACAGGGCACATTTTATGACCCGCAGATTCGATCGCGAACCGGGCAAAGGTAAAATACATGTTCAGAGTTTTTGCGCTATGCAACACTTCGATTTCAATGATGTCACCTCCTATAGCTATGAACAACTTTTTGAAACCATGCGAATGCTTGGGTTACCATATCCCCAGGCAGAGCAATTATTTCGTCGTATGGTGTTTAATGTGATTTCACGGAATTGTGATGACCATACAAAGAATTTTGCTTTTATCATGAATAAAGACGGTGTATGGAAACTTTCTCCAGCTTTTGATGTTTGCCATTCATACCGCCCCGGTAGTACCTGGGTTAACCAACAATCATTGAGCGTGAACGGAAAACGACAAAACATCACCCGTGATGATTTTTTATCAGTAGCCAAACAAATGAGTATAAAGAAAGCTCCAACTATAATTGATCAAATTAACAAGATTGTTCAAAACTGGTCCCATTATGCAGATCGAGTTGAAGTAAGTCATGAACTTGAAAGCGCCATTCAAAAGACTTTAATCAATATTAACCATTAATTGCAGATAAAAAAAAATAGGTGATCCCCTCAGCCAATTATGCAGAAGGAAATTAATTAAAGGCAATTTTGGTTATGGGATGAATTTCATGCTGATTTGCTGAACTTCCTGTTGGTTTGTGCTGGTGATGTGTAAATCATAACTTCAATTTTCACTTTCCGGAATTCATCCTGATACCTTTTTTCACGATCATTTTCATGAGCAGGAGCACGAAGTGGTACCAGTTCACTCAACTACCAAAAACCGGATCACTAAATTTATATTAATTTGATCTAAATAAGTAAAATATTGCGTATTTTCGCAAAATAATTGAAACAAAAATTACGATTCCAAAATGCCACATTATTATTCACTTGGGAAAATTCCACCTAAAAGGCATACTATTTTCCGGAAGCCTGATGGTGGGCTCTATGCTGAGGAACTGGTGTCGACTGATGGATTTTCTGAAAGCTATTCCCTCGTATATCATGCTCATCCACCAACGAGGGTACTCTATATTGAGGAAGCCTATTCCGTCTCCCCTGAAATCGCCATTGGGCACAATATGCAGCATCGCAGTTTTTATGGGCTACAGGTGAAACCGAAGGATGATTATCTGGATAGCAGGGTGCCTGTGTTGGTAAATAAAGATGTTTCTTTGAGCCTTGCCGCACCGCGGAAATCTATGACTGACTATTTCTTTAAAAACTCCGGCGCGGATGAGATGATATTTGTACATGAAGGAACGGGGGCACTAAAAACCATGTATGGCAGGATTGATTTTGCTTATGGTGATCATTTGCTCATACCAAGGGGAATAGCCTACCAACTGGAGTTTGCGCGAGAGGAGAACCGGTTTTTGATTGTCGAATCGGTGACGCCTATCAAATACCCAAAAAGGTATCTCAACGCTTTAGGACAACTGCTTGAACATGCACCTTACTGTGAACGTGATATTCGTAAACCTGATGACCTTGAGACCCATGAAGAAACAGGTAACTTCCTGGTGAAGATCAAGCGGGATGACCGGATCTGGCCATATCATTATGAGACGCATCCGTTTGACCTGATCGGCTGGGATGGTTATCATTATCCCTTTGCCTTTTCAATTCACAACTTTGAGCCCATTACGGGACGCATTCATCAGCCGCCTCCGGTGCATCAGGTATTTGAGTCTTCTGCATTTATTATTTGTGATTTTGTACCCAGGTTGTTTGACTACCATCCTGAAGCCATTCCTGTGCCTTACAACCACAGCAATGTTGATTCTGATGAAGTGATCTATTATGTGGATGGGGAATTCATGAGCAGAAGAAATATCGGCATCGGGCAGATCACACTTCACCCAAAAGGGATTGTACATGGTCCTCATCCTGGTGCGGTGGAAAAGGGAATTGGAGCAAAATCGACCAATGAGCTTGCAGTGATGGTGGATACGTTTAGTCCGCTCAGTCTGACCCATCAGGCATTGGCAATTGAAGACAAAAATTATTACAAATCATGGATATGATCAAGGATTGTTGAATAAATCAAATAGAAAACAAGCATTAATTATGGATAAACAAGACAAAATACCTGAAGATTTTCTTCCAATTAACGGAACGGATTATGTTGAATTTTATGTAAGCAATGCCAAACAGGCGGCACATTATTATCAGGCAGCATTTGGATTCCAGCCCCTGGCTTATGCCGGACTTGAGACAGGATTGAAAGACAGGACATCATATGTGGTGTTTCAGGATAAGATCAGGTTCATTTTCACCTCTTCGTTAATTCCTGATTCTCCGATTGCAGAACATGTAAAGCAGCATGGTGACGGAGTAAAAGTAGTGGCGCTTTGGGTTGATGATGCCATTAAATCATACTCGGAAACAACAAAACGAGGGGCTAAATCATATTTGGAACCAAAGGTTTTTTCGGATAAATCGGGAAAAGTTATCTTATCCGGGATTCATATTTACGGTGAGACCGTGCATATTTTTGTGGAAAGAAAGGATTATGATGGTGTTTTTTTACCCTGGTTTGTGAAGTGGGAGCCTCATTATCGTCCGGAGCCGACAGGATTGAGGTATGTTGATCATATGGTTGGCAATGTGGGATGGGGCGAAATGAATAAGTGGGTGGATTTCTATGCTGAAGTGATGGGGTTTTCACAATTGATCTCCTTCGATGATAAAGACATTTCGACAGAATATACAGCCTTGATGAGCAAAGTGATGGCCAACAGCAATATGAGGATTAAATTTCCGATCAATGAACCTGCTGCAGGAAAGAAAAAGTCACAGATAGAAGAATACATTGATTTTTACCGTGGCGCTGGTGTTCAGCATGTGGCAATGGCGACCGACAACATTGTGGAAACCGTAACTGCACTGCGCGACCGGGGAGTGGAATTCCTGCAGGTTCCTGAACTCTATTATCAAAGACTTACAGACAGGATTGGAAAGATAGAAGAAGACTTGGCACCACTAAAGAAGTTAGGAATTCTTGTTGACAGGGATGAAGACGGTTATCTGCTGCAAATATTTTCCCGGCCTGTGGAAGACCGGCCAACCGTATTTTTCGAGATCATTCAGCGGAAAGGCGCTAAATCCTTTGGAAAAGGAAATTTTAAAGCGTTGTTTGAAGCAATTGAACTGGAACAATCGAAAAGAGGGACCCTTTAACCAGCAATAAATGGACAAGACCATTGATCCTGCTTTGAAATCATGGATAGAAGTCGAAAAAGACGATGACTTTCCTATTCAAAATCTGCCTTTTGGAATATGCAAACGACCGGGAGAATCACCATATGCAGCGACCCGGATCGGAAACACTGTCATCAATTTATATGCACTTGCCAAACATTCATACATTCAGGAAACCTGCATTGATGCTGACCTTTTCAACCGGCCAGTTTTGAATGACTTTATTACACTTGGAAAGGCATCCTCCCGCAGGTTAAGAGAATGTCTTTCAGATCTCTTCTACGAAGGGAACCCACTTCTGCGTGATCATCTGCAAGCAAGGAAAGAGATCCTTTCTCCTGTCAAAGAGGTGGAGATGATGATGCCGGTGAGGGTGGGGGATTACACTGATTTTTTTTCTAGCGAACAACACGCCACTAACCTGGGAACCATATTCAGGGATGCAGCCCATGCATTGAACCCTAATTGGAAGCATATTCCGGTAGCTTATCATGGCCGTGCCTCATCGATCGTGATATCAGGAACTCCGATCCACAGGCCTAAAGGACAAACAGACCCTAATGCTGCTTCAATTCCGGAATTCGGGCCGGTAAAACAACTGGATTTTGAATTGGAAGTGGCTTTCATTACTGGGAAATCAACTTTATTGGGCGATTCGATAAGTACAAAAGATGCAGAAGATTCCATTTTTGGTCTTGTTTTATTTAATGATCTTTCTGCAAGGGATATCCAGAAATGGGAATATACTCCGTTGGGGCCTTTCCTTGGGAAAAATTTCGGTTCGGTTATTTCACCCTGGATCATTACCCTGGATGCACTTGAACCTTTCCGGACTTCCGGACCGGAACAGAACCCGCCTGTACTGCCTTATCTTTCATTCGAAGGCAATCACCATTTTGATATTAACCTGGAGGTCTTCCTTAAGTTGCCAGGAGAAAGAGAAGTTATCATTTCAAAAACTAATTACAATAACATCTATTGGAATATAGTCCAGCAACTTGCTCACCAAACGGTGAACGGTTGCAATATCAACATTGGGGATATTTATTCTTCGGGAACCATTAGTGGCAGGGATCCATCATCTTTTGGCTCAATGATAGAACTGACCTGGGGCGGGACAAAACCGATCAAATTTCCTGGTGGTTCAGAACGAAGATTTATAGAAGATCTTGATACGGTTATCTTGCGCGGATACGCAGAGAAAAACGGATTGAGGATTGGGTTTGGGGAAGCATCTGTCAAGATACTTCCGGCAAATTAATTGAAGTGAAAATTGTAGAGTTATGGAACTAAATGAAGTGCTTGAGAAGGTGCCAAAACACCTGATGAGCCTCGTGATCGATCAACCATATCATAATTATACGGCACAGGACCATGCACTCTGGCGGTACGTGATGCGTCAGAATGTCAGATATTTAAGCAAGGTAGCTCATGAATCTTACCTTGATGGATTAAAAAGAACCGGGATTAGCCTGGAGCGGATCCCTGAAATGTATGGAATGAACCGTATTCTGCGGGAGATCGGCTGGGCGGCAGTTGCAGTTGACGGTTTTATTCCACCCTCCGCCTTCATGGAGTTTCAGGCCTACAATGTACTGGTCATCGCAGCAGATATCCGGCCAATCAACCAGATTGGATACACATCAGCGCCCGATATCATTCATGAAGCGGCAGGTCATGCACCAATCATCGCTAACTCTTCTTATGCGGCTTACCTGAAAAGGTTCGGTGAGATCGGAGCAAAAGCCTTTTCATCTGCCAGTGATTACAAAATGTACGAAGCCATCCGCCATCTTTCTATCCTGAAAGCTGATCCCTATTCTGTGAGAGGACTGATCCTTGAAGCTGAAAAAGGAATTGACGTTCTTGAGAAAAATATCGGAGAACCTTCTGAATTGTCCCAGATCAGGAATCTGCACTGGTGGACTGTCGAATATGGACTTATTGGTAATCCGGATCATCCGAAAATATATGGTGCTGGCTTACTATCCTCGATAGCTGAAAGTTATTATTGCATGCAGCCTAAAGTGAAGAAAATCCCTTATACTATTGATGCAGTTAATTATAGTTTTGATATTACCGAACCACAACCCCGGCTTTTTGTAACGCCCGATTTTGATACCCTGACCAATGTTCTTGAGGAATATGCCAATACCATGGCTTTTCGTACAGGAGGGCTGCAAGGAATAAGAAAAGCGATCAGATCGGAAGCAACTGCTACATGCATTTATAGTTCCGGACTACAGGTCTCAGGGACTTTTTTCGAGGTGCTTGATCGTAAAGGAGAGCCCGTATTTATTAAGACAATTGGTCCTACCAATCTTAATTTTTGTGGTAAAGAACTTCCGGGCCAAGATAAAAGTTATCATCAGCATGGATTTAGTTCCCCAGTGGGAATGATTAGGAAACTTCCTGTACCTCCTGAGGATGCTACAGATGATCAACTGAAAGAACTGGGACTCATTGATCATGAAAGAGTGGAATTTGAATTTGTATCGGGATTAAAAGTAAGCGGGGTTTTGAAGGAAAAGATCCGGAAACATGGGAAACTGATTATCCTACGTTTTGCTGAATGCGAAGTCAGCTATCAGGGGAAGATCCTTTACCAGCCATCTTGGGGATTATATGACATGGCTGTCGGAAGTAGAATAGTTTCTTGTTATTCCGGTCCGGCAGATCCTGTGGCCTTTGGTTTGAATTTTACGCCCCCTACTGAAAAAACACACAAACTACAACATACCGAAAAAGCCACTCATCTGTTTACCTTATATCAGAAAGTCAGGGATGCCCGTGAAAATATGGATACGCAAACCCTTCCTGAAATATGGAAAGAAATAAGGACACATCATCCTGATGATTGGCTTTGTGCATTGGAAATCCTTGAAATATTGAACAGCAGGAAAAAGGATCCGCTTTACAAAGAGATCAAACATTTTCTTGATTGCAGGAAATCAGAGAATGATAGCCTCAGAAAGCTGATCGAGGATGGCTATTTGGTTTATGAGATCGATTAATCAGGGAAATTCAGTGCGTTTCTATGTAGGTAGAAAGTTCTTTATGCCAATCATCAGGTTCAAATGTCATTGGAACAGTTTCATCTGCAAACAGCAAATCTACAAGGTATTGAGGCTTCTTTCCTCCGATATAAACTGATTTAACACAAGAAATACAGTAAACAACAACATCATCTTCCGGCATCTCTGAAGTTCTTTTAATCATCAGATCTTTCACCTGTCCGGTTGGAATAAGGCCATAGAAGCTATCCCCACAACAGGTACTCTTTGTCCGTGTGTTCTTTGGTTCTACAAGGTTAATATGCATTCTCTTTAAGATCTTCCTGATGGCATCATGTACCTGTTCCTGCTCACGGGTCGGACATGCATCGATAATGGACATGCGCCTGCCTTTATAATCGGGGAATGAAAAAAAATTGCTATCGACCAGGACCTCCCAGAGTGAAATTGTGGTAGTGTTTTTATAATCATTTCCAAACCGTTTATGGCATCCGGGGCAGACATTGATTACCAAAGTCTTTGGCGGAACCTGCGGGGGATGTTGACAACAAGTCAGCAGCAATTCCATCTCACCCAGGTTTTTATTAAGTATGGAATGTAATTTTTCTGACAGTTCTGGTTTATACAACATTAATGCACAACCCGGTGCAAAAACCATTTTCTCTGTCTCAAGTTTAGATGCGGAAGTCATAGTATTTAGTTTAGATAGTCTGAGAATCATTGTATTATAGAAAATTAATTCAATACTCCATTTCCTTTAAGAAGAATCTGTAATCTTGGGTTTATGTTATTGATGATATAAGGCAATGCAATTGATTTATCGACATAAAGAATCTCCAGCCTTCTGCAATTTATGATTGTTCCGGGAATTTTCACCATTAGGCCACAGAATGAGACATCAAGATCAGTTAGCCTGACAAGGTTGCCAATTTCATCGGAAAGATAAGTGAGGCTGGTTTTACCTATGTAAAGGAATCATCAAAATTTAAAAGTTTTTCATCTCAGTAGAATTAAAATTTTATCCGGAATTCGACCCAGGAAAGCAAGGAGTATTGCCGAAAACTCATTTATTTATCGGTTGCGGAAACATCTTATCTAAGAGAAAATCCTTGAATTTTCGGGGAACGATCTTAATCACAATCGAAAGGAGTTTAACATCAGATGCAGGAAGAATGAGGAATTTCATTTTACCATGACATTGCTTCAATATTTTTCTCCCTTCTATTTCAACCGGAACAGTTTTCCGGGGGCTTCCGGTCTTCATCCATTCAGGAGAGGTGCGGATCTCTTCATGGAATTGGGGGGTATCCATATCTCCCGGGCAGGAAACATAGACATTAATTCCTTTACAAAGCAGTTCACGACGTAAAGCTTCACCGAAATTGATCAATCCTGCTTTTGTAGCGCAATACAAAGTGTACCCGGCGGCACCCATCAAACCAAAGCCAGATGAAGTGATCAGGACTTTTGAACCTTTCTGCAGTAAAGGTAAAAATTGCCATGCTGTAAGAATTGCTCCCGTAAGGTTGGTGTCGAGTTGCTTTTTGATGCCAATGGTATCAGTATAATCAGAAAGCAATTGGGGGATGACCATTCCAGCATTCAGGATTAAAAAGTCGAGTTTCGTTTCTTCTCCTTTTACCTGGTCAAAAGCATTTTTAAGTTGATTTTCATCAGAGACATCACATGAAATGCCTTTGGCCTCAATTCCTTTTTCCTTCAAAGAGGCTAAGGATTTATCAATTTTGACCTGATCCCGTGCGATCAGGATCACATTGTAACCTTGTTTCCCTAATTCCTGGGCAAATACAAATCCAAGTCCGGATGAACCACCGGTGATTAATGCTGTTTTTTTCATGTTGAAGAGGTTTTGTGTTTTAGGTATTGGGTGATGGTGGTTAGATAAATGTGTTATATATTGGGTGTGCGCAAGGGTGTGATGCAAAAATAGGAATAATATTAAATAAGGGGTCAAGGATAAAACTGACTCTGTCAATTTTTGTAAATTTTCTTTACATGTTGTCAACGAGTTGTTCAAATATTACCTTCGCCTAAGATTGAACTGATATGAGAAAAGAACCAAAAATCCGAATTTACTTTTTAGCAATAATGGGAGCATTTTTAATGCTATCAAGCTCCTGCTCGAAGAAAAGCGACAGCAGTAATTCGACTCCGACGGCTTCAACAATTAAAGATGCTGATGGAAATATTTACCATACAGTTACAATAGGTACGCAAGTATGGATGGTTGAGAACCTTAAAACGACCAAATACAATGATGGTACAGTAATACCTTTTGTGACTGATAGTACAGCATGATACAATTTAACCACTCCAGGATATTGTTGGTACAATAATGATGTGGTTACTTACAAAGTCACTTATGGCGCTTTGTACAATTGGTACGCGGTAAATACAGGGAAACTCGCTCCTGTGGGTTGGCATGTACCAACCGACACCGAGTGGGTGACATTGATAACCTAGTTGGGAGGTGATTTTTATGCCAGTGGCAAGCTAAAAGAAACAGACACAACCCATTGGAAAAGTCCTAATATGGGAGCAACCAATGAATCAGGTTTTAAATCCCTTCCGGCTGGCTATCGTTGCCGCATGGTAAACTTCTTAAACATTAGCTACAATGCTAGCTGGTGGAGTTCTACCGAAGATGGCATTGGCCAGGGTGGTGGCGTGGGTATGTCCAACAACAGCCAATTTGCATTCAGAGCCAGTGCGTTAGAGATGTTTGGGTTTTCTGTGCGTTGCGTTCGGGATTAGGGTGCAAACACCGGCGGGTCTTGAAGACCCCGCCGGGTTTGACTGGAAACTCCCCCCCCAAACCCTAACCCCTAACGCCTGACTCCTGATCCTCTTAAATTATTCTGATCTGTTATCACTTTTAACCTATTCGTTGCGTATTCAAAATAAGAACCTGTGATTTCCAGTGTCCCGGTTTTTACGACACGGGAAATGGAACTTTTATCCCATAGATTGTGTTCGGGTTGGGGCGGTTCATTTTTCAGGAATTCACGATACCATGGCAAAGCCTGAATTGGTTTGTGGAGATAATAATCATATTGATAGGCTAACTTAAACCTTAAGGTGTTATTGCCAGGATTCTTTTCAATGGCCTTATTCAGGAAGAGAATTCCAGTATCCGCATTTCCCTTCATCGTGTAGGCATTAGCTAATTCGCTATAAATTGAAGAAAGAAATTGTCCGGAAGGCATTAACATGTCCAGTGTCCTTTGAAGGTAACCCATCCCGGTGTCAATAGAATTTGAACGACATTTGGAAACTCCGAAATAAAAACAAACCTCTGCATCCGTTGTATCATGGCGAAAAGCAGACCAGAAAAAGCGGGCAGCACTATCGAATTTATCCTGTTTATAAAATGATAATCCCAGATATTTAATGGTAAATTTCGTTGAATCACCCATTTTAAGGCACTTCTGAAACTGTTTTGCCGAGGCCTGATAATCGTGTATTAAGTAATTACAATAAGCGTTTTGTTTCAGGATAGTACCATCCGTGGAATCGTGCTGAAGATATATGGCCGTAATATAAAATGCCGTATTAACCTCATTTTCCCGGAGAAAAATATTTGCCAGTTTATTTGTCATAAAGGGGTCAAAAGGAATGATCTTCAGGGATTTCCGGCAATAGAACAAGGCGGAATCATTCCGTTTTGTTTCATCATAGCAATAGGCCAGTTGCTTCACAACATAAAAATCAGAAGTATCGGAATGGTACAGTGGCAAAAGCACATTGATTGCCTGATCATAATCTTTATTCGAATAGTACAAATTAGCCAATTGAAGCTTGAAATAACGGTTTTCAGGATCAAGGCCTGCAATACTGCGACCAACTTCAATGGCTTTCTTCAGGTCACCTGATTGGTGGTACACATTCATCAACTCGTTTAGTACTAGAATGTTTGTACTGTCAAGTCGCTGAGCTCTTCGAAGTGACGTAATTGCCTCCTTATAACGAAAGACGGAGGTCAATGACTGGCTTTTGAGCAATAACAGATCTATGTTTGTACTATCAATTAAAAGGCATTGGTCGGCAAATGTAACTGCCCCATTGAAATGAAAGGATTCAATCAAACTTCTCAACTTTTCTGCAGGTTCATGTTTCTGAGCAATGACAAAAAACGGAACAAGAAGTAAAAAAAGAGAAATAACTCTGTGTGTTTTTTTTATCATGGATGCTTAATTAGCTTTCTGGATTAATTACCATGCAATTACAAAAGTAAAGAATATAGCTAACTACAATTGACTTATTACTTATTATTTTTTCGTAGGTTTGTAATAGAAAAAATCCGACTTATGAAAACCATCATCTCAAAAAACATTTTAACTTTAATGTTTATCACTTTTGGCTCAATCCTTTTACAGGGCCAAACCTATGATCTGAAACAGATGCCTCCTCTTGATCCAAAGGTCAGGATGGGTGTACTTCCTAATGGGATGCATTATTATCTTCGTGCAAACAAGATCCCGGATAACAGGGGTGAATTCTATATTGCAAATAACATTGGCGCCATTCTGGAAGACGATGACCAGAATGGATTGGCCCATTTTACCGAGCACATGTCATTCGACGGTTCAGAACATTTCCCCCAAAAAGGCATTCTGGATTATCTTGCCACTGTAGGGGTTAAGTTTGGCACCAACGTGAATGCCTCAACCGGGTTGGAACAAACAGTATTTAATGTATCCAATGTTCCCCTTAAACGGGAAGGGATTCTTGATAGTGCCCTGATGATCCTGCGTGACTGGTCACATTATGTCTCTTTCCTTGATCATCAAATTGACCTCGAGCGGGGAGTGATCTTAGAAGAATGGAGGATGTATGGTTCTGCCGACGAACGTATGAACAATAAGCTTGCGCCCATCATTTATAAAGGATCAAAATATGCAATACGGAATGTAATCGGCGATACTGCCGTCTTAAAGCATTTCAAACATGAAACGATCAGGAATTTCTATCATAAATGGTACCGCCCTGACTTACAAGCGCTCATCATTGTAGGTGATTTTGATGTGAACCAGGTTGAAGCTAAGATCAAACTGCTTTTCAGTGTTGTCCCGAAAGCCGAAAATCCGGCTCCCAAAGAAGTTTATCCTGTCCCTGACAATGTTGAACCCCTTATAGGGACTGCAACCGATAAGGAAGCCACTTCAACTTCAGTGGATGTGAGCTGCAAACATGATATCACAAAAGAGAGTGATAAAAATCTTGGTTATATGCGGTTACAGCTTATCCGTGGATTGATCAGCAACATGTTCGGTAAACGTATGAGTGAACTTTCCCGAAAAGAAAATCCCCCGTTCATTTCCGCCTATGGGTATTATCGCGGATTTACCAGTACCAAAGATGCATTCACAGGATCTGCCGAGGCAGCCAACAATGAAGGGATTAGAGCACTCACTGCCTTGCTTACCGAAATGGAACGCATGAAACGTTACGGATTCACTGAAAGCGAGTTTGTAAGAGCAAAAGCCGACCTTACAAAAAATTATGAATCAAGGTACATGGATCGGGATAAACGGAAAAACCGTGAATTGGTGTCTCCCAATCTTTCCAACTTTCTTACTAACAACCCTAATCCAGGAGTTGAATTCGAATACAATTTTGCCAAGTCAATAATCCCTGGAATCACACTTGATGAACTGAATGCAATAGCCAAACAATATTTCACGGATGAGAACATGATCGTAACGATCACCGGACCTGAGAAAGCAGGAATAACACTTCCAACTGAATCAGACATCAAAAAGGTTTTGGCTAATTACAAAAAGGCAAAAATTGAACCCTATGTTGATCAGCTTGCGGGGAAAAAACTGATTGATAAAGACCCGGTTCCCGGGACAGTTTTAAAAACAGCAGTAAACAATGTTATTGGGACCACAGAATGGGCATTGTCAAATGGCATGAGAATCATTTTCCGTCCCAGTGACATAAAAGAAGATGAATTACTTCTAACGGGATACAGGGAAGGCGGACTTTCGTTGTTGAAAGAGGAAGACATCCCTTCAGCAATGGTATTGGGTGAGGCTGTATCTCAGATGGGGGTCGGCAATTTTTCTACAACTGATCTGGAAAAACTGATGTCAGGAAAACGTGTAAACCTCAGGATCGGTATCTCAGAGGAACGGGATATGGTTTCTGGCAGGCTTTCCCCGAAAGACCTTGAACCTGCTTTACAAATGATTTACCTGTATTTCACTCTACCCAGATGGGACGCGACCGATTATAAGACCTGGATTGAAAAGATGAAAGCCAACTTTATCAATGCTGAATCAGAACCAAGAAAAGCATTCAGGGACACCATCTCACTCATTATGGCCAACCATAATCCACGGGTAATCCCAATGAGTTATAAGGTACTTGGAAAGGTTAGTCTCGAGAAACTGAAAGCAATATATACAGACCGTTTCTGCGATCCCGGCAATTTTATCTTTGAATTTGCTGGAAACATTGACCCTGAAAAAGTTAAACCGGTAATTGAAAAATACCTTGCATCTCTACCTACTGTTAAACGCTCACAAGCATATAAGGATAATGGCATCAGGCCTCCCAAAGGGGAAGTAAAACTGGATTTTAAGCATGAAACAACAACTCCGAGAACTACTGTTTATGTAAATTACACGGGTACTTCTACTTTCACAGCCGATGACCGTATCCTGAGTTCTGCACTGAGGCATGTAATGGAACTTCGTTGCATTGATGCCATCAGGATGGATGAGAGTGGAGCCTACACTGTCAGGGTTCAATGTAATGTCAACAAATTTCCAATCCCCTCTTTTAGTATGATAATCAGTTTTGAAACTGATCCTGTCAAAGCCGACAAAATGATTGGCATTGTTTACAGAGAGATCAAAAAAATGGCAGAGGATGGCCCTACTGAAGCAGATCTGCAGAAAGCAAAGGAGTATTTTCTAAAGCAACGTCCGGAAGACATGAAGGAAAATAGTTGGTGGCTGAGCCGGATGGATGATTTTTATTTTTACGGTCTGGATTACCTCACGGGATATGAAGCAAAGGTAAATGCCCTGAATGTTCAATCGGTTCATGACTATGCTAAAAAGGTTCTAACTCAAGGAAATGTGGTTCAGATTGTGATGAGACCCTGATCAAATTATGAATTAGGAAGTATGAATTAAGAATTTTTGTTTAACCATTGAGTTTGGCTATGAGGGTTTGGTTTTGTGCAGCGATTTATTTTAGTATTATCGTTTGTTCGGTTTCTGCTTTTGGACAGGTTATGCCAAAAAAAGAGATAAAACACTTCTTTTTAAAGGCGGAACAAAGCAGGACAAAGGGACTTGAAAAGAGTCCTGTCTATAATAAACAAGGCAAGGAAACTGATTATCCTTTCGGTGTTTCAGGAGTGATAGGGAAATTGAAAGAATTGAATAGTCATAAAGTTCAGAAAAAACCAGCAGGTGGAGATACTCTGATTGTTGGTATTCCTCCTTATGATTCGTTGATTATCACGGGTACTTTTGTACACAATGGGCCGATACTTGTAATAGGTAATGGGATCCTGAGATTCAAAAATGCTAATGCGACAATTGTCGGAGATTTATTTGTGTGGGGAGATCATGCATTGGTGACGGCGGATTCATCTTATCTCTACTTTCCACAGCAGTATTTTTATCAACGTTCATTGGTTATTGCTGGGAACGGTAAGGTTATTTACAGAAATACCACACTCGATCACAGTGGTCTTTCTAATAATCTGGTGTTGACAGATTCGGCTACATGCACACTCAATAATATTACCAACATTGGTTTTACTACCTGTGGAATGAATAAGAAATCAGAGATCAATATTAATAGGATCAACCAGGCTGGTGAATTTGTTATCCAGGATCAGACAGTCCTTAATTTCAATCATGCAAAGACCATCCTTCTTTGGTTCCAGGTTCCGGGTGCTGGTGTATTTCATTATTCTTTTCCCAATGGAGACACAGTTCAATCATTCACCCTAAACAAGATTACACCTGGTATTTCAGGTATCGGGTACAGTGTAAATGTTGATACAAGTTCGGACATTATGTGGGCTTTAATGCCCACTACCGGAAGTGATGTCAGTATCTCAAATTCAAAAATCCGATCTATCGGACTTTGGTTTCAGGGACATGATACGATTCAGGTCAGTGGACTCGTTGATAATTCTGATTATAATGATTATTCTGCGACTCTAAATGACCGTCTTCTTCGTCTCTCCAATTCCAGTGTTCAAACCTGGAGTCTTTATCCGATGGATACTGTTAACCTGAACGTTACCGGATGCATTGTGGGAGAGATTGGATCAGAAGTTAATTGCAAGGTGGTTACGACCGATGCTTTTGTTGACGGATCAGGAGGTTATTGGTGGGCCACAGATCACACACTCATGATTAGTGAGGACTGCATGGCCATGAATGCAATCCGCAGTAGCCAAAGTGCATTCTTCATTTTTGCTTACAGCTCACTTAGCCTGGGAGACGCTTCTGCCATGGGAAATTCAATCATGATGATCGTGCAGAGCCAAATCCCTGATGTACCTCAATTATATGATGGTTCCTGCATCTGGTACTCCTTTATTGGGAATCTTTCTTCGGCATTCTCAGATTCTATCGTTCAGGTTCCTGGTTCTGCCTGGATTGACAAGACTTCATCAAGTCAACTTATGGATTTTGGATGGTACAGGATGTATTGGCAGAAGTCTGGAGATTCTTTATGGAATCCGATCGGAGGGAAACAATATACTGAGAAAAGGGATGGAATGCTTATTAATTGGGATACGCATGGGATTGCTCCCGGATTATATTATTTGAAACTTGTTCTTACTGATAATACTCCTGATTCAAATCAAACCGAGGCCATTAATGGAATCAATTTGCTACCGACCATATTTGGTGTGGAGGATTTAAATTCACCGGAATACAAAATAGAGATCTTTCCTGATCCTGTGATTGAATCTTCGATGATCAGATTCTTCATTCCTACTGAAGAGCAATTGGAAATTTCTATTGTTGATGTTGAAGGGAAGATCATCTTCCGGAAGAAAAAACCATGTCATGTGGGAATAAATACTTTTCCTTTAGAAAATTTACACTTGTCAAAAGGTTCCTATTCCTGTATTTTGAAAAGTAAAGATCATTGTGAAGTGACAAGGTTTATAAAGGAGTAACTTAATAGCTGTTAAAAGAGAGTATCTGGTTTGTCTCTTTACGTTTCTTTATTCTAATCTCATTTGTGGGTGGATAGCCAGCCAGAATGATCAATTCCAGGCGAAGGGCTTTCGGAATATGTAATAAGTTCTTAATTTTTTTCTCATCAAACCAACCCAGAATACAAGTGCTCAACCCTTCTGCTGTGGCCTGCAGACAAAAATGGGCGGTAGTGATACCGATATCGATCAGGGGATAGTTTTTATCCTTTACTACCCTTCCGACAGCCGTAGTCAGATTTGTTTTCTCGCGAACAATTGCAATTAGTACCGGAGCCTGTTTTGTAAATTGATTTATCGGGATCACTTTGCTGGTGGTAAGCTCAGCAACTGCATCTTTTAATCCGGGATTGTCGATGATAATAAATTTCCAGGGTTGTGAATTGTTGGCAGATGGAGCCAATCGTGCGGCCTCAATGCAGCGCAGAAGTTTTTCTTTTTCAACCGGTTTGTCTGTATAGCTTCGCTGGCTTTGGCGCCGGCTGATCAATTCGATTAATTCTAAAGATTGCATGGAAGTATTTAGTTGTACAAAAGTACAAAATTTGAAAGAAGGTAAAAAAAAAAGCCCCGCTGTTATCAGCAGGACTTTTTTCAATTACGAATTACGCTTTTATACTTTTTTGTTATCTATTAACAATGATTTTTCTGATCACCTGATTTTCGCTGTTGCGAATGATCAATGTATAGATTCCCGAAGGAACAGGACGGAGATCAATAACCTTGTCAATTGTTCCAGTCACAGTAACATCTCTCTGTAAATAAACCTCAACACCAAGATTATTGAGAACACTTAGAGAATAGGTCGAAGTTGAAACACTGGTAATGGAAACGGTAAATTTTCCGTCGTTTGGAACAGGATAAACAACAATACCTGCACCTTGATTAGTATTGAGACCAACTTCGGAAATATTGATGGTGTTTGAAGCGGCAGATGAACATCCATTTAATGTTACAATATCCCAATAAGCTCCATTTTGAGTTGCAACATAATTTTGGGCTGTGGCACCTGGGATCATTGTCCCGTTAAGATACCACTGGTTTCCGGATGGTGCATCACTTGTAAGCGTAAGACCAATATTTGTGATAACCGGTGTCTGTGGAGTAACAAGAACAGTTAACGCAAAATTGGGAGAAACAGTTCCGTTGCCACAGGAATTGGTTCCATAAACTGTAATATTACCAGAAACAGCCACCATGGAAAAGTTGACCGTGATGTTATTGGTATTGCTGCCATTTATTATGGTAGCTCCAGCCGGGACTGTCCACATATAACCAGTTGCATTTGTAATTAAGGGTACTGAATAATTAATTCCTGTCACCCCCTGACATAATGCAGATGGTCCGGTAATGGTTCCTGCAGAAGAAGGCAATAGATTCACTGTAACAGGGAATGCAGGTGAAGTAGCTCCATTTCCGCACATACTGTTACCGTAAACCGTTATATTGCCCGAAGAAGCTCCAATTGCATAATTGACAGTGATGGTATTGGAATACTGTCCACTTACGATGGTAGCGCCTGTTGGAACTGTCCACATATAAGAATGGGTATTTGGAATTGTTGCAACAGAATAAACGTAGTTAGTTCCACCTTCGCAAACAGAAGCGGGTCCACTGATTGTACCTGCAGGGCCGGGAGTGGCGGTCACTGTGACAGCAAAGTTGACAGCTGAAGGAGATGCACATCCATTTCCATTGGTATAATTTACACTAATACTTTGCGAGCCGGCTGCAGTCCAGTTAACTGTAATAGCATTTGTAGTCCCCCCGAAAAGGATAGTTCCGCCTGAAGAAATATTCCAGGAATAACCTGTCATTCCTGCCTCTGTTGTGTAGGTGTAATAACCCGAGTTAACGCATAAATTGTTCGTCCCTGAAATTGTAGGTGCCGGACTTTGCTTAACAGTCACTGCATAACAAGAAGGTGATGAGTTGGTGCAACCATTTGCATTGGTATAGGTAGCACAAATTGATTGAGAACCTGTCGTGTTCCAAAGAATCGTAACAGAACTGGTTCCCTGTCCAGAAACAATTGTCCCTCCAGCAGAAGGAGCCCAGATATATCCACTCATTCCTGTCTGGGTTGTGTACACTGTAGAAAATCCTGAACAAGGATTAGCATTACCTGTAATTATTGGAACTGGTAATGGATTCACGTTTACATTCACGGTTGCAGGTGCGAGACCGGGACATCCGGCAGCATTGTTATAGTTAACCGATAATGTTTGTATGCCAACAGTACTCCAGGTCACAGTAGCTGTATTGCTGGTAGCTGTACCACCTGCTGTTATTATGCCACCTGATATGGTCCACACATAATTGGTTTTCCCTGCCTCTGTTGTATAAACATTTCCGCCAGAACTAATACACGTTGACATTGGTCCTGTCAGAGTAGGTGTTGCAGCAGCATTAACAGTCACAATCATATTAGATGGGGAACCGTTGCCAGCACAACCAACTCCATATACCGTGATGTTACCGGAATAGGAGAGATTCGGAAAACTGACAGTAATGGTGTTGGTATTCGCCCCGGCAGTGATGATAGCCCCAAACGGAAGGGTCCAGTTGTAAGTATTGGCGTTTGTGATGGCAGCAACCGAATAAACATATCCTGTGCCACCGTTACAAACCTGTGCAGGGCCTGTGATTGCACCGGCATTTCCGGCTGTATTACATACAGTAGTAAAGGTCATGTCATTTCCATTTGAAGCTCCCGCAGAATTCACTGCACTTACCCTGTAATGATAAGTTGTATTAGATGTTAACCCGGTAAGATTTGCACTGACATTGGTTGTTGTAGTGCCATTTACAGTAGCGGGAACCCCTGGAACCGTAGTTCCATATGCAACAGTGAGTCCATAATTGAAAGTAACAGTAGAAGATAAATTGTTTGCATTTACGGTTCCATTTAATGTTGCTATGGTGGCATTCACCCCGGTTGCAGCAGTGGTTACAACAGTGGGTGGGATTTGGGATGTGGTAAAGGTCATATCCGTACCATTGGTTGTTCCAATACCATTTACGCCATTAATCCTGTAATGATACAAGGTATTTGGAAGTAAACCTGCAATGGCACCAGTGACTGCTGTAGCTGCAGAACCACTGACATTTACAGGAACTCCGGCGATGTTTGTTCCGTAGGCAACAGTGAGGCCATAATCAAACGATGTAGTCGAAGCAGAATTATTGGCATTTACAGTGCCGTTTAAAGTTGCTGAAGCAGCCGTTATAGCAGTGGCGGCCATTGTGACTACTGTGGGAGCAGCACAGGTTGTGGTAAACGTCATATCACTTCCATTGGTTGTGCCTCCGGCATTTACTCCAACTGCCCGGTAATGATAAAGAGTACAAGGAGTCAAACCTGAAATTACTCCAGAAACTGCAATAGCTGTTGTTCCGGTTACAGGAGATTGTGCAGCTGTTATAGTCGAACCATAAGCAACCGTTAATCCATATTGGAAAGTCACTGTAGTGGAAGATCCATTAGCATTAACCGTACCATTTAAAGTTCCACCGGTTGTCGTAATGGCAGTTGCTGCTGTGGTTGTAACTGTAGGGGGAGTGGCTGCAGATAGCAGGTTAACTGTAAAATCTTCACAGTTTCCATATGTCTGGGCAGTGCATGGTCCTGATGGATAGGCATACCATTCAGTCAATGCCCTCAATCTTGTATTACCAGAAAGGGCAGTTCCGGGAACAGTAAAATTAATGGTATAATTCGTCGCAGAGGCAGCACAATCTATCTGTCCAATTAATTCTGACGCGTCAAAAGTATTATTATGATTATAATCGATGTAAATGTTTACATAAGTTCCTGCATATCCTGCTTGCATTGTAATGGTATATGCATTTCCTATTGTGAGATTAGTTGTAAGTGCTGTGTAGTCATGGTACCATGCTGTACATGTGATCGTTTGATTGATGGTACCGAGTTGGAATAGAGTTAACCCATCTCCGTATGTGCAGCCTGTTGAATAAGTAGGCAAACAATATTGCGCCATTGCGCCACTACACATTAGAACAAGGAGAAATGTTTGAAAAATTTTGTAGATCTGTTTCATGGTTCTTGGTTTTAATTTGGGAATTAGGTTTTTGGTTAATAATTAAGAAATACCTGGATAGCCACTATAAGTAGCTAGTATATATTTTATTTAATATGCCAGATCTACCAATAAATTTGTCCCGTTTGCAACTTTTAATTGAAAAACACCACCTGAAATACGGCGTTAAATATACAAATTTTTTCACAACCCTTACAAAAATATTTTTATTTAGGTTGCAAAAAATGAAGAAAATGATTTTCAACCTTCTATACAGATAATATTTATATTTGTCCATATAATAAATTAGAAATTATGGACCCTACCCAGGATAATTTTGTCGAAGAAATTTTGATGAAGGCATTGAATGCCACTCATGCAATGGGCAAACTCGATCAACTACAAACTGACAAAATTGTCCGTACAATTTATGAGACAGGATTTAACCATCGCTGGGACCTGGCAGAAATGGCTTTCCAGGAAACAGGAATAGGTAATGTGCGGGACAAAATGATAAAAAACATCATTGCCACCCGTTTTGTTTACCGGGATATTTATCATCAGAAGAGTGTCGGGATCATAAATGAGGATCTGGAAAATCAGATTGTTGAAATTGCCCGTCCCATGGGCCCGGTATTTGCAATAACTCCGGTCACCAATCCAACGTCGACCGTATTATTTAAGATCCTGATTGCTATGAAAAGCAGGAATCCGATCATTATTTATCCTCATGGGACTGCACGTAAATGCACAAGTGAAGCTGCCCGTTTATGCTACGAAGCTGCACTGAAGGCAGGCGCTCCGGATAATTGCATACAATGGATTCCAAGGATTACACGCGAACAGGTACTCAAACTAATGAGTCACAAAAAAATGGCTTTGATACTTGCTACAGGTTCAGTGAGTTTGGTCAGAGCAGCCTATACTTCAGGTACCCCGGCTATTGGTGTTGGCCCTGGCAATGTGCCGGTATATATTGGAAAGAGTGCTGACGTTGGATTTGCTGTCGACCAGATTCTCCTTTCTAAACTATTCGATAATGGTACTATTTGTGCCAGTGAACAGGCTGTGGTAGTTTCCCGATACAATTCAGCAGAAGTAAAGAATGAATTTATCAGAAGAGGAGCCTACTTTCTTTCCTCTGAAGAAATTATAAAAGTTGGCGAAATTGCGTTCAACAAAGCCATGCGATCTATGAGTGCGGAAGTAATAGGGAAATCTGCCATTACAATAGCAAAGATGGCAGGAATCCAGTTACCTGAAGGAACCTTGTGCCTCATTGCTCCGATGGCAAACTCACAAGTTGGATTAGAATGGCCCCTTTCCCTAGAAATTCTGGCCCCCATTCTCGCATTTTATGAAGTCGATGGCTTTGAAGAAGGAATTGCACAATGCAGACGAATTAATGAACATGGAGGATTAGGGCATACAGTGAGTATCTTTTCCAATGATGATGAAAAGATACGATATTTTGCACAGTCTCTCAATGCTGGGAGAATTGTCGTCAATACCCCCTCCTCACAAGGAGCCCTGGGAGGGTTATATAATGGATTGAGACCTTCCCTGACCCTGGCATGCGGATCGGGAGGAAAGAATTTTACTACCGACAACATTTCCGTTCGTCATCTTTTGAATATCCAGCGTATTGCCTACCGCAAAATCAGCTTCTGTGCTGAACATCAGGAAGGCGATGCTTTTTGTTGCGACCGGCATTTTAGCATTGACGAGATTGATGATCAATGTGTGAAAAACAAAAGCTGAAATTTTCACAATTTTATTTTTTTCAATACCTTTGTAAAGTTTTTTACCCTAACATCCAACCTTTTATGAAGAAACTTTTATTTATTATTCTGGTGCTTGGTTTTAGCATCAATTTTGCCTTTGGGCAAGATAGGGTCACTGGTCCCATTGTCAAATATCCTATATATTTCGACGTTTCGCCTCCGTTGAGAGAAATGGTGAAGAATCTTCCGACGAAAGCAGAGACTTCCTGGAAAGACGGAATTGTTAGGAATCATTTTAATGTTCGTCCAAAACAAAACGGATTGGCTCCCGGAGGTTTATCAGATCCCAATCTTCAGACAAAAAACGGGATGCTTACTACCGATACTACAATTCAAAATTTTGATGGTAACACAAATACCGAGGGATATATTCCTCCGGATACTTATGGTGATGTGGGTCCAAATGATTACTTCCAGGTGGTAAACTGCCATTATTCTATTTACAGTAAAACAGGAACATTGCTTCTGGGTCCACTGGAAAATAGTTCTGTCTGGACTGGAATGTCAAACAATTCAAATGACGGAGACGCTGTAGTTGTTTATGATGATCAGGCTGACCGCTGGTTGTTTTCACAATTTTCATTACCCAACTATCCAAATGGTCCTTTTTATCAGATGATCGCAGTTTCACAAACACCTGATCCGACCGGGTCATGGTACCGTTGGCAATATTCGTTCACCAACATGGGAGACTATCCCAAGTTTGCTGTTTGGGGAGATGGGTATTATATGTCGGCACATCAATTTTCTGCCGGTTCATTGAATTGGGCTGGATGCCTTGCTGCAGCCTATAACCGTACACAAATGCTTGCCGGAAATTCCACTGCTACCATGGTGATGTTCACAAAACCAGCATCAGATGAGGCCTTTGGATGGTTACCTTCCGATTGTGACGGGGTATTTCCTCCAGGGACCCCACCCAATTATTATCTCTACACATCTGAAACCGGTTCCGATCATATAGGAATTTATGAATTCCATGTTGACTGGACCAACACGAGCAATTCAACTTTCGGGAATTTCCTTTCACTTCCTGTTAATGCATTTACGACAAATATTTCAGGGATTCCGCAACAAGGAACATCACGTAAACTTGATCCCATCAATGATCGTATGATGTATCGGCTGCAGTTCCGTAAATTTTCAGATCATTGGTCGATGGTTTGCAATCATACTGTTGATGTTTCAACTACTGTTGCAGGTGTCCGCTGGTATGAACTAAGGAAGACAACTGGTGCCTGGTCTGTTTATCAGCAATCCACTTATACCCTTTCTGATAACAACAGCCGCTGGATGGGAAGCATTGCCATGGATTCAAGTGGAAATATTGCATTAGGATACTCTGTTTCAGGCACCAATCTCTACCCATCAATTCGACATACCGGAAGAATGAAAAATGATGCTCTTAATACCATGACCATTGGTGAGAAGGGTATTTATAATGGTGGTGGTTCACAAACATATAGTGGCAATCCAAGCCGCTGGGGTGATTACAGCTCTATGACTGTTGACCCCAGTGTGCCTTATACTTTCTGGTACACACAGGAATATTATGCTACCACTTCTTCCAGCAGTTGGAAAACAAGAATTGCCTCTTTTAGTCTGTCTAACGGATTGGTTGTAACAGCCACAGCGACTCCGGCATATATTAACCTCGGACAAACGTCTCAATTGAATGCGACTGCAACCGGAGGAGCCGGAGGTTATGTTTATTCGTGGACATCGATACCGGCAGGGTTTACTTCGAATCTGCAAAACCCGCCACCGGTATCGCCAACCGTGACAACAAAATATATCGCTCACGTGACTTCAGGAACACAAACTGCCACTGATACAACTTCTGTTTACATTAACATGTCCGCGACAGCAACTGCAAATCCTTATACCATCAATTATGGTGCATCATCTCAGCTAAATGTCACTGCAACAGGAGGAACCGGCGTTTTTACCTATTCATGGACATCTAATCCTGCAGGATTTACATCTAATCTGCAAAACCCAACCGTTTCTCCAGCGATCAATACCATTTATACTGCCGTTGCCACCTCGGGTACACAAAATGCCAGTGATACAGCCAGGGTGAAGGTTACCATGACCGTTCATGCCACTGCAAATCCTTCCAGTATTGTTGCGGGTCAGTCTTCTCAACTCAATGCTGCTGTGAATGGTGGCTCAGGATCCTATACCTATGCATGGACTTCAAATCCTTCCGGATTCACTTCCAATATTCAAAATCCGGTAGTAACTCCTACAACTACAACAAAATATATTGTCAATGTTAATGATGGGACTCAATCGAAAAGCGATTCTGTGACGGTAACAGTTACTTTAAATCCATTAATTGTAACTGCCACAGCCACACCTTCAACTATTTGCAATGGAAATACATCACAGTTGGATGTCACTGCAACTGGTGGAACCACAAATTATACTTACTCATGGACCTCCATACCTGCAGGATTTACTTCAAACATCCAGAACCCAGTGGCTCAACCCATTGTTACAACAACTTATATTGCCCATGTCAGCGATGGTGTTTCTACTTCATCCGATTCTACGACAGTAACAGTAATTCAACTTCCGACTTCCTTTGCTGGAAATGATACTACTGTCTGTAACAATATAGGACAGATCCAGCTAAACGGGCAATCTTCAAACAGCTCAAGCGTTCTTTGGACTACAAGTGGTGACGGTACTTTCCTGAATCCATCAACCCTAACTGCTATTTATTATCCCGGGACAAGTGACCGATCTTCTTCACACGTGAACCTTACGCTTACAGCATCTCCAGTTCCACCATGTACGCCTCAGGCTACCAGTGTCCGTCACATCACATTCGATCCTTGTACAGGGATTCCCGAACCAGGAAATGATGGGTTTTCCGTATCCATAAGACCCAATCCGTCTTTTGGTTCCATCAACCTTGTAGTTTCAGGATTAAAAACCGGTGATGTCAATATTAGTATTATGGATTTAAGCGGAAAAGTTGTATTCCAGGAATCATTTACAACGATAGATAGTAAGATTAACCATAAAATTGATCTTTCGCAATTCCAGAAAGGTATCTATTTTGTAAAGGTTGAAACTGATACTCAGATCAAGACTGAAAAACTGATCATGGAATAGTTTCTTAAGTTACAATGAAGGGAATGCCAGGCAGATGAATTTTCTACCTGGCATTTTTTAGTTATGTGTAATAAGAAAATTCAAAAGCAATTCATTGAACTGTCTGGGATGAGTTTCCATAGGGCTATGATAAGCATCCGCAATGATTTTAAGGTCGATGGTAGGAACATTCCGTTTCAGTTTTTTTGCTGTGCTGAGATAGATCGTCTTGTCTTTTTTACCCCAGATCACGAGCACTGGCAGATCGAGTAATCCGTCAGCATGAAGGTGGCGTATTTCATGTGCATTAGCGAAGATATTAATTACTGAGGCTGCAGATCCTTCAATTCGTAACGGATCTACATACCCTTTCATTTCAGTCGAATCAAGCGGCCGACCGTAAACCTGTTTCATCAGGGTTGCCATGCTGTTATATGAGATGACCTTTTGTTTTGCGAGTGCGACCAGGATATCATTATAGCCCTTCATCTTTGATATGGTTATAAAAGTGCCGCTCATATTTTTATTACGGATAAAAACCATCCCATCGACAAGTGTAAGGGTCTGGACCCTGTCGGGATTCATCAGGGCCATGGCTTCCACAGCGCCACCACCCATGGAATGACCTACAATGTTCCATTTTCTTTTATCGTCCTGGTCAATTTTTGTCAATAATGCCCATATTAAATGTGCACGACCACTGTTTGACTGGTTAACCTGAAGGTTTCGGTCACTGTATCCAAAACCCGGAAGGTCGATTGCTACTACCAGAAAACCTGCATTGACC
>Ga0364881_10312_pt1 | contig 30840 bp, 30 predicted proteins | sample ExccelJu500001D4_5_FD_206923 | JGI IMG/M metagenome (GOLD analysis project Ga0364881, IMG submission 206923) | Enriched cells from Trout Bog Lake Hypolimnion, Wisconsin, USA - BchlTB.July30.5000.01.D4 | ecosystem: Environmental > Aquatic > Freshwater > Lake > Hypolimnion/Profundal zone | place...
GAAGACATTGATGCCGGTCACCTGTTGGAGAATGGCCAGGGAAATGCCGAGGATCAGCGGGACTTTCAGGCGGCGCGAGAACAGTTCGCGCCACGAGGATTCCTCGCCCATCAGGGATTCGCGGATCGCCGCGGATTCGCGCTGCGCGAACTCGTTGCCGGCGACCTTGGCGAGAATGGCGCGCGCCCGGTCGTCGCGTTTTTGCTCGATCAGCCAACGCGGGCTTTCCGGAATGAACAACAGCAGCAGGGCGAACAGCACCGACGGGAAAGCGCCTGATAGAAACATCCAGCGCCAGCCGGTATGGATATTCCACGACTCGCCGGGAGAGATGATGTTGGCGACCGTTTTGGGGTAACCGGTGGGGCCGGGGGTGAGGGCGCTCCAATGGATGTTGGGCAGCGCGGCGGGGATCAGGGCGGCCGCGCACTGGTGTTCGGATGCGGACCGGATGGTGGCCAGGGCGATGCGCACGGGTTTGCTTTTTTTCGCGTCCACCAGCATATCGAAGGAACATTCCATGCCCGGTTTGATGCCATCGGCCGTGCCGCAGTCCAGCGTGAAGGTGCCGTCGCCGGGATGGAAGCCGGCGGGGATGAATTGTTGTTTCAGAGTTTTCTCTAACACCGAAGAAGGGGCGGGGACCCCGGCATAATGCGGGCCACGCTTGGCGATGCCATAATTGGCGAAATAGACAATCGCCAGGCCGCTGACGATGGCGATCTGGTTGGCCGCGATCAAGCGTCCGCGGATATTGGCCGGTGTGATTTCGGCGATATACATCGGGGTCGAGATCGAGGCGATGCCGATGCCCAGCCCGGCGAGGAACCGGAACACGATCAACATCCAGACGTCGTTGGGGACCGCCGTGCCGATCGAGGATATCAGAAACATCAGCGCGGCCAGAAACATCGCCAGTTTGCGCCCGAAGCGGTCGGACAGCGGACCGACCAGCAGCACGCCGACGGCGCAACCGATCAACGCGCAGCCGGTGGTCCAGCCTTTCATGGCGTCGCCCAGCGCGAACTTCGCGGTCAGCGGTTCGATGGCGCCGGAGATCACCCCGGTGTCGTAACCGAAGATCATGCCCCCGAGCGTGGCGGTCAGGCAGATCGGCAGGATGTAGCGCCAGTTGGTTTGGACGGTCGATGATGGATGGGTCATGATGAATAGCTGTCCTTGATGGCCTGGAACATCGCCAGCACGTTGTCGACGGGCGAGTTGCCCTGGATGTTATGGACCGCGTTGCAGACGAAGCCGCCGTCCCGGTTGAAGATCTCGATGCGTTCGCGGACTTCGCGATAGACCGCCGCGGGGGTGTCATACATCGTGTGCTGGGTATTGACGCAGCCGCCCCAGAAGGTGATGTCGTGGCCGAACTGGCGTTTGAGCTCGACGGGGTCCATGCCGCAGGCGGAGCATTGCACGGGGTTGAGGATGTCGAAGCCGGCGGCGATGAATTCCGGGATGAGCGGCGCCACCGCGCCGCAGGAATGGATGAAGGTTTTCCAATTTGATTTGGCGTGGATCAGCTCGTTGAGTTGTTGGTGATAGGGTTTGAACAGGTCGCGGTAGGAGGGGATGGAAATGAACAGGCTGTTCTGGGTGCCGAAGTCGGTGCCGGTGGTCACCACCGCCTGGACGCGGTCGCCGAACATTTCCATCAGGATGGCCATGTTGTGCAGGGCGTATTCGCATTGTTTTTCAAAGATGGCATGCACATAGTCCGGGCGGGCGGCGGTTGCCATATACCATTCGCTGATGTCGCGGATGCCCCGCGGGTTTTTGAGGAAGGGCGCCGGCACCAGCGCGATGTCGCCGAAGGCGGTGCCGGGTGCTAACAGAACGACGCCGGTGTCGGTGGCGTTGTGGTCCAGCCACTCGACCTGTTGCTGATAGTAGGCGATGTCGTCTGCGGTGAGGAATCCGAACTCCTCGAGGTTGTCTTCGGGGTTGAGGTGGTCCTCGTCGATGGGTTGTTGGCGGATGAGGGTGTCGAAGAAATACCCGCCTTTGGGCATGTGGGCGGATGGCGGGGCGGTGAGATCGCCCTCGGGATACATCAGCCAGCCGCCATCGTGGGCGGGAGTGACGTTGAAATTTCCCGGGACCAGGCAGGGCGTGCCGTCAAACAGGTTGAAGGGTTTCCAGCCGGACGCCTCATAACCGAAAATATTCTTGCGCGGCCAGACGCCGATGACATCCACCGCCAGGGCGCGCCGCAACCCGGCGTCCACCTCGGCCAGCATCTGATAGGGTTCGTGAACGCGGGCCGGGGTGGCGTCCGGGCCGATGAGCCGTTGTTTGAGCTGGTGGACGATGGACGTGTGGATGCCGGAGATCCAGGTGCCGCCGAAATCCACGCAAACCCGGTCGGGTTGGCGGTGGTTGAGCGCGGCGATGAGGCGTTCGCGCGAGGTCATGGTTGCCATGGGCCTAGCAAGCCGGACGGGGCGCGTGAAGTCAAGCACGCGGCACGGGATGCGACCGCCAACTCACCGTGAGTCGTCCTCCGGGTGGAAGTCCGCGGCGTGATAGGAACTGCGGACCAGCGGGCCGCTGGCGACGTGGCGGAAGCCTTTCGCCAGGGCGATTTCCTTGTATTCGGCGAACATCTCCGGCGTGATGAATTCAACGACCGGCAGGTGCTTGGGGGTCGGTCGCAGGTATTGGCCGAGGGTGAGCACGGTGACGTCGTGGGCGCGGAGGTCGTCGAAGGCCTGTAACACTTCCTCACGGCGTTCGCCCAGGCCGAGCATGATGCCGCTCTTGGTGGTGACTTTGGCGCGGGCCATGAGGCCGGCTTTTTTCAGCACGGTGAGGCTGCGACGGTATTGGGCGCGGGAGCGGACCAGGGGGGTCAGGCGTTCGACGGTTTCCAGGTTGTGGTTGAAAATGTGCGGGCGGGCGTCGAGCACCAGTTGGAGTGCCGGGTCGCGGTCGTTGAAATCGGGCACCAGCACCTCGATGATGGTGTCGGGGTTGGCGGCACGCACCGCCTCGATGGTTTGCTGGAAATGGCCGGCGCCGCCATCAGCCAGGTCATCGCGGGCGACGGCGGTGATGACGACATGGCGCAGGCCCAGGCGGCGGGTGGCCTCGGCGACGCGCTGCGGTTCATCGGCCTCGAGCGGGTCGGGTTTGGCGGTCTTGACCGCGCAAAACCCGCAGGCACGGGTGCATTTTTCCCCGGCGATCATGAAGGTGGCGGTGCGTTCGCTCCAGCATTCCCAGCGGTTCGGGCATTGCGCCTCCTCGCAGACGGTCACCAGTTTCAGGTCGGTGACGAGCGCCTTGGTGGACCAGAACTGCGGGTTGTTAGGCAGCCGGATCTTGAGCCATGAGGGTTTCTGGCTCTGGTGGAGTGCCGGATCCATCTTGATTTTCGTGCCGCAAGCGCTCATGACGGCGGGAACCTACGCGCGGCGTCCCGCAGGGGAAAGGGGAAAGTGGCGGAAAGCGCGCCAGGCACTTGCTTAACCTAAAAGCCGAAATGGATTGAACAGGAGGTTGAAATGTCGGGGGCCCGCGCGCGGTAGTTTCACATGACGCAACTCCAACCATCCGATGAAAAGCATCCTGATCTTTTCCAGCGCCCTGCTGCTGGCGGTGCCGGCCGCGCCGGCCGCCGCCCGGCCTAACATCTTGTATTTGTTGGCCGATGATTGGGCGTGGCCGCACGCCTCGTGTCTGGGTGAGCCGGGCATTCGGACGCCGGTGTTCGACCGTCTGGTGGGCGAGGGGGTGATGTTCCGCAACGCCCATGTGACAGCGCCGTCGTGTTCGCCGTCGCGGGCGGCGATGCTGACCGGCCAGTGGCATTGGCGGCTGGAACAAGGCGCCAACCTGCATGGTTTCATTCCCGCCAGATTCCCGGTCTATCCGGATCTGCTGGAGCAGGCCGGGTACTTCATCGGGCTGACCGGCAAGGGTTACGGCCCCGGCTCCAACCAAGGCCGCGCGCACAATGCGGCGGGTCCCGATTTCAAGGATTTCGGGGCGTTTCTGGCGGCGCGGCCGAAGAACCAGCCGTTTTGTTTTTGGCTGGGCAGTCATTTTCCGCACCGGCCGTATGTCGCGGGCGATGGGGAGAAGCACGGAATGGATCCATCCAAGGTGGCGGTGCCGCCGTATCTGCCGGACAACGCGGCGGTGCGCCGCGATATCTGTGATTATTTCCAGGCCGTGCAGAACTTCGACCAGCAAGCCGGCGAGGCCATCGCGGCGTTGGAGAAAGCCGGCGAACTGGATAACACCCTGATCGTGATGACCGGCGACAACGGTTGGCCGTTCCCGCGCTGCAAGGCGACTTGTTACGCAACCGGCACCCACCAACCGCTCGTCGTGCGCTGGGGGGCGCGGGTCAAGGGCGGCCGCACGGTGGACGATTTCGTCAGCCTGGCCGATCTCGCGCCGACCTTCCTCGAGGCCGCCGGCCTGGTGCCGCCGCCGGACATGACCGCGCACAGTTTCCTCAACGTGCTTCTATCAGGAAAATCCGGGCGGGTCGAACCGTCGCGCGACCACGTGCTCACCGGCATGGAGCGGCATGCCATGGATGCCCGCACCGATGGCGACCTGCATGGTGTCGGTTATCCGATGCGCACGATTCTCACCGCGGATTTCCAATACATCCGCAACTTCCATGCCACGCGCTGGCCGGCCGGGGATCCGCCGCCGGGCGTGGTGCCCGGATTCGACGCCCTGGCGCGCAACACCCGCGCCGGCTATGCCGATGTGGATGCCGGTTTGGCCAAGGCCTGGCTGGTGACCCATCCCGATGATCGGGCGTTTCCGCAGGCCTTCGCCAAGCGCCCGGACCGCGAGTTGTATGACCTCCGCAAGGACCCGTATGAACTGCACAATCTCGCCGCGGATCCCGCCCATGCCGCCACCGCCGAGGCGCTGGATGCCCGGCTCATGGCCGAGCTGAAAGCCACCGCCGACCCGCGCCTCGCGGGGCTGGAACTGGATCGCGGCAAGAAGGACTAGTTGGACGTGTCAGACGGGTCGGTACCGGAATGTGTTGCCATGCGGGGCAAGCACGGCTTGGATACCGCCGCACATGGCTGACCGACCGCCGCCACCCGCCCCATCCAAAGCACTGGTGTTCATCCGGCGATCCGCCAGCACGGTGATGCTGTGCGCACTGGTGACGTGGGTTTTTGTCAGCCGCTGGTCGTGGGCCTACCTCGGCGTCATCGGCCTGCTGACGCTGATCGCCACCGTCGAGTATTTCCGCATGTTGCGGGTGGCGGGCGTGAAATGTTTCCCGCGTTTCGGCATCCTGATGGCGGCGGGCTATTGCGCCGCCCTGTATGCGGGTTGCCTCCGGGCCTGGGTGCCGGCTCCCGGGTTCGATGCGTCCGCCATCTTCCTCTGTCTAACAGGATCGCTGGCGTTGCAACTGCGCCAGCCGATCCGCGGCTTGGAATCGCTGGTGGCGATGGCGGCCAACCTGTTGGGTTTCGCCTATATCGCGCTGTTGTTCAATTTCATGGCCCGGCTGTTGTTCCTGGTGCCGGAGCCGGGGTTGCCGGCGTGGATGGTGAGCGGGCACGGCGCCTACCTGGTGTTATGGCTGCTGGCGGTGACCAAGATCACCGACATCGGGGCCTATGTCACCGGCTCGCTGATCGGCCGCCACAAGATGATCCCCCACGTCAGCCCGGGGAAAACCTGGGAGGGCTTCGGCGGCGCGTTGTTGTTTTCCCAACTCGCGGGCTGCGGGATGTATGCGGCGTGCCCTGAACTCGCGGTGCTGCGCTCGTGGGGCCACGTGCTCGCGCTGGGCTTGCTCATCGCCCTGCTCGCCGTCATCGGCGACCTCGCCGAAAGCGTGATCAAACGCGCGCTCAATGCCAAGGATTCGGGCCGCATGCTGCCGGGCATCGGCGGCGCGCTGGATTTGATAGACAGCCTGTGTTTCACCGCGCCGGCGTTGTATTTCTATTTGGAATGGCTGCCGCTTTCCGCCGCATGAAGGAGATCCGCCGCCGCCGCGTTGTTTTGTTAGGATCCACCGGGTCGATCGGTTGTTCCGCCCTCAAGGTGGCCCGCGACTTGCCGGAGCGGATCGAAATCGTCGCGCTCGCCGCCGCCGGCAACATCACCCGCCTCGCCGCCCAGGCGCGCGAGACCGGCGTGCGCCACGTCGCGCTGTATGACGCGTCCCAGGAAGCCGCGCTGCGGGCGCTGCTGCCGCAAGGCGTGACGATCCACACCGGGGCGGAAGGCTTGGACGAATTGGCCGCACTAGCAGAAGCCGACATCGTGCTGGTCGCCATCGTCGGCACGGCCGGGTTGCATCCGGCGCTGGCGGCGATCGAAGCCGGCAAGGATCTGGCCATCGCCTCCAAGGAAATCCTGGTCATGGCCGGTGAGGTCATCACCGCCGCCGCCCGCCGCCGCGGCGTGAAGCTGCTGCCGGTGGACAGCGAGCACAACGCGATCTTCCAGTGCCTCGACGGCCACCGCGGTGGTGGCGGCGCGGTGACCCGGCTCGTTCTAACAGCATCGGGCGGGCCGTTCCGCAAGCTGCCCGCCGGGCAACTGGCCGCGGTCACCCCGGAGCAGGCGCTGCGACATCCGACCTGGGACATGGGACCGAAAATCACCATCGACTGCGCCACGCTGTTCAACAAGGGCCTGGAAATGATCGAAGCCCGCTGGTTGTTTGACATCGGCATGGAGCGCATCGACGTGGTGATCCATCCGCAGAGCATCATCCACTCGATGGTCGAGTTCATCGATGGTTCGGTGCTCGCCCAACTCAGCCGCACCGACATGTGCTTTCCGATCCAATACGCGCTCACCTGGCCCGAGCGCGTCCGCGGCGGCCTGCAAGCCCTGGATTTTCCGGCCTTGGCGAAGCTGGAATTCGAGGCCCCGCGCGAGGCCGATTTCCCGGCGCTGGGGCTGGCCCGCCGGGCCGGTCTAGCAGGCGGCACGCTGCCGGCGGTGTTCAACGCGGCCAACGAGGTTGCCGTGGCCGCCTTCCGCGCCGGGCGAATTCCGTTTCCCGGCATCTGGCAGTGTGTGGCCGCGGTGATGGATGGTCACCAGGTCCAGCCGTCCTCGACCCTCGAGGCGGTGGTCGCCACCGACCTGTGGGCGCGCCAGGCCGCGGCGGGATTCTGCGCGGGGCTTGCGTGACCGCCGCGTTTTCGGTTTCCATCGCGGGCTTGGAGCGTTACCATTTCCGCCATGAAGCACCTGAGCCGCCTGTTCGTCATTGTTGCCGTGCTGCGGGCCGCAGCCGCCACGGCCGCGCCCGCCGATGCGCAGCGCATCGAGCAAAGCTGGCAACTCACCTTTGACAAGTGGGCCTTGGAAACCCGCGTCGCGGCCACTCCCGAGGCCCGCGCCCAAGTCTGGAACTCCCGCCCGGACGTCGCGCCATTTGTCCGCCAGATGTGGGATGCGATCGGTTCCTCACTCCACGATGAAGCGTCGCTCGAACCCGCCGCCTGGTTCCTGCGCGTCGCCCCGGGCGTGGCCACCCGCCAGGCCGATGGCTCGTCGGTCCCCGCCTTCACCAAGGAAATCGAGGTCATCCGCAAGGCCGTCGAGACCCGCCACCTCAAGAGCCCGAAGCTCATTCCGATGTGCATGGCTCTGGCCACCCTGCCGGATCCGCGCTCGCTTTCCTTGTTAGATAAAATCCAGACCACCAACCCGGACGCGAAAATCCAGGGTGTGGCCGCGTTGGGTGCCGCCATGATCCTCAAATCCCTCGGCGACAATCCCGACCTGACGCGCAAGCGCCTCACCAATCTGCGCAAGGCCATCATCCAAAGCGCGGATGTGGAGACCGGCGGCACCACGGTCGCCAAACTCGCCGAGGACGAACTCTATATCATCCAGCACCTCAGCAAAGGCCGCATCGCGCCGGACCTCAGCGGCGTGGATTCCGGCGGCCGCCCGCTCAAACTCTCCGACCACAAGGGCAAGGTCATCGTCCTGCTGTTCTGGAACAACACCATGCCCGAAGGCCTCCGCGTCGTGCAAATCACCGCCGCCATGACCAAAAAATTCCAGAACCGCCCGTTCATCGTGATCGGCGTGAACTCCGATACCGTCAAGGAACTCCGCGACCTCGAAGCCGACGGCACCATCCCGTGGATCAATTTCTCCGACCCGGCTAACAAACTGGCCGGGGAATACCGGGTCGGCGCCCGGCCGCTGGTCTATGTGCTCGATGGCGAACGCAAAATCCACTATGCCGGCGCCCCGGGATCCTTCACCGAACTGACCGCCGAGGCGCTCCTGTCGGAAATCAAGGCTCCGGCCACGGAATGATGGAAAAGATCGAGGACCGAAGATTGTGGATTGTAGATGCAAAGAGGCGGATGAGCTGCTGGCATCGTCTTCACATCGACGATCCACGATCCACGATCCTTTTTCTGTGCGGGACATGGAATTTAGGATTCCCGTCGGCAGGATCCTGCCGTAGGCTCCGGCCATGCGCACTGCGGTTTACGCCGGTTCTTTTGATCCGCCCACCAACGGCCACGTCTGGATGATCGAACAGGGACTGCAAATGTTCGACTCCCTGATCGTGGCCATCGGGGACAACCCCTCGAAACGTTATTCGTTCACCGTGGCCGAGCGCTTGGACTTGCTGATCGCCAGCACCACCGCCTGCGAGCGCCTGGTCATCGCCCATTTCGACAACCGCTATCTGGTGGACTATGCGAAAAAAAAGGGCGCGAAATACGTGTTGCGGGGCATCCGCTCGCCCCATGATTACGAATACGAACGGGTGATGCGCCACATCAACGCCGATATGGCGCCGGAAATCACCACCGTGTTCCTGATGCCCCCGCGCGACATCGCCGAGGTTTCATCCAACATGATCAAGAGCCTCATCGGCCCCAAGGGCTGGGAAGACACGGTCCGCCGCTACGTCCCGGAACCCGTGTTCCAGGCCCTCGCCCGCCACGACGAATCGTCGCCCCCGCGCGATCTCAACATCATGCAGTGAACCGTCGCCGCCCAGACTCAATGAGAGAACATGGCCGTTCTCGTTGAGGGGATTGGGGTCGAAAGTCTGAAAGTCTGAAAGTCTGAAAGTCACAGAGAAGAAGTGCTGCGTAAAGCGCCGGGCTTCTGCGACTTTTGACATTCGGACTTTTGACCTTCGACGGTCCGCTTCCATTGAGTTATGTTATTCATTGGAAGTGGGATGGTCCGGCTATTTGTGGGGTGGCGTGAGAATCCTGATGTTGTGGAAATACAGATCAATAAAACCCGCCTTCCGCATGGCGCCGTGCCGCCAGATCCTCCAAGCCGGCCACCGACTCGACATGGCAGAGGCTCTGGCGCAGGCCCTTGGCCCCGGAAAACCCCTTGCAGTAGGCCATCAGACGCGACCGCATCGAGGTCAACGAATGCCGTTCATCGCCATGGCGGCCGCTGGCTACCACCAGGCGGCAATGACGGATGATCAACTCCCAGCGCTCTTCCAGCCCCACCTCGGGCAACGCCCGACCGGTTGTCAGGAGGTGTTTCGCCTCGCGGAATATCCACGGATGATGCATCGCCGCGCGACCGATCATCACGCCCGCCACCGCGGTTTGTTCTTTCCTGCGCAGCACGTCGGCACCGCTCGCCAGGTCGCCGTTGCCCACCACCGGGATGGCCACCGCCCGCGCCACCGCGTCGATCGTTTCCCAATCCGCCGCCCCGCCATAACCCTGCGAGCGCGTCCGGCCGTGCACCGCCAACGCCTGGATCCCGCAATCCTCCAACATTTTCGCCACGGCCACCGCGTTCACCGACTTGGTGTCCCAGCCGATGCGGATCTTGGCGGTGACCGGCACCTCGCCGCCGACCGCCCGCACCACCGACCCCGCCACTTCTGTTAGCAGCGGGCAATCCTTCAACAACGACGAGCCGCCGTTTTTCGCCACCACCTTGTTGACCGGACAGCCGAAATTCAGATCGATGAAATCCGGGCGTTGCCAGCCGATGATTTTTTTCGCGGCCTCGCCCAGGCGCGCGCCGTCCGCACCGAACAATTGCACCCCCACCGGCCGCTGCGCCTCGGTGAACTCGGTGTATTTCCGCGTCCGCGCATCCGCCTGCATGATCCCCTCCGCCGAAACAAACTCCGTGACCATCACATCCGCCCCCAACTCCTTGCACAAGCCGCGGAAAATCACATCCGTCACCCCCGCCATCGGCGCGAGATACAAGGGAAACCGGCCATCACCAAACCATGCTAGCACGCCCGAACCTACATGGAGGCTCGCCCCGCGTCCACTCTCCGGTGTTGCGGTGGCGGGTTTTCTGTCCCGCAGTGGGGAGCGCCGGCATCTTGCCGGCGGCGTTCCGCATCCTGCGGGGCGCTCTTGATGTGGTTCACGCGGCGGCGCCCTTGAAGGCATTTCCATGTTTCCCGGCGAGACGCCGTGAAATGCCGCCATGATGGCGGCGCTCCCCGAAGACAAAGCGCCGGAAAATGCCAGGTGCGGGTTCTCCATTTGCAAATCCCGTGAGACATGACAAATTGGAGCCTTATGCCCGCCATTTCCGCCGAAACCCCGATCCGTTCGCTAGGACGCAAACTCGACACCGATCCCGCCGTTTTCGGTTTCCTGACCGACGCCAATGATGTGTTGGATGACCCGGCCGCCCTCCGTGGGCGCCTGGAAGAGGACGGTTACCTCTATGTCAGGGACTTCTTCGATCCCGACCTCATCCGCGCCGGCCGCCGGTCGATCTTCGAACAAGTCGCCCGCGAGGGCTGGCTCGATCCGGACCACGACCTGATGGATGGCGTCATCCGCCCCGATCTGGCAAATGCGGCCGAAAAACCGGCCTTCCGCCCCGATCTGGCGGCGGGCAATCCGGCGATCCAGCGGGTGGTTTTCGGCGCGGAAATCCTCGATTTTTATGCGCTGTTATTCGGCGAGCCGGTCCGTCATTTGGATTTCATCTGGTGCCGGCTGATGGGTCGCGGACATGGCACGCCGACCCATTGCGACTGGGTGTACATGGGCCGCGGCTCGCAACAATTGCTGACCTGCTGGATTCCCTATGTGGACATTCCCCTCGATGTCGGCGGACTGATACTGTTAGAAAAATCCCACCATCAGGCGTCGCGGATCGGTGCCTATCTGCGCAAGGATGTGGACGGTTATTGCGAGAACCGGCCGGCCGAGGTGCAGGCGGTGGCCCGGGACGGCAAATGGTCGTTCCCCGGGTGGCTCAGCAAGTATCCGGACTCGTTGCCGGAGAAGTTCCACACCCGCTGGCTGACCGTTCCCGAGTGGCGGGCCGGCGATTTCATCACCTTCCGCATGGACATGATCCACGGCTCGCTCGACAACAGCTCCAAGCGCCTGCGACTCTCCACCGACACCCGCTACCAACCCGCCAGCCAGCCCGCCGACGAGCGCTGGATCGGCGACCATCCGCCGGGTCACTCGGTGGCCGGCAAACGCGGCCGGATCTGCTAGCTTGTTGAGTCTTGTGTTCCGCATGCCATCTGCTGCAATGGCGGCGTTCACCCACATTTCCAACCATGCGCGTCCTTCTCACCACCTGCAGTTATCAAGACACTCCCGGTCCCCATCACGATCTCATGGCCGCCCAAGGATGGGAAATCAGCTGCGAACGCGGACCGCTGCCCGAAGCCAGAATGCTCGAACTGGCCGGCGATTTCGATGCCTTCCTGTGCGGCGATGACGCCATCACCCGCGCCGTGCTGGAAAAATCCCTGCCACGCCTCAAGGTGATCTCGAAATACGGCATCGGTCTCGACAAGATCGACATCCCCGCCACCAGGGAATTCAAGATCCCGGTGCTCTTCACTCCGGGCGTCAATCACATGACGGTCGCCGAACACACGTTCGGATTGTTGTTAGGTTTGACCAAACACATCGTCACCACCGCCGCCGCCGCCCGCGAAGGGAAGTGGCTGCGCCTCACCGGCCACGAGATCTTCGAGAAAACCCTGGGCATCGTCGGCCTTGGCCGCATCGGCAAGGAAGTGGCCGTCCGGGCCCGCGCCTTCGGCATGGAGATCATCGCGTTTGATCCCTACTGGGACGAGGCCTTTGCCGCCCGATACGGCATCACCCGTTGCGCCACCATGGACGAGGTGCTGGTGAAGGCGGATGTCGTCTCGCTCCATTGTTTTCTATCGGATGAAACCCGCGGCATGATCCGCCGCGAGAAGATCGCCGGAATGAAGGATGGCGTGGTCATCATCAATTGCGCCCGCGGCGAAATCGTCGAAACCGCCGACATGGTCGAGGCCCTGGCCAGCGGCAAGGTCGGCGGTTATGGGGCGGATGTGCTGGATGTCGAGCCGCCGCCCGCCGAGCATCCGTTGCTGGCCGCGCCCAACTGTGTGATCACCCCGCACATCGGCTCGCGCACCTATGAAAGCGTGCCCCGCCAGGCGATGAAATCACTGACCAACCTGATCCACGCCCTCAATGGAGAAGGCGAATGCAATTGCGCCAACGGCGTGTCGGCGGTTGACGGCCGGGCAGCCCGATGAGGTGTCCCTTCAGGACACGGGATTTCTAACGCAACTCCAACCCGGCACTGCGTGCCGGGCTATTATGAGGCGTCCCTGCGGGACGAAGAATCCCGGTCCCAACGGGACCGCTCATAACAGCCCGGCACGCAGTGCCGGGTCTGGCCGTCCCCATGAATCATGCGTCCTGAAAGGACGCCTCATAGGATGACCGGCTACGGGGAACGCAAGCGGGACGGATCCAACCTGGGAGCCGGACCGCCGCATGAGCCGTCCCTTCAGGACGGATATCCTATTTGGCATCAATATCCCGGCACTTCGTGCCGGGCTGTGATGAGTGGTCCCTGCGGGACCCAAACATTTCTTCGGAGCGGGACGCTCCGAAAACGGACTGGAGCAAGATGCTCCAGCCACGCTGATGTACCGCCACTATTTCTTGAGCGAGGCGAGGATCTGATCGGTGAGCGCCTGGACGATCTTTTCGGTTTCGGGGTCGAGTTGGGCGGGTGCCTCGGGGACGCGGCAGACGGTGCCGGGTTGGAAATCCGAGTTATCACATAGCTGGCATTCGGTGAGGTTGGCGCGCTTGTCATCCATGCCGAGCGATTTGCGCACCGCGATGAGTTCCTTCTCCTGGCTGCCGGTCATGGACATCAGCTTGCCCTGGTTGAGCTGCGAGGCAACCCACACCACCTTGCACAGGGCCTCGACGTTTTCCATTTTCCAGTAGGCGTCCTCGACATCCTTGCCCCAGGTGATGACACCATGATTGATCATCAGCACGGCCATGTGATCCACGCCGATGATGCCGACATTGTCGGCCACCTGCGGGGTGCCGGGGGTGCCGTATTCCGCCAGGCCGATCTCGCCGAGGAACACATCCGCCTCGGGAACCATGCAGGTCGGCGGGCGCACGCCGGCCACGGCGAAGGCCGTGCCGTGCGGCGGGTGCGCGTGGCAGCAGGCCTTGCACTTCGGTTGGCGTTTCATGATGGCGAGGTGGGTCAGGCACTCGGAGGTGCGCTTGTATTTGCCGGCCACCTGTTTGCCATCCATGTCAACCAGGCACATTTGTTCCATGGTCATGAAGCCCTTGGAAACCAGCGTCGGCGTACACAACACGAGGTTGTCACCGACCCGGATTGTTAGATTGCCGCCATTGCCGTCGGTGTATTCGCGTTCCCACATGCGGCGGCCGATGTCCACCATGCGGTGTTTGATCGCGACGATCGGCGGCGAATCGAAAAACGCCTGGATTTCCGCCGGGGTTTTCGGGTCCTTGCCCGGGGTCCAGTGGTATTCGTAATCGGGCAGGATCGGCGTGCCGGGCACCGCGGAACTCCCGCTGACGGAGGGCGCCGGACCGGTCCCGTCACGCAGCGCATCCTTGGCGGAGGGGGTGAGAAGCGCGTCCTTCGGCAGATCGGCGGCGGTCTTGCCGCTGCGCAGGAACGCTTCGATGTCGGCGGCGGTGAAAACTTGCTTGCTCATGGGATGGTTGGTTTGGGGTGTTTCAGGCGGCGGGTGGTTGGTAAGTGATGGAATCGAAAATGGCAACGGTGATGGCGTCGATGGCGATCGGATAATCAAAGGGCGCGGTGGCTTCGGCACCTTCCACGATGCCCACGATGTCGCCCTCGCCGGCGCCGATGTTGTCGTAGGCGATGAACGATTGTTGCGCGGACAGCGCCGGCAACTCCTGGCAGGCGCCGTTGAATTGCACGGCATCCAGCGGATTGACCATCAGCCAGCGCCCGCCCTTCAGCGAGGGATCTTGCAGGCTCAGGGTGACCCGGCCGATGACTTGGGCGACGCGCATTATGGAAAGTTATTGGTTATTAGTTATATGTTATTGGGAAGATGTGGAAATGTGAAATTCTTCGTTTAAGATTTGGTGCTTAATCGACGATTCCCTGGATGAAATTGCGGATGGGCGAGTGGTCGTCATGCACGATGTGGCGGGCGCCCAGGCCGTCGGTGGAAACAAACACCTTGGCGTGAAGCCCGGCCCCGAACAGGTCGATCGCGACGATCGGCGCGCCCTGGGGCGTGCCGCCGGCGCCAAGCGGCTGGCAGACCATCATCGTGCAGCCCTTGAGCGAGGGATGACAATGGCTGCTGACGGCGCGACCGACGACTTGGGCGGGAATCATGGGGTAAATGCTGAAATAAGAGGATCGTGGATGGTGGATTGAGGATTGTGGATGTTTGGCGCTTCGCTTTTCTATCTTCTATCTGCTATCTGCTACTTACGATCCTCGATCTCAAATGATCCTGAGGTTTTCGACCAGCACGCAGCGGCGGACGCGGGTGAAGGTTTTGGGAGTGGTGATGCCCTCGCCGGTGGTGGTGGCGATGGAATAGGAAAGGTAGCCCTCGCCGCCGAGGCCGAGGCCGGCGACGGACGGGCCGTTTTTGACGAAGATGGTGGTGTCCATGGCCTTGGCCATATAGGTCATGTGATCGACGTCCTTGGTATGGATGACCGCGGAGTGTCGGTAGTTGTGTTCGGCGCGTTTGGCTTCGCGCACGGCGGTGGGGAAATCCGGCACGGACACGATCGGCAGCATCGGCATCATTTGCTCTTCCTGCACGAACGCGTGGTCGGCATCGGTTTCGGCGAATAACAACTGCGTGTTGCCCGGCACCGTCAGCCCCGCCTGTTCGGCGAGTTTGCCGGGATCGGCGCCGACCAGCGCGCGGTTGAGCACGGGGTGCGAGCACCCACCATCGCCAGGCTGATAGGTGAAGGCCGCGGCGGTGAGTTTTTCGAGTTGTTGGGTGTTGAGGCGCGCGGCGCCGGCGTTCTGCAACTCCGCGCAGAAACGGTGGAACACGGAAGCCAGCACAAACACCGCCTTCTCGCCGATGCACAGCAGGTTGTTGTCAAAGGCGGCCCCTTCGATGATCTGCCGCGCGGCCTTGGCCAGATCCGCGGATTCATCGACCACCACCACCGGATTGCCGGGGCCGGCGCAAATCGCCCGTTTGCCGGATTTCATCGCCGCGTTGACCACCGCCGGGCCGCCGGTGATGGCCAGCAGCGCGACCTGGGGGTTCTTGCATAACAGATCAAACGATTCCAACGACGGCTGTTCGATGGTGGTGATCAGGTTGGCGATGCCGGTTGCCCGATAGATCGCCTCGTTGTAGGCGCGCACGGCCATGGCCGCGCTGCGGGCGCCGCCGGGGTGGGGATTGAAGACGACCGAGTTGCCGGCCGCCACCATGTTGATCACGTTGCCGGTCAGGGTCGGCACGGAATGGGTCACCGGCAGGATCGCGCCGATCACCCCGAAGGGCGCGTATTCCTCGAGCGTGATGCCGCCATCGCCGCTCATCGCATACGGCTGCAACCACTCGGTGCCGGGCACGTTCCTGGTGATCAGCAATTTCGCGATCTTGTGATCGACGCGCCCGATCTTGGTTTCCGCCATCTCATAACGGCCCCACGCATCGGCATTGGTAACCGCCAGGTGTTTGACAATTTCAATCACCTTGGCGCGCCCGGCCACACCCTGCTGCTTGAGTTGCAGGTGGGCGTCGTGCGCGGCCTCCGCCGCGCGGTTGACACAGGTGAAGACACCCGATTTGTCGGAGGCGGCCTGGCTAACAGAATTGGCGCGCGGACTGGCGGCGGGCGCCGGCGGGGCACCGTTGGCGGCCGCCAGGCGGGCGACGACGGATTCGACGACGGCGCGGATCGTTGCGGGATCGAGGGTGTTCATTCTTTATAGATGGTATGGCCGCGCACTTCGACGCGGTCGATGATGGCGACGATGGCGGCATCCACCGGGATGTTTTTCAGGCCCTTGGCATTGCGGGCGGAACTGCCCTGGCAGAACAGGACCAACTCGCCCTCCCCGGCACCCACGGTATCGATGGCGACGATGGTGTTCTGGCCGTCCTTGAACTTCGTGGGGTCCTGGTCGTCAACGAGCTTGGGCCGCAGCAGCAGCAAGGTCCTGCCGAGCATCTGCTCGTCCTTCTTGGTGGAGACGACCTGTCCGATAACTTCTGCTAGAAACATGGCGGGTTGGGGTGGCCGGTTGATGCCTGACCGGTGCCGGTCATGGCGTGCCGGGATGCGGCGCGCCTAACCGACACCTCATGGCCGCGTCACTTGCGTGGCGCGCGGGCGGTTTCCTTGGGCAGGACGCCCTCGATGGCTTCGTCCGGGCGGGCGATGACATGGGCGCTGACGACCTCGCCGATGTTGCTGGCGGCGGCGACCCCGGCATCGAGGGCGGCCTTGACCGCGGCGACGTCGCCGGTGACGACGGCATTGCACAGGGCGTTGCCGATTTGTTTCATGGGGCCGACGAGTTCGACGTTGGCGGATTTGAGCATCGCGTCGACGCCTACGACGAGGCAGGCGAGGCCGCGGGTTTCCAGGAGTGCTACTGCTTGTTTGGCCATAATGGTGTGTGTGGGGTGAGGTGTGATGATTTCTGGGAGATGATGGAATCAGGAAAGTTTGCGGAACACTTCGCGGGCGAGGACCAGTTCCTCGTTGGCAGGGATGACGAGGATCCTGACGGCGGAACCGGCGGCGGAAATGTCACACTCGGTGCCCGCGCAGGCGGCGTTTTTGTCCGGATCGAGGCGGATGCCGAAGGATTCGAGGCCGGCACAGGCGGCGGCGCGGATGAGGGGGCCGTTCTCGCCGATGCCGGCGGTGAAGACCAGGGCGTCCATGCCGCCCAACTCGAAGTGGAAGGCGCCGGTCCAATGGCGGATCGAGTGGACCAGGGTGTCGAGCGCGAGTTGGGCCTGCGGGTTGCCGGCCGCGGCGGCGGCATAGATATCGCGCATGTCGTTGGAGATGGCGGAGATCCCTAACAGCCCCGACTCCTTGTTGAGCTGGCGTTCGGCCTCGTCCAGGGAGATGCCCAGGGCGCGCATGGCATAGGGGATGGCGCCGGAATCGAGGTCGCCGACGCGGTTGTTTTGCGGCAATCCGCTTTGCGGCGAGAAGCCCATGCTGGTGCCGATGGCCACGCCGTTGCGGATGCCGGTGACCGAGCTGGATCCGCCGAGATGGCAGGACACCACCCGGAACGGCGGGCCCGCCACCGCTTGCGGACCATCCTGATAGAGCCGGCGGGCGATCCGCGCGACGTCCTCGCGGCCGCACAATTCGGCGGATCGTTCGGCGATGAACTTGTGGCTCGCGCCATGGAACCCGTAGCGCCGGATCCCGAGGTCGCGCCAACTCGCGGGCACCGCGTAGGTGGCGGAGGCCTCGCTGGTCCACTGGTAGAACGCGGTCTCGAACAAGGCCACCAGGCGGGTTTTCGGCAATGACTTGGCGAACTGCCGGATCCCCGCGGCGTAGGGTGGATTGTGCGCGGGGGCCACCGCGGTGAATCCCTCCAGCGCGTCTATCACCCGCTGGTCGGCGGTCACACAGCCGCTGAGTCCCTTGCCCAGCACGGTTTTGAAACCGACGGCGTCGATCTCATCCGGGTGGCGGATGACGCCATCGCGCTGCAAGGTGGCCAGGGCCTCATCGATGACCACGGCGTAATCGGTCACCCGCTCGTACCCGCCCTTGGCAAGCACCTCACCGCCGTGCTCCGCCATGCGGAAGAGCCGGAACTTGAATGAGGTGGAGCCAAGATTGGCGACGAGGATGAGCATGGGGATTGGTTATTTGTTATTGGTTAGAAGTTATTTGTATTTTTCCTAATAACCAATAACTTCTAACTTTTAACTTCAGATCACCCGATCCACGGCCCGAGTTTCGACAGGTCGTCGTGGGGGCGGGGGATGACTTGGACGGAGCTGACGGTGCCGAGGTTGGCGGCGGCGGAGGCGGCGGCGTCCAGCCCCGCCTTGACCGCGGCCACGTCGCCGGTGAAGAACCCGGTGACCAGGCCGGAGCCGATTTTTTCCCAGCCGGACATCTTGATGTCGGCGGCCTTGAGGGCGGCGTCGGAGGCTTCAATGAGGGAGATCAGGCCCTTGGTTTCGATAATGCCGATTGCTTGTTTGGCCATGGTAGTTGTGGTTGGAAGTTATTTGTTATTTGTTATGAGTGGAGGATGCGGGAGCGTCGTTTCAGTAGCGGGCCGGGAATCACCCAATAACCTTTAACCTATAACGAATAACCCCGCCGGTGGTGGATCAGGCGAGGCCGAACTGGCTGAGCAGTTCGGGATGCGGGCGGGCGATCACGTGGGAGGCGACCAGTTCGCCGACCCGGCCGGCCGCGTCGGCGCCGGCATCAACCGCGGCTTTGACGCTGCCGACATCGCCTTTGACGATGACGGTGATGAAGCCGCCGCCGATTTGGGTTTGACTGACAAGTTGGACGTTGGCGGCTTTGGCCATCGCGTCGGTGGCTTCGACGCTGCCGACGTAGCCTTTGGTTTCGATCATGCCGAGTGCGGTACTCATGGTGGTGTGTGGTTGGGGATTGTGGATGGAGGATTGTGGATTGGAGCGGAGAGCGGAATGGTGGATGCTATGGTTTGGAATTTGTTACTTGGGATTCAGAGCTTGGTCAGTTCACAGAAGGTGTCGGGTTTGAGGCCGCAGGCATTGCCTTCGTCGGTATCGATGTGGACTTCCAGTTTGAACGAGGGATCGACCCGCACGACCAGTTTGTCGAAGGTCATGCCGAGCGGCCCGTGGACCTTGAGTTTCATGGTGTCGAGGTGGCGCACCTGATAGAATCCGGCGTCCTCCGGGTGCATGTGGACATGCGGTTGGGCGCGGATGACTCCCTGGTCGAGTTGGAAATAGCCGTGCGGACCCATCAGCATGCAGCCGGGGGTGCCTTTGATGTCGCCGGACATGCGGATGGGAATGTCAAAGCCGAGGGCGATCGCGTCGGTGTAGGCCAGTTCGACCTGGTTGAGGCTGCGGCAGGGGCCGAGGATCCGGAGATTGGAGATGACCCGGCTGCGCGGGCCGATCAGGGTGACGGATTCCTTGGCACCGTATTGACCTTCCTGATAGAGCCACTTCATCGGGGTGAGTTGGTGGCCGGGGCCGAACAAGGCCTCCACCGCCGCCTGGGTGAGATGGCAATGGCGGGCCGAGATGTTCACCAACAGCGCGTTGGGGGCCTTCTTCGCGCTGGGCAGCGGGCCACCCAGACGCCGGTAAACCTGCTCGCGAACGAGTTGTTCCACCATGGATCTGGAAGTGGTTGGGAAGGTCGGCGCGGACATCTCTGCGGTTTTTTTACGGTATTTTCTTGACCCGTCAAGCGAAATCACAGAAATTCCCAAAAAAAACCAGAAAAACCACGAAACATGCTCGCCATTGATCGACAGCGCCGGATTTTGGATCTTCTGAACGGGGCGGGGTCGCTGCGGACGACCGACACGGCCACCTTGTTGGGGGTGACCGATGAGACGGTGCGCAAGGATTTTGAGGTGCTGGAGCGGCGGGGGGAATTGATCCGCATCCATGGCGGGGCCAGCCGGCCGGAGAAAATCCGTGAGGATTTGTCGTTCCACCAGCGGCAGGCGGTGCGGCGCGAGCAGAAGCAGGCGATCGCCCGCCTGGCGGCGGGCCGGATCCAGGCGAACGAGACGATTTTTTTGGATGCGAGTTCGACGGTGCTGACGCTGACCGAATTTCTGCCGGAGGTGCCGCTGACGATTCTGACCAACGCGCTGAACGTGATCACCGCCTTGTCGGACCGGCCGCATCTCGACCTGATCTGCACCGGCGGGGTGCTGGATGCGAAGTCGCGTTCGTTCGTCGGCCTGACGGCGGAAAAATCCCTGCAGCGTTACAACATCCACCGCATGTTTCTATCAGGCAGTGGGCTGCACCTCGAACGGGGCGTGAGCGAGAGCAATTCCCGCCAGGCGTCCTTCAAGGAACGGGTCATCGCCGGCGCGGAAGACGTGGTGTTTCTGGCGGACAGCTCGAAACTCGGCCAGAAGGCATCGTTTTTTTTCGCCGGGGTGGGGGATCTCAGTTGCCTCATCACCGACAAGGCCGCCGACCCGGAATTCGTCGAAGCCCTCCAAGGCCGCGGCGTCGAAGTGCTGATAGGTGACTGACCCGTGGCGGCGGATTCCATCCGCCAGGCCAGCTCAAGCCACGAGCCAACACAAGATTTGATACGAGGGTGTGTCGATCACCTTTTTGAATTCGATGAGCATGCGGATGAGCGCCGTCTTATCAGTGATGACCACTGCGGAGGCACCGGGCACCGCCGCGATGGAGCCATCGGGACTCAACTTGCCGAATCTCTTGGTGAGGATCCTGACGGCATCCGCCGGCTTGAGATACTTGAACGTCATCACGTACATAATGTATTCGCCGGCCGCCGGCAGCGGGTCGCCTTCGTTGTAAACCTTGAGACCTCCGCAGCCCCGGTTGGGACGGGTGGCAAGGGTGAGAATATCGAGATTCGGATCTTGTTCATCAGGAACGAAGGCGAAGTTTTCGAGGGTGGCGGCTATTTTGAGGCGTTCGGCAGCCTGGCCATAGGTGAGAGGCTCCTGCGGACTGGCTTCTTCCATCACCGAGAACTCGGCGGTGGCGGCGGCGGCGGAAACGAGCACGCGGTGACCGGTGAATTTCCGATAGAGATCGGCCAGGCCCTTGCCGCTGAGTTTGGGTTCAAAGATACCGGCTGTGATCGTGGCCTCTCCGGGACGCGCAGCCGGCTTGGGCGCGGGCGAGGCTGTCGCCGGTGGGGCCGGGTCTAGCCGCTGGGCGGTCGCGGTGGCGCAGGTCAGGAGAAGCGCAATGATGGTACGCTGGATTGGCGTCATAAAACGGGTGGACTTACGGTGGATCTGACAAAATTCACGGCCCTTTGCGATGATGGTTCATGCCTGATCCTGGCGGCATGAACTCCGCCGTCCCATAGGAAAACCCGCAGGGATGGAGATTAGTGGGGAAAAATCCCCCCAACCGGGGTCTTCATCGCTGCGCGCTCCACGACCCGATGGGCGATGGTCTCGCTTGACTCCACTCCGAGACGGCATAGAATTAACAGCAAATCCACATTTCAAGTCATGTTCAAAACCGCCGCCATCACGCCACTTTCTGATTTTGTGCGCAACACCAAGACGCACATCGCGCATCTCAAATCCACTCATGAACCACAAATCCTGACCGTGAACGGGGAAGCAACCATTGTGGTTCAGGATGCGGCGTCCTATGAGAAAATGGCTGGTCTTGCTGAACAAGCCCGGCAAGATGCCAGACTCCAGGAGGCCATGGAATATTTCCGTAGGGGAGGCAAGGGAATCAAGACCGCCGATGTGTTCAGGAAACTGGAAGCCAAATACCTCTAAGCCATGCGAAAATACGAGATCGTTTTCGCTCCCGCCGCATACGAAGATCTCGATGAAATCCTGCAATGGCTGACTGGCGAAGCGCCGGAGAAAGTTCCGGAATGGTATGCCGCCATTAAGGCTCACATCCAAACGCTGAGCCATTTGCCTGAGCGTTGTCCGTACGCACCGGAAAACGGTCTGTGGGGCAGCGATGAATTGCGACAGTTGCTTTTTCAAGACTATCCGTCGAAGTATCGGGTCATCTTCACGGTCACCAAGAGCAGTGTGCACATCCTGAATATCCGCCATGGCGCACGGCGTTATTCGCATGAAGAGGAAAATCCTTGATGAGGATGATCCGCCTTTCGCAGGCGGAAAGCAGATTACTCCATCACTCCGTTTCCCGCATCCAGTGTGCGGCAGTGGCATACAACATCTCCGCCTCGCGCCGCAGGACTTCCGGCATGGGCATTTCCGGGGCGTGGGTGGCCAGCGCGGCGTGGATGCCATGACGGCGGAACTCGGCGGGTTCGAGCGCCACCCGGCCCGCGATGACGATGACCGGCACGCCTGCCTGTCGCGCGGCGGCGGCGACGCCGGAAACCACCTTGCCGGCGAGTGACTGGCGGTCGAACGAACCCTCGCCGGTGATGCACCACGCGGCACCGGCGAGCGCCTCGTGCAAGCGGGCGGCGGTCATGATCGTGTCGATGCCGGGCGCCAGCTCGGCATCGAAAAATGCCGCCGCGCCCGCGCCGAGGCCACCGGCCGCGCCGCCACCGGGCATGGCTGATAGATCGCGGCCGAGGTCGGCGCGGATCCTTGCCGTTAGATTCCGCAAGCCCGTTTCAAGAATCGACACCATGTCAGGTGTGGCGCCTTTTTGCGGGCCGAAGACCGCGGCCGCACCCTGTGGCCCGCAAAGGGGATTGGTGACATCGCACAGCACGGTGACGGGTGGCAGGATGGACACCGCGGGTGGTACGATGCGAGCAATATCGCGCAAGTGGCTGCCATCGGGAGTGACCTCGTTGCCGCTGGCATCGAGAAACCGCCAGCCGAGTGCCGCGGCCGCGCCGATCCCGCCGTCAACGGTGGCGCTGCCGCCGATGGCCAGCAGAATCCGCCGCGCCCCGCGGCGGGCGGCGGCCTGCAGCAATTCGCCGGTGCCGCGGGTGCTGGTGGCGAGCGGATTGCGCTCGCAGGTTTCCAACAGCGCCAAGCCGTTGGCGGCGGCCATTTCGACCACGGCGGTCCGGTCGTCGGGAAACCAGGCGTAGCCAGCCGCCACGGGGCGATGTGGCAGTGGGCCGGCCACCGTGTGCGGGATCCACTCGCCGCCCGGGCGTGCCGCCAGCAAGGCGGCGGCCGTGCCCTCGCCGCCATCGGCCAGCGGTTTTTGCACACACACGACGGTGGGATCAGTCGCGAGCAAGCCGGCGGCCACGCTGCGGCATGCGTCGCCCGCGGACAGCCCGCCTTTGAACTTGTCCATGGCGATGACGACCTTCATCCGGCGTGTTAGAGCGGGTGGTTCACCACGTTTTCCGGAGATCCGGCCAGGAATGCGCGGACATTGGCGGTGACTGCGTCCATCAACCGGCGCCGGGCGGCCCCGGTGGCCCAGGCAATGTGCGGCGTGATCAGACAATTCCTCGCGCTCAGCAGCGGATTGTCGGGGCGCGCCGGTTCGACCGACAGCACATCGAGCCCGGCCCCGGCGAGGCGGCCGGCGTTGAGCGCGTCGGCCAGCGCCTGCTCGTCGATCAACGGCCCGCGGGCGGTGTTGATGAGAAATGCGCCGGGTTTCATCAGCGCCAAGCGGCGGGCGTCGAGCATGCCCTGGTTGTCGGCAGTCAGCGGACAATGCAGGCTGACCACATCGCTCTCGCGCAGGAGCGATTCCAGATCGGTCAGGGCAACGCCTCCGGCCGTTTTGTTAGAAAGGCGGTGGGCGATCACCCGCATGCCGAACGCTTGGGCGATTCCGGCGACGACCCGGGCGATGTGGCCATAGCCGATCAGGCCCAGGGTCAGGCCGTCGAGTTCCACCAGCGGATGGTCCGAGTAACAGAAATCGGGGCTCGCGCACCAGCGGCCGTCGCGCACGGTGCGGGCGTGGTGGCCGGTCTGCTGGGTCAGTTCCAGCAGCAGGGCGAAGGTTGCCTGGGCCACCGAGCGGGTGCTGTAGGCCGGCACGTTGGTCACGGGGATGCCGCGTTGGCGGGCGGCGGCGCAATCCACCACATTGGTGCCGGTTGCCAGCACGCCGATGTATTGCAAATCCGGCAGTTGAGCGATGAGGTCGGCACCCAGGACGGTTTTGTTGGTGAGCACGATGGCGGCGCCGCGGGCCCGCTCAACCACCCGCTCGGGCGGGGTGCGGGCATGCACCGTGCAAGCGCCCAATGCTTCCAGCCCGCTCCAGGACAAATCCCCCGGATTCAATGTGTGCCCGTCAAGAACGACAATTTTCATGTTGCGTGACCGAAGTTAGCTCCGGGCCGGCCGCCACCAAGTCAAATGTTGGGGGTGATCGGCGGGCATCCAGCGTCGTCAGCCGGAGGGCTGGAAGTCCGCGGATTTCCTCCGGTGTTTTTTTATCGTGGTTTTCCGGCGGGCTCATGCTTGAGTGTGGCCGCGCCCGTGATGCCTGAAGATTCCGCCGCAGACACCTTGTTGTTGGTTGATCCCGATCTGGATTTCCTGGATTGGGCGAGCAAGCATTTGGCGGCGGCCAACCTGCGGGTTTTGCGCTGCGACAATGCGGCCAACGCGCTGAAAGTGGTGGAAAAGCACCCGGTGGCGCTGGTGGTGGCGGCGCTGGAATTGGAGCCGTTCGACGGCATGGAGTTGTTGGCGCGGGTGCTGCAGCAGAGCCCGCAGACGCTGGTGATCCTGACCGCGGGCTTCCCGACCACCGGGCAGATCATTGAAGCCACCCAGCACGGCGCCCACGACGTGTTGCGCAAGGAAGCGCTGGCTTTCGAGCTGCGCCCGATCGTCGAATCCGCGCTGCAGACCCGCGACGAGCGCCGCAATGCCGATCAACCGGTGTCCGAACTGCCGAAACACGATGGCCGGGTGAAAATGATCGGTGTTTCGCGGGCCATCCAGGAGGTTTTCAAACGGGTCGGCCGGGTCGCCCGCAACGATGCGCCGGTCCTGATCGTCGGCGAGAGCGGCACCGGCAAGGAACTCGTCGCCAAGGCCTTGCACGAATACAGCCCGCGCCGCCAGAAGGAGATGATCACCATCAACTGCGGCGCGATCCCCGAAAATCTGCTGGAAAGCGAGTTGTTCGGGCACGAGAAAGGCTCGTTCACCGGAGCGATCGCGCGGCGCGCGGGGCGCTTCGAACAAGCCGACGGCGGCACCTTGTTTCTCGACGAGATCGGCGACATGCCGCTGACGATCCAGGTGAAACTGTTGCGGGTGCTGCAGGACGGCTCGTTTTCGCGGGTGGGGGCCAACGAAACGTTGTCCACCGACGCGCGGATCATCGCCGCCACCCACAAGAATCTAACGGACGAGGTGGCGGCCGGGCGTTTCCGCGAGGATCTGTACTACCGGCTCAATGTGGTGGAAATCCGGATCCCGCCGTTGCGCGAGCGCCCTGAGGACATCCCGCTGCTGGCCGAGTTTTTCCTCCAGCGCATCACCAAAAAAAACGGCATGGCCCGCATCCGCCTCTCCGCGGAAGCCATCAACACCCTGCAAACCCACCACTGGCCGGGCAACGTCCGCGAATTGGAAAACACCATCGCCAGAGCCTGCGCCCTCGCCTCGTCCAACATCCTGCTGCCCGGCGACATCCCGCTGGCGTCCGCGCCGGGGAACTCGCCCGCCTTCCTCGCCACAGCCATCGACCAATTGATCAATGCCGCGCCCACCGGCGGGGATTTGCTGGCGTGGGTCGCCGGCGAGGTGGCCGGGCGGGTGCTCGAACGCGCCGACGGCGATCTGAAGGAGGCGTCCATCGCGCTGAATGTGCCCGCCGCGGAGCTCCGGAAATTGCTGTCACGCAAAGCCTGATCCGATGAAAGCGAAGCTGCTGGTTCCGCTCATCATGCTGTTGGCCATGTCGGCCGGGATGGCTGGCCCGGGCGAGGAGCCGTTGCTGCGCAAAGGGGATGAGGCGTTGGCGGCCGGCTTGTGGGAAATGGCGGCCCTGCATTTCAGCGAATGCCTCGCCAGCAAGAACCTGCCGCCCGCGGACAAGGCCCGTGTGGCCATCCGCCTGGCCGAAGCATGGGTTCGCGACGGCAAACCGGCGGAGGCGCTCGGTTTGCTCGGCCAGTCGTTTGTCTCCCGGAACGACGAGGCACCGTTCTGGAAAGGCCAGGCCTTGGCCGGGCTCGGCCGTTTCACCGAAGCCATCGGCACCCTCTCGCCGCTCATGGCGGATCCCGCGGCTCCCCACCGCAATGAGGCCGGTCTCACCGTGGCCAGCCTGCACTTGGCCTTGGGGCAGCCGGACGCGGCGCTGGCGGTGCTGGCCACCTTGGCGCGGGTTTCCGACGCGGGCTTGGCCGTCAGGGCGCGGCTCGAGCAGGTGGAAATCCTGCTGGATCGCGGGTGCGCCGCCGATGCCCGCCAAGCCATGCCCGCTCCATCGTCGGTCAGCCCGGAAGACCGGGCGCTGGCCACCTTTCTCGAAGCCCAATTGCTGCTGGCGGAAGGACATCCGGCGGAGGCCGCCGCCGGGTTCCAGTCGCTCATCGACCAACCCACGGGTCACTCGCTCTTCCGCTACCATGCCGCGGCGGTGGGCTTGGCCGACGCACTCCGCGCCGCGGGTTCCCGGGAAAACGCCACGAATTTCCTGCTGTCATTCATCCAGGAGCACCCGGCATCGCCCTTTCTCGAGGAAATGTTCCGGCGCCTGCTCGATGACTTGCCGGAAACCCCGGTTCCCACCGACCCGGTCCTCGAACGCCTGGCCCGCTGGATCACTCCCAGCGAAATCCCCGCCACCGGCGCCATCAACACGCTCGAGTGCTGCGCCGCCACCGCCTGGCCCAGCCCCACCCCCACCAACGACCTGCTCGCCTTCGCGCTTTTCACCCGGGCCGCCGGGCTCCACCGCATTCCCACCCCCAATGCCCGGGCCGAGTCCAAACGCCTCCTCACCCGCCTCCGCTTGGAAAACCCCACCCATTTGCTCGCCCAGAAAGCACTCTTTCTCACCGCGAAGTGGGCGCTCGACGAGGGTGCGACCGAACGCGCGTTCGCGATCCTCGACACACTCAGGGAATCCGCCAAACCGCCGGAATTGCGCGGGGAAGCGGCCTTTTTGGAAGCCCGCACCGCGGCCCTGCGCGGCGACAAGGCTGCGGCCATCCGCTTGTTCGAGGAGGCCGCCCGAGCGTTGGCCGAAAACGAGGCGAAAACCGCACGCTTCAACGCCGCCATCCTCAGGCTTGGCGGCAGCTCCGGCACCACCACCCCGGTGGTCCAGGCCGACCGCCCGTTGGATGCGGCTTTGGCTGCGGATCTGGAACTCGAGCGTGCCTTGTCCAGCGCCACGCCGGCCGCCGCCCAAGCGGCTATCAGCGATTTTCTGACCCGCCACCCGGACCACCCGCGGGCTCCCGAAGCCCGTCTCGCCGCCGCGGAAGCCGCCCTGGCCGCCCCGGCACCGGATCCCGCGTTTGCCCGCACCCAGTTGGAAATCCTCACCGCCACCCCCGAGGCCGCCGCCTCCTTGAGCGCCCCGCGCATCGATTTGCTCAAACTCCACCTCGCCGACCTCGCCAAGGACCCCGCCACCGCCATCGCTGACGCCAAATCCTTCCTCAACCATTACCCGGACGATCCCGCCGCCGCCGAAGCCGCGCTCGTCCTCGGGCGCAACCTGTTCCAATCCCGCAACTACAACGACGCCCGCCTCGTGCTCGAAAAACTCGCCGTTTCCGACCACGACCCCGCCCGCGCCCAGGCCGCCGGCTTGCTCGCCGCCCGCGCCGCCGCCCTCGTCCCGACCAGCCAATCCCACCAGGAGGCCCTCATCCTCTTCGACAAGGTGATCCAAGCCAAAGGCGGCGATCTCGCCGCCATCGCCAAACTCGAAAAGGCCCGCCTCCTGATCGACATGAACCGCCTCGCGGAAGCCTCCGCCTTCCTCCGCAAATGGTTCGACTCGCTCGCCAAAGCCGACCCGCTCCACCTGCCCGCCGGCTTGCTGTTAGGCGAGGCGATCTACGCCCAGGGCAGCATCAACCCGAACTCGCTCGCCGAAGCCCTCGCCGTCTATGACCAACTCCTCGGCCATGCCGAGAAACAACCCGCCATCTTCAACCGCCTGCAATACCTCCGCGGCCGGACCCTCGAACAAATCCCCGACGACAAGGAACCGGCGAAAAAACGCGAAAAACAGGCGTTCATCGCCTATTATTCGGTGCTCGAAACCACCACCCCGCCCGCCGAATGGCACTACTTCGAACTCTGCGGCTTCCGCGCCCTCGCCCTGCTCGAAAAAGCCCAGCGCTGGCGCGCCGCCATCGCCTGCGCCAAAAAAATCGCCTCCTTCAATGGCCCCCGCGCCCAGGAAGCCGCCACCCGCGCCAGCCAACTCCAACTCAAACACATGATCTGGGAAGACTGAGGGGGAGGGAGTTGAATGTTATTTGTTATTTGTTATTTGGTTCCGGCTTCTCATCATCCATCCATCCTCCCTTCCCACCCACCGCAAGCCTTACCTTCTAACCAACAACTTCTAACTAACAACTAATAACAAAAATGCCCCACCTCCTCATCACCGGAAGATCCGGCCGCATGGGCCAAGCCCTGCTGCAGGCCGCCGCCGCGGAACCCGCCGTCACCGTCACCGCCACCCATGATGCCGGCGAGGATCTGGCTGCCGCGTTCCACGGCTGCGACTGCGTGATCGATTTCACGGTCCATTCGTTCACGGCCCAGGTCATCGCCGCCGCGCTCAAGGCCGGCACCCGTTTGGTCATCGGCACCACCGGCCACAGTGCCGATGAGCGCGCCCTGATCCAGCAGGCGGCCGCGACCCTGCCCATCGTTTATGCGGCCAACTACTCGGTCGGCGTCAACACCCTGTTCTGGCTGACCCGCCAGGCGGCCCGCGTCCTCACCCAGGACCGCTTCGACATCGAACTCACCGAAATGCACCACCGCCACAAGATCGATGCCCCGTCCGGCACCGCCCGCCGCCTGTTGGAAATCCTCAACGAAGAAACCGCAACCTCCTACGAGGCGGATGTCGCCCATGGCCGCGTCGGCAACATCGGCCCGCGCAAACCCCGCGAAATCGGCATGCACGCGCTGCGCGGCGGCGACGTGGTGGGCGATCACACCGTGATCTTCGCCGCCGATGGCGAGCGCGTCGAACTCACCCACAAGGCGTCGTCGCGCCTGACCTTCGCCGCCGGCGCCGTGCGCGCCGCCGTCTGGCTCCAGCGCCAGCCCGCCGGTCTCTACGACATGCAGGACGTGCTCGGACTCAAGTGAGACGCGGTTTGCCGCCCGCCAGCCGCCACCCCGGGCCCGCCGCGGCGGGTGACCGGATGTAGTTCTAATGCTTACAAGTTTTTCGGCTTCACCGCCACTATCCATGCCGCGCATTCTTGTTATGATGTTGCCCACGGAGCGGTTGGACTGAACCGCTCCGCCAAACCCGACTCCAAGCAGGATAAGGCACAAGCCGGGTGAATTTCCGGGGGGGGATTCACCAGGTGGCCGGAAGCCCCTTGGAGTGCGGGACAAGGAGTAGAAATAAAAGGCGCGGATCGGCAAGGGTCCGCGCCTTTTTTATTACTGAAACGGTAGGGACAAGCGGCCTCGCTTGTCCGACTTTTTCCCCGAAGGCGAGCCACCCATGAGCAGTTCCTGCCCGGCGATATCGCGCCGCCCATGCGGGCGGACAAGTGGGCGGACCGGGCCGGTCCGCCCTACCGGACATTTCCCTGTCCTTGCGGAGGCTACCCCCCGGCGCTATCACTGGTGGCGCATGGCATTCCAACTGGTCAGCGATTACCAGCCCGAGGGCGATCAGGCGCAGGCGATCGCCAAACTCGCCAAATCCCTCGCGGCGGGCAACCGCCACCAGACGCTGCTGGGCGTGACCGGTTCCGGCAAGACCTTCACCATGGCCAACCTGATCGCGCGGCACGGCAAGCCGACCCTGGTCATGAGTCATAACAAAACGCTCGCCGCCCAGCTCTACTCGGAGTTCCGCAACTTCTTCCCCCACAACGCCGTCGAATACTTCGTTTCCTACTTCGATTACTATCAGCCCGAGGCCTACATCCCGCGCAGCGACACCTACATCGAGAAGGATTCGTCGATCAACGACGAGATCGAGCGCCTGCGGCTCAGCACCATGGGGTCCTTGCTGACCCGCGACGACACCATCGTCGTCGCTTCGGTCTCGTGCATCTATGGCCTGGGCTCCCCGCAGGATTATGAAAACCTGATGGTCCCGGTGTGGACCGGCCAACACCTGACCCGCGGGGAATTCCTCAACTCGCTCGTCGGCATGCTTTTCGAGCGCAACGACATCGCTTTCGGCCGCGGCAAGTTCCGGGTCCGCGGCGACGTCGTCGAGGTCCACCCGGCCTATCTCGACGAAACCGCGATCCGCATCGAGTTCTTCGACGACGTGGTCGAACGCATCTCCAGCATCCACACGCTTACCGGCAACCTGATCGAACGCCTGGAAAAACACACGTTTTTCCCGGCCAAACAATTCGTCACCGCGGGTGACAAGATGAAACGCGCGGCCATCGAAATCCGCAAGGAGGCCGACGAGCGGGTGGCGGAGTTCGAGCGCCAGGGGAAACTGTTGGAAGCGCAGCGGCTGCGGCTGCGCACCGATTACGATCTGGAGATGATGGCCGAGATGGGATTCTGCCAGGGTATCGAAAACTACTCGCGCCACCTCACCGGCCGCGCGCCGGGCGAGCGGCCGCACACGTTGTTGGACTTTTTCCCGCGGGATTTCCTGCTGATGATTGATGAGAGTCACGCCACGATCCCGCAGATCGGCGGCATGTATGAGGGCGACAAGAGCCGCAAGACGGTGCTCGTCGAACACGGGTTCCGCCTGCCGAGTGCCTTGGA
>Ga0364881_10313_pt1 | contig 30723 bp, 30 predicted proteins | sample ExccelJu500001D4_5_FD_206923 | JGI IMG/M metagenome (GOLD analysis project Ga0364881, IMG submission 206923) | Enriched cells from Trout Bog Lake Hypolimnion, Wisconsin, USA - BchlTB.July30.5000.01.D4 | ecosystem: Environmental > Aquatic > Freshwater > Lake > Hypolimnion/Profundal zone | place...
CTTTCCTACTTGATGAGCCTCACCATTACGTAATGACCACATGTAACACATAGTTAATGCGCTAACAAAGAAGAACAACTGAACACCAAAGCGACCTAATTCTAAAATACGGTCAAAACAATTAAATTGAGTTGGAAATGTTTGGACTGTATGTACGCCTATTACGCACAGTATTGCCATGCCACGTAACAAATCAAAAGTATTGTTTCTGGATGCGTTAACTAAGGACTTATTATTCATGTTACTTTCCATTTTTATATATGAACATCAAGATATTCCATAAGTCGTGTCATCTATTCTTAACAAAACTTCTGAATACCCATGAGCTTATTACGTTAATGGCAATAACAAGCTTAAATTTATCATCCTTTAGTAAGAGTATAGATTGTAATAAATATCCTCTTTTAACTGCTTGGAAAAGCTGTTTAAGATTTCTTGTCGTATGCTGCTGTATTAATAAAGCATGTAACCTTTCTTGCTCAAGGTCATTCACACAGCGTCTTGACCAGAAAAATACTTCAAGCTGGTTCATTAAGTTATATGCAAAATAACTTGAATCTTGCCCTGAATGCACACGACAATCATAAAGTGGTGTCGTTTGATAGGCAATGCGACCAACTTCAGCTAAATCACAAAATAAAACCGCATCGCAAACTTTACCGAATTCCTCTCTAAACTCAACTAACCGTAAAGCTTGGGTACGATAAATCATAGGTGACATGGGAAGACATGAATTTCCCGCGTATTCCAGCGCTACTTGGCCAGGACTGCCAAAAATCTCAATTCCTGACAATCTATGTGGGGCAAGAGTAGCATTTTTGCTATTTCTATTTCCAATTTCATCTATCAAAAAACCATTACAAGATATAGCCACTAGACTTTCATCAGCAGCGAGCAATTTAAGTTGTTCTGCAATAAAATTTGGACACAATCTGTCATCATCATGAAACAACATAATATATTGGCTTTCACATTCACGCAGAGCACGATTAAAATTCCAAATAGCAGGATGGTTATACTCTGCACCCCGCCATTGAACATTATCATCCATAAATTCTTTTATCTCTTCAAATACCGGCTCATCACTACCATTATCGTAAATAATAATATTTTTGGCTTGTTGAGTCTGTGCCAGTACGGAACAAAGTGCTTCGCGCAAATAAGCTGGTCTATTATAAGATAATATACAAACGGTAATATCTAACATGAAGTAGCTAAATCAATAATATTTTTAGCAAAACCTTCATAACTATGTAAACGACCATTTACTGTTTGTAAGTAGTCACGCCCAGCATTAATCATTACTAATGCCTCATCTTTAGTCATTAAATTCATATATTCTTCGACTTTTTCAAAAGAACTAAACTTTCTCATATCAATAAAGGCTTCTTTTGGAACTAAGGTTTCGATATCTGGCGCCCCCCAATATAAAGGAATAGTACCTGCGACAAAACAATCGATTATTTTTTCAGTCATGTAACCTGGCCATATCATGTTTTCAAAACAAATTGAAAACTGATATTCACTAATTGTTTCTAATTTGTTTTGACACAATCCCAGATAATAATCATTAATACGATTTTTAAGGCGCTTACTCCAAGCAATAGGCAGCTCATCCCAAGCATCCCATCCTGAACCGTACAATCCCAAGGTATTTCTATTTACAAAATACTCAATGGCTTCAAGTCGGCGATCATGTAAGGATAAGGCTAATGATTTTTTATATATTGCTGATCTAGCTTGCCAACTTACTGATTTTAATTGCCTTAAAACACTCATTAAGCTTAAATGACTAGGCATAAATAATTGCTTAGTTTTATATTTATTAGCGGCAACTAGGACTATACTTTTTCTACTTTCCCATGCAGAAATATTTTGCATATCCTCTGAATAAAACGACGGAAATCTAAACTGAAGATTTCTTCTTGATTCTGGCGCGTGTGGGAGTGTTTTTGAAAACCCAAAACCTAGACTAAATTTAAAATTTTTAGCTATACGATTAATATTGTCATAAAAGGATGGCGCATAAAGAGGCGCTTCACCACAGGTTATTAAAAATGCAATCGCCCCTAGAGCCAGTAATTCTGAACCAATATGCGATTCCATTTCTTGAATAACAAACACCTCTTTTGCCAACCATTTTTTTTTAGCTATATTTTCAATAGCAATATCACCCGACACTACCGTTATGCCTGACTCGTTAGCCATTCGGTATAAGCAGGTTAACCAACCTGAACCAGGAAAACGATAACTCCATTGCTTATCACGCAACTGATCTTTTTTAAAAACATCTTGATCACTACAATAAGCTAGATACATAAGTTACTTTCTAAATTAATGATGAGTAAATGCGGCGTCTCGTTTCAACACGGGAAGCAGCATTACATATTGAAACAACAAAAAAAACAAACCAATAATACTTAGCCTTATAACTGAGAATACATAACTATGATCATAATCTAACAATTGCCACAAAACTTTTGCCATCATTAAAAGAACTCCTCCCATAACAATGCTTTTTAAAAACAACTTTAGAGGTAAAGAAGCGTGTAAATGTTTGCTAGTTATACGAATAGTCAACAATAACGCTATCAAAAATGATACAACCAAACCCAACCCCACTCCTTCTGAGCCATAAATAGGTATTAAATACCAAACCAACGTTACTGAGAATATCGCTCCAACTAGATTTGGAAACACTAATAGTTGTGTATTCATTCGGGCCTGAGCTGCCATTCCAAACACAGAAATTGAGATCCTAGAGGCTTCAGCCAATGAACCCCAGACAATAAATTGCGATGATTGACCAAAACTTGACCCAAGCAATAATTGCGTTAAATCAGGGGCGGTTGCCATAATAAAAAAACTTGTTATTAATAACGAAGGAAGAATAGACTGGGCATAGTCTTGCCAAGCTTTAGTCTGCTGACTGAGATTATCATTACTAATCTGCTTATAAAATCTTGGCTGAAAATAAGTCGTAAAAACAGATTCAAAGCCTGCAATCAAACCCGCACTAATACCATAACCAGCAACAAATAAACCGAGCTCCATTAATCCTAAGCGCTCTTCCATTAAATAACGATAACTCTGACTTTGAATCCACCCCAACCCTACTGCAAGAGCAATCGGCCAAGAAAAGTTAAGGAAATTACGAATCTGTGTTTGCGAGAGCTTTGGTAAGGTTTTGTTTTTAGAGTTCTTCTTTTTTAATTTGCTATAAAAGATTTTTTTTCCAATGAGTCCGACAATTAATTGGCCTATCAGCAAACCACTTAACCAATTTTCGGCATTCTGGGCAACCTTTAGGACTAAAGCAACTGCAAAAATCAAACTTGTTGCTGTAGTAGCAACCGTCAAAACAAGAAAGCAGTCTCTATGGCCAAACAAATTCAATCCAGGAATCACCGTTTGGTTAAGCGTACCAAAAATCAAATTTCCGCAAACTAATAGCAATAACCAATAAATATTCATACTCGGGTTCCATATATTAAACCCAATTAATGTCATCAATACTAAGACTGCAAATATATTAGCTACTAAGATATAAAGCCAAAAATATAATAAATAATTTGTTGCTTGTTCTTGAAAATCCCAGGCATGTAATCGTCGATTTATGAACATTCCAACAGGATTAATCAGCAATAACGCAAAAAAGGCCACTGACGAAATGACGATAGAAATCTTACCCATTTCAATTGGTGTCAACAAACTAGTTGCGAGTCGAAGCGTTAGCAAAAGTAGCGCAAACTGAATAATTCTTCCTATTGCAACTAATAGCATTATTTAATCTGCACTTTTGTAATAAACAATGTCATTTAAAACTTGTCCATATCTTACTATTGCTGACTCGAACAGATCTTTTATCAAGCCATTCGAAAAAATGGACCATCTGTATTACTAGCTTAATCATTTATCAACAACAAGCTTTTTATCTCTATTATAAGACCTTCCAGCGACGTCATGGTCGGGTGGTAACCATAATCTGCCGCTCTGGTATATTTCGTATAATAGTAAGGTTTATTACCCGTTGCATTAATGGCATTAGGTATTGATATTACTTCGTACTGTAAGCCATATTTTTCTTGCATAGCTAATAATAATGTAGGCTTATCAATCGGTGCTTTACTATAACAATCAACTACTGCATTAGTGGCCGGTGTCGTTAATAACGCGATCACCAAATTATAAAAATCGGAGGGATGAATAAAGTCCCTCTCTATATAATCTGACGAAGTTTTCAGTACAGTTTTATCGCGAATGGAACGGACAATATCTGTGATTAAAAACCGTGCCGACATATCTTGAGTATGGCTAAAATAATTAAACACCCGAATATCAATAATTGGTAAATGTGCTAAGGAGCGATGCCGACATTCGGCATGTAGCTTGGCGACGGCATACCAATCTTGTGGTTGTAAATTATTAATGGCAACCATCGCCTTGGTGTTTTCATTAACCGGCGCATCAAAACTTGAGCCGTAGGCAGCGCCGCTGCTCAGGAATAGGTAACGGCATTGCGGATATTGCCGCACATAATTCAACGCAATTTCATCGTATTTCAGCGTCACGTCAAAAATTGATGCGCCCATTGCCGCTGCTTGGGCCGGATCACCTACGCCCACGAAATTAATAATTGCATCGAAGTGCTCGTCAGCGCTAAAAGCTGCGAAATCAGAAATAACGTATCTTCCCAATAACCCCACACTTGCTAACCACTGCATTACGATCTCAGGTCTGCGGGCAAAGAGGACTAATTCATGACTATCTTGTTTGGAAAAGGCTAAGACCAAATCTTTGGCGATTTGGCTGGTAGCACCGAGGATGGCTATATGCATTATTTTGGTATCTCTACATTTGTCATCGAAAAATAGCCGCCCGTTTTTGAAGCGCCACAAAACTCAATGATTTTAGCTTCTTTAAGTTTCTTAAGCCAGCGTTCAATAGTCCGTAGGGGTAAATTAAGCCCTTTAGCAATGTCACTAGCTCGTTGACCGGGGTGTAATTGTATATAAATGAGTAAATCGGTTACACCGCCACTTACACCGCCACTTACACCGCCATTTTCTTTAATAAGATTATCTTGAGCATTATTGAATGGTTTTTTAAAAACGGTTACGGCCATCCCGCCCTGCGTTGCTTCGTACTCCGGTTCTGGCAAGCCATAAGCAACAAAAGTTTCGATTGCCCGGCGCACGCCACTGCCGTATTTCTCGATAAGATCCAGCTCTTTAAAGATTGAGGCGATCTGCTTGTTGCGCAAATGTGATTTGTAGTTGCCCGATTTAATCTTTTCAACCGTCAAGTCTTCAAGCAAAGCGCCGGGATTGAAAAATTCGATGCGTTCGTCAAAAACTTTAATGGTTGAGTCATTGGCACTGCGATAATCACGATGGACTATCATATTAATGACGATTTCGCGAATGGCATCCATAGGGTAATCCCAACGCTCTTCACGTTTTGGGTTGCCGGTAATGATATAGGCTTTGTTCGTGTGCTTATGAATAAAATCCATAATCCTAGTCACTTGTTCAATCAATGACTCTTTACTGGTAATACTGTCTTTGATGACAGTTTGTGTAGCAAAGCGACCAGCTTCAATAGTACTGAGCAATACGTCATTTTTTGAAAATAACAAATGACAACCGAAAGTGGGATGACCATCTTTGATGAGTTCAAACTTTTCAAGCACTGCCGCAAAAGAAGCTTTAAGCGAAAGTGCATCAGCAAAGGTTTGTACCTTAACCTGAGAAATACTGTCGAGTCCATGAACTGGGTCAGGGTGATAATCCCAACTTGAGTTGATCAGCTTAATGTGGGCATCAGAAATTTCTGTGGGCGACATTTGATGATTGGCGTTGCCAATGCGCTTAAAATATCGACCTTTGCATGCCACTGGCTTAACAGGATATTCATCTACACTAATAACGGCGATTGTTTTACCATCAAGCACTATAACTTCAATATCGGGAATAACACTGGGAGTCGTATTTTGCTTGCATTGGTTAACCCAACCTTGCAGAGTTTCCGCCTTAATATCAACACCCATGATTTGACCTGCATCGCTTACACCAACTAACACCAAACCACCTTTAAAATTGGCGAAAGCAACCAATGTTTCAATAAGCTCTTTCTGAAAGCTGGTTTTAAATTCCACCCGAGCGCTCTCACCCTGTTGAATCAGGCGATGGTAATATTCGTCAGTATCCGAGATTTGGATCAGATTATTAGGTGACATTACAGTTTAACGTCCACTGATTAAGGCTGTGATAGAAAACATAGTCATACTTGCAAAAAAATAATCAAATCTTTTGCTATTTGGCTGGTGGCTCCTAAAATGGCTATTCGCATGTTTCAGTTTGCCCCAAGAAAATCATGTATTTTCAGCTCAATAGTCGAGCGATCTAAACCATGCTCTTTTAGCAGATACTCATAAGTGCCACAATAATGTGAAAATCGATCATTAACGCCAATACGGAGAATCCGTCTTGGTGAAAATTCCGAAGCAATTTCTGTAATGGCTGAACCTAAGCCTCCTAAAATGGAGTGCTCTTCAAAAACCACAATGGCATTGTGATTCTGACAGATAGTCGTAACTTGTTGGCTATTGATTGGCTTGATAGAGGGTACACTCCAAACCGAAGCATTGGGATAATGGCTTGAAGCTATACCAACAGCTGTTTTTAATAAGGATCCAGTTGCTATAAAAGCGATATCGGTTTTACTGCTTGATAGAGAAGGTGTTACATTCAATAAAGTACCCTCTGTTATTTGAGGCACTTCACTATGAACGTCCCCACGATCAGATTTACCCATACGTAAATAAACTGATGACTTGGATTGATATGCTTTATCCATGCAGGCTGTCACTTCAAACCTGTCTGCCGGTGAGTAAATCGCAAGATTGGGTATTGCTCGCGTACAGGCAATATCTTCTGTTGATTGGTGACTGGTACCTAAATGGCTGTAGACAAAGCCTGCGCCATCACCAATAAAAATAACGGGCAATTGATCATGCGCTACATCTAACTTTATTTGCTCAACAACGCGCACGGGGATAAAAGCAGCCAACCCATAGACGAAAGGCCTAAAGCCGGCTCTTGCCAATCCGGCAGCCATGCCCACCATGTTTTGTTCGGCAATACCCGCGTTAATATATTGCGTAGGGCATTCTCTGCGAAAATCATCAAACAGGGCGTAACCATGATCGCCTGTCAGTAGCAATACATTAGGATCAGCCTTAGCAAGGCGAACGAGTGTGTCTGAAAAAGCCGCTCTCATTGTTCGCTCTCAGCAACCGCAGATAAAGCTTGTGCATACGTTTCAGAATCAAGCCGCGTATAGTGCCACATATTGTTATTTTCCATAAAGGGTACGCCTTTGCCTTTTAGCGTTTTGGCTATAAGCGCTTTTGGTGATACTGAAGCACTTGCCCATAGTTGCTTAATAGCGGTATCAATTGCCTCTTCATTGTGTCCATCGATGGTTATTGCTTCAAACCCGAAACTTTCAAACTTTGCTTGTATTGAGCCTAGTCCAAGTACCTCTTGGGTACTACCCATGGCCTGAAAGCCGTTTTCATCAACTATCACCATGAAGTTTTTAAGCTCATGATGTGCTGCAAATAAAGCACCCTCCCAAATAGGGCCTTCGTTAATTTCACCATCGCCAACTAAAGCGTAAGTTTTTTGATCAGTACCTCGTAGCTTTGCCCCTAGCGCCATACCGACACCCACTGAAAAGCCATGCCCTAAAGAACCAGAGGTTACTTCTAAGCCAGAAACTCGAGAATCAGATAAGCCTTTTAAATCGCTACCATCTGCAAAGTAACCGGTAAACGCTTCATCTTTAAGCCAACCTAGTTCACGTAAACACGCATATTGAGCCATAACCCCATGACCTTTGCTAAGGATGAAATAATCACGTCCTTCGTCTAGTGGATCGTTATTCGGATAGCATAAATGATTGCGGTATAAAACAGCCAACAGTTCAATAATTGAAAACGCGCAACCAATATGAACGGTTGAGCCGGCATAAGCCATGTCCAAAACGGTTTTGCGAAGTGCCTTGCAGTCAAAGGCTTTACTTTTTGGTTTCATTACAGGAAGCACTTAGCCGTTAATCCCAAGATAGCCTTCAATCTTACTAGCCGCAAATTCAAGCATCTCTATTGTCAAAGCTGGCTGTACACCAATCCAGAAGGTGTTGTTCATGACATTATCGGTATGAGTCAGATCACCACTGATACGAAAGTTTGCTCCTATCATATAAGGCTGGCGAGTTAAGTTACCGGCAAATAATAAACGTGAGCCGATTTTATGCTCATCTAAATGCGTGAGTAATTCCAAGCGGGTTACAGGGCTGTTGTCTTTTACGGTAATAGGAAAGCCGAACCAGGAAGGGTCTGAATGTTCGGTGGCTTCTGGCAGTTGCAAAAAGTCTGCACAGCTTTTTAAGCGTTCTTTTAAAAAGGCAAAGTTATCTTTGCGAGCTTGAATAAACTGCGGCGCTTTCTCTAGCTGGGCTACGCCACAAGCCGCTTGCATATCGGTGATTTTAAGATTATAGCCTAAGTGGCTGTAAGTATATTTATGGTCATAACCCTTAGGCAGTTCGCCTAATTGCCAGCAAAAACGTATACCACAGCTATTGTCTTTGCCGGGTGGGCAAAAGCAATCACGGCCCCAGTCACGAAAACTCTCGGCGATTTTTGCTAGTTTTTTACTATTGGTAAATACGGCGCCGCCTTCACCCATGGTAATGTGATGCGCTGGATAAAAACTCAGGGTGCCGATATCACCAAAGGTGCCGACCATTTTGCCGCGATAAGTGGTGCCTAAGGCATCGCAGCAATCTTCGATTAACCATAAGTTGTATTTTTCACACAGTTCTGTGACCACATCTAGGTTAAAAGGATTGCCCAGTGAATGCGCCAACATGATGGCTTTGGTTTTAGGGCTAATGGCGGCTTCGATCTTGCTGGCATCAATATTATGAGTTTTAGGATCAACATCCACAAATACGGGCACTGCACCAAACTGCAGAATTGGGTTTACGGTGGTTGGAAAACCTGCGGCTACACCTATGACTTCATCACCGGGTTTGATGGCGCGCGCTCCTAGTTTGGGTGAGGTTAAGGTATTAAAGGCAACCAAGTTAGCCGATGAGCCCGAGTTAACGGTGATTAGATGCTTAATGCCGATAAAAGCGGCCAGCTTTTCTTCGAATTGTGTATTAAAACGGCCTGTAGTTAGCCAGCCATCGAGTGAGGCTTCAACCATGAGTTTAAGTTCTTCAACGCCAAGTACCTTGCCTGATGGAGGGATAACACTGGTATCTTGAACAAAAATAGGCGTTTTAAATTTATTCGCTGAAAAGTTATCTACGCTGAACGCTGTAACTTTTCGCAAAACTTGATCTAGCTTTGTTGTATTGAGACTGGCTACTTTCCGACAAATTTTGCTTTGTACGGTAATGACTTTATCAACACGAACAACACTTTCATGCTTTAATTTACCTTCTACTAAATCAGTTTCAGAAATAGTCACTGCCGATGTGTCGAAAGCATACGAATCAAGTTCTGTGGTAATAAACGCAACATTGATATCGTCAAAAGCTCTACGTTGATTAATGGCAATCACTAAGCCTGGACGAACTTTGCTACCGGTTCGATTGGTATAAGGAAAATCTAAAAGAACAATGTCACCGAGTTTTAACATCAAATAGATCCTCCCAGTCAACATTGTTATCATCGTCGGTATCAAAAAAATGGGTCAAGCCGATGGTCTTAAAATCCTGCTCAGCAGTCGACGTTGCAGCAAAAAAAGATTGTGCTACACCACTTGCTTGCTCATCTTTATCCAATACAATAACAAATAGCTCTGCCTCGACAACATCAACTAATGGCGTTAATAGCTGAATATGGCCTTCTTTATAAATTGCTTTTACAGCTTGCATGTAAAATCTCCTTTATTCATTTGATAATCTGAAATTTGCGCTAAGGTCACGGCTTTCATATCCGCACCTTGTTGATACTGTTTTTGCCACGCTATGATTTGATCCAGAGCCACTTCTAAGTGCCATTTTGGCACCCAGTTCAAACGGGCTTTGGCTTTAGAACAATCCAATTTAAGATAGTGCGCTTCATGCAGGTGATTGCTATTATCCAGATGCCAACTTGCGCCCTCTCCCCAAACTTGTGTTAAATACTCAACTATCCATTGCACAGGTTTAGTATCTTCGTCATTTGGGCCAAAGTTCCATCCTTCTGCGTAACTTGTTCCTTCTTCATACAATGTCTGTGCTAATTTCAAATAACCAGATAAAGGTTCCAACACATGTTGCCAAGGTCTTATAGCATGAGGATTGCGTATATTAACGGCTTCATTATGAGTGATGGCACGCATTATATCGGGTATTAATCTATCTTCTGCCCAATCACCTCCGCCTATTACATTACCGGCTCTAGCAGAGGCCAATGCCACGCCATGCTTTTGATAGTGTTCAGGATGAAAGTAAGAATTACGATAAGCTGAGGTTACTAATTCTGCGCAACCTTTGCTGTTGCTGTATGGATCATGACCCCCCATAGGTTCATTTTCCCTATAACCCCAGGTCCATTCGCGGTTTTCGTAACATTTGTCTGTAGTTATATTAACCACTGCTTTTACGCTAGCGGTGTTGCGGACTGCTTCAAGTAAGTTAACGGTACCCATGACGTTAGTGGAATAGGTCTCGACAGGATTTTGGTAGGAATAACGCACCAAGGGTTGAGCAGCCATGTGTATAACGATCTCTGGTTGATGTTCGTGGAACACCGCTTGTAGCTTGTCTAAATCACGAATATCTCCAATGATACTAATCATGCCATTGGCAATATTTGCAGCGTCGAATAAGCTAGGAGTTGTTGGCGGAGCCAATGCATAACCTATTACCTGAGCACCCATAGATTGCAACCAGAGCGACAACCAACTACCTTTAAATCCCGTATGCCCTGTTAACAAGACCGTTTTATCTGTCCAAAAGATAGAATTCACCATATTTTCCAAGGTGCTTTGTCACTTGCCCATAATTCTTCTAAATGAATCTTATCGCGTAATGTATCCATAGGTTGCCAAAAGCCAGAATGGAAGTGGGCTACCATTTGTCCTTCTTGAGCTAACTGCTCCATTGGCTCACGCTCCCAAATACTTTGGTCATCTTTAATGTAATCTATTACTTTAGGCGAGAGTACAAAGAAGCCACCATTAATCCAACTACCATCACCTTGTGGTTTTTCTTGAAAACTAACAACATTAGAACCTTTTAAATTTAACGCGCCAAACCGCCCTGGAGGTTGCGTAGCTGTCAATGTTGCCAATTTACCCTGTTGTTTATGAAACTTAATTAACTCTGTGATATTAACGTCGCCAATACCATCACCATAGGTACAACAGAAATCTTCATCTTTTACATATTCAGCAACGCGTTTAATACGGCCACCTGTCATAGTTTCTTCGCCAGTATCAACTAGGGTCACTTTCCACGGATCAGCATTACGTTGATGTACTTCCATTTTATTACTTTGCATATCAAAGGTAACATCGGACATGTGTAAAAAGTAATTAGCAAAATACTCTTTAATGACATAGCCTTTATAACCGCAACAAATTATGAAATCATTAATTCCATGAGCTGAATAAGTTTTCATGATATGCCAAAGTATCGGCTTACCACCAATTTCGACCATAGGTTTAGGTCGAGTTGATGTTTCTTCACTAATCCTTGTACCAAGACCGCCGGCTAAGATAATTGCTTTCATATATTTACTCTACACATACAGAGACGGCATAACCGTACTGTTTTAGTAACGCGTGTTGCTTCGCTTGCGCTAAATCACTAGCTACCATTTCAGCGCACATTTCCTGTGCCGTAATCTCAGGAACCCAACCTAATTTTTGCTTAGCTTTGCTAGGATCACCCAACAAACTATCCACTTCGGTGGGACGAAAGTAACGGGGATCAATCTTAACGATAGGCTGGTCATTCCAATAACCGACTTCGTTAACGCCCTCACCTTCCCAACGTAGTGGCATACCTAGTTCTTCTGCGGCCCATTCGATAAATTGGCGTACGCTATATTGAACGCCAGTGGCGATCACAAAATCTTCAGCCTGATCTTGTTGCAGCATCATCCATTGCATACGCACGTAGTCTTTGGCATGGCCCCAGTCACGCAAGGCATCGATGTTACCCATGTACAAGCAATCTTCTAAACCTTGATTGATGTTGGCTAAGCCTCTAGTGATTTTTCGGGTTACAAAGGTTTCGCCTCGGCGTGGGCTTTCGTGATTAAACAAGATGCCATTACAAGCATACATGCCATAAGCCTCACGGTAGTTGACCGTTATCCAGTAGGCATATAACTTGGCGACGGCATAAGGGCTGCGTGGATAAAAGGGGGTGGTCTCTTTTTGCGGCGTTTCTTGTACTAAACCATAAAGTTCGGAGGTACTGGCTTGGTAAAAATGTGTTTTCTTCTCCAGCCCTAAAATCCTAATGGCTTCTAAAATACGTAGCGTGCCCATGCCATCTACATCAGCGGTGTATTCGGGACTCTCAAAACTAACAGCAACATGGCTTTGCGCACCTAGGTTATAGATTTCATCTGGCTGCGTTTCTTGGATAATACGTGTCAAGTTACTACTATCACTAAGATCACCATAGTGCAGCTTAAAACTTGCGTTATCTACATGTGGATCTTGGTAGATATGATCAACCCGCTGGGTATTAAACGAGCTAGCGCGGCGTTTAATACCATGGACGGTATAGCCTTTTTCTAATAGAAATTCTGCGAGATAAGAGCCGTCTTGGCCGGTAATGCCAGTAATGAGTGCTACTTTTTGTGTCATGTGCGTATTTTGTGGTTAATTTATCTTAACGTTAGAATAATCAATAAGTTCTTGGCATTACAAAATCTTGATAAGCTACACTTAAACCTTCGATTAAGCTTACTTTAGCTTGCCAGCCTAAGGCATTAAGCCGAGAACTATCCATCCACTTACGTGGAGTGCCATCGGGCTTGGTGGCGTCAAATTCAATTGTACCTTTGTAGCCTACCGCTTGGGCAATAGCTAGGGCTAAGTCGGCATGGGTACGCATATCCAAATTGGTCTGACCTTGATTTTTAAGTACACGCACAATAGCTGAGCCCACCATACCACGGTGCCCTGCTACATAGATTTTATTGGATTGTGTCATTAGCAATGTGTTATTTATCAGTTCATAAGCTCAAGTTAAAAAAGTGCTCGAACGACCTAAGGCTCTACTTACTTGAACATGTTACTTGGTGAACTTTTTAAACTCTATGTGATGTAGCTCAAAAAGTTGGGGAATTTTATCATCTTTCTGGGGAGAGAGAGCTAAACAAAGTCACTAATTAAATTTATTTATTTTGTAAAACCAATGCTATTTCATCTTCGCTAAGACCAGTCAGCTCACTTATTGTTGGTATTGGCAAACCAATTTGACGTGCATTTAAGACCATTTTTGTTTTTGCATTGAATTCGCCTTGTTGCAATCCTTGCTCCAATCCTTGCTCCAAACCTTGTTCTAAGCCTTGTTCTAAGCCTTGTTGCAAACCTGTTTTAGTAGCAAGTTCTATTGAGCTTTTTTGAATATAAATCCAGTCCTTCTTTTTATGCTGAAGCTCCAATTCCTCTTCGCTTAAACCCGCTTCGTTAGCAACATTAAAGGCTTTTTCCAATTCCTGCTCTAGGTTATCAGGAATGTAATTTAGATCCCCAGCATTTTTTATAAAATAAATCCATTTATCCTGAATTGTTTCAAGCTCTTCCTCGGTTTTAATAAATTTTGGTAATTCAATAAAAATCAGCTCTATATCATCACTATATTCAATAAATTGTTTTTTTTCTAGCAACTTAAAGTTATTGATCAGTTCAGGGCTATTATCAAAAAGTGTAAAGTCAGTGATAGTTAATGCAATCACCGGATTTAATAAATGGTAGGCATCACCTTTTTTAAGCTGTATTGAATAGTTCTTTGCAGCATTATAGAGAATACGCTTTTCAAAGCCCTCATGATTCAAGACTTGCATTTCAATAATGACGCGACTTTTATCGCTAAGTTCTGCCTTTACATCAACGTAAGTATCTTTCATGCCCTTTAGTAAAGGGATGCTGTAAGGGTCAACTATAGTCAAATCTGTTATTTTTTGTTTATTATCGAATTCAATAACGGAATTTAAAAAACTAATCAATATGTCTTTTGATCCTATACTGCCAAAGACTTTTTTAAAGGCAAAGTCGGTTTTTACATCAAGAAATTTCATTTAATTATGCCTAATGTGATCAAGGGTTAGAAGTCCCATTATAGAGAAAGATAATGATGACGCTATTAAAATCATGCTTTATTTTCAATAAAATTAAGCTCTTATGAGTTAATCTATGAGCGAATCATTCTTGTGTTAAAAAAAAGAAGCAGACCATAGTGCATTAATAATGCATAGATTTTTTGTTATGCAAAAGACGGTTCACGTAAAAAGTTGACTATAAACTGATAGCCCTGTTGCTCAACTAAGGCAAATACCAAGTCCATATGACTTTCATATATTCATGCACAATACAATTACGTAAACCAATAGCTGCATTCCATTGTTGAAGTTGCTCATCAGTTATTTGCTTTTTTATATGCAAACTGGCAAAGCTATCGTAGGCAGAAAAAGGTACAGAGTCACCCAGCTCTTTTAATAAATGTTTAGCTTTACCAATTGAATTTTCTATCAATACTTGCAAAGCATGCAGCACACCGTTTTGTTTTAGCCTGCTAAGAAACTGCTTAATGCTTATTTTTTGCAAAGCATCTTGTAGTGATGCGCTTTGCTCATCGGCAATTCGGCAACATTCTGCATGATATAAATCAAGCCGCATAACATTGATCCCAATAAAATTCTTCTAATTTGCGCCAAGTACACTGTAAAAAATAATGCCATGCCAAAGTGGCATCACCCTTGAGTACAATACCTTTTTCGGCGACTACCGCACGCATAGCTAGTCCTGCATTGGTTAGGTCTATAAATCTACTTTATATTCATACACATTAAGCAGCAGCACCAGAGACCGCCGTAAGGTTTCTGTTTCTGCTAATACTGCGATAACATTGATTTCAGGCTGGCTATGCCATCGAATAGCAATATCCCAATCACTATTTTCGCCGGTCTTACCATTAGCTTGACTACTTATCAATATGGCCAATTCTTGCTGCGGAATATTTAAAAGACATGCCTTAAGGCCAGCTCTTCTAAGTTGAATGTTTTACACATGTGCTTCCCATAAAAACATCAAATACAGCCTAATTTAAAACCGATTATGGATACTGTGGTAGCTCTTTACCCAGCCCTAGCAGTGGATACAAATCTTTAAATCGCTTATGGATAATATTTAAGATTCCATATAAAACACTTACAGACTTCAAAGCGATATTCAAATGAGCGATATTTTTATCGGGGTCATCTGGATAATCATGCGTAAATTTATTGCGAATATTTCTAATTGCCTGCCAGTTTTCAATGTTGTCGATAAATCCAAGCTTTTCTAATCTACTAAGCTTATCTAGCACCAGTTTCATTTGCAATTTCGTCACAAAAGCGAGCTCTGCGCGGACTATCATATTGACATCTGATAGATTTGTTTCAATGAGCAAATCAATATCTCCGCCACGCTGGTTGTCGTCTACCCGCGACCCGAACAACCAAACACTTGCCTCAGTACCAAATGTTTCGGCAACTGTAGTGCGTATGACATATTGCTGATCTGGGCTTAGTCTTATTTATTATGTCGTAAGTATTTTGCTTTATGTGTCACTTAAATATTAAAAGGCGATGACTTATAGCGTTGCCGTGTAGTCGCAACCGTTGTCGTATGATAAGGGCAGTCAGTTTTTTTATCATTCAAAAAATCTTTAATAACAAAAATCATTCATCAGAAATCATAGCCCTACGCTATCTCGCATTGAAATATAACGAATCTTTATGGTTTTAAAAATACTTTCTAATGTTTTCTTTGCTGCGTAAACAGTATTTAACGCTTCTGCTGCTTGTTCTGACTCATCTTCATACTGATGGGCAATATTATTTCTGATTTTTCTAAGTTCTAACCAAGTATTTTTATCTTCTAATAATCCAAGCTGTTCAAGTCTATTAAGCGTATCAATAAATGGCTTAGACTTAGGATTTTCTTCTTCTAAAAACTCTAGCATCAAAATAAATAGTTTCTCACCCATTGCATCTTGTAGTTTTGCAAATCGAAACAAAAATTGATCTATATGTTCAACTTCATCATCAGAAAGCTGCTGATATCGACTTATATCTAAGGGCATAAATAATGCCATTTTTGTATATGCATAACTCATTCTTTGCACATGCTTATCGCACTCAGTAATAAGCTTTTCCATTCTTAGATTAATCATAAGCGTATTCCATGCAGTATGGCTTGTTGTTCAATGGCTCGGCTTTCATTTTCAGCAAACACCACATCAACTTTCTGCTCACCTATTTTTTGCTCAAGTAGCAATAAAAACTTAATTTTGTGCTTTAAATCTTTGCCAGTCTCGGCTTTGATATATAAATCAATGTCGCCACCTTTTTTTGTATCATCAGTACGACTACCAAACAAAAACACCTGTGTTTTTGCTCCAAAAACCTCACAGGCAGATTGTTTAATAGTATTGGCTTCAAAGTCAGTTAAGCGCATTCAGTTTTTGGCAAATGCTTCAGGAAAGACTATCTTTAAATACTTGATAAGTCTCAGTAATGCCGTCTTTTAAGGACGTACTGGCACGCCAACCCAACGCACTCATTTTACTGACATCTAATACTTTACGCATAGTACCATCAGGCTTAGAGGTATCTTGTATGAATTGTCCTTTATAACCCACTACATCAGCTATGATTTCGGCCAATTCACGAATACTTAAATCCATACCCGTGCCTATGTTGATGACAGGAGATTGCTCGGGATGAGTTAATTCATTATAACGTTCATTATCTAAGGCAGCTAAAAACACCAAGGCATTTGCCAAATCATCTACATACAAGAACTCACGCTTAGGTGTACCACTACCCCATAACACTACTTCTTTAGCATCGGCTATTTTTGCTTCATGCATTTTACGAATCAATGCCGGCAAGACGTGAGAACTACTAAGATCATAGTTATCACCTGGGCCATACAAATTAGTTGGCATAGCAGCTAACCATTTTGTGCCATATTGACGATTGTACGACCAACACATTTCAATGCCGGCAATTTTAGCCAGCGCGTAAGGTCGATTAGTGGCTTCTAATGCGCCGGTTAATAAATAGTCTTCTTTAATAGGCTGAGGGCAATCGCGTGGATAAATACAAGAACTACCTAAAAACAATAAGCGCTGCACACCGGTAGCATGTGCTGCTCGGCACACGTTAGATTCTACCAATAAGTTACTCATTAAGAATTCAACGGGAAACGTATTGTTAGCATGAATACCACCTACTTTAGCTGCCGCTAAAAACACGACATCAGGGCGTTCTTGCTCAAAAAACTGTAGCGTAGCGGCTGCATCTTCCAGATCTAACTCGGCATGAGTTCGACCTATCAGCTTAGTATAACCTTGACGTAGTAGTTCACGCATAATGGCGCTACCAGCAAGACCACGATGTCCAGCAATGTATATTTTTGAATCTTTATTCATTAGTAATTGATGTGTGGATTGTGTCGTAAATCATTAAAGAGCTTGATACTCAAGTTTAAGTATATTTATGAATTAAAAATGTACCTATCATATTCAAATTCTATCATGCTTAGATACTTATCAGAAAATGTATGTAAAGCCCTAAATCCAGATGGCTTGCACAATAACTTAATACAGAAAATATTTACCCTCAAAAAAAGACTTTACCCTTTATCATATACATACGTATCCAATAACCAATACTCATACAATAAAACCATGCAACGCTTAAGAAACAATATTCGTGATATCCCTGACTTTCCAAAACCAGGTATTATTTTTAAAGACATTACGCCGCTTATAAAAGATCCAGCCACATTAAGATTAGCTGTACATCAATTGCTACAACCTTTTTTAGGAAGGAATATCACTGCTATCGCTGGAATGGAAGCTAGAGGTTTTATTTTTGGTTCACTGATCGCTTGGGAGCTAGGATTACCCTTCATTCCTTTAAGAAAACCTGGGAAACTACCTTACGATGTTCAAAGCGTAGCTTACGACCTTGAATATGGCTCTGCTTCTTTAGAAGCTCATAACGATGCCTTCAGTGCAAATGATCGCGTTCTTTTAATAGATGACTTATTAGCAACCGGTGGCACAGCAAAAGCAAGCTGTGAGTTAGTTGAAAAATTAGGGGCTACTGTTGAGGCCTGTGCTTTTGTTGTTGAACTAGATTTTTTAGAAGGTCGAAAAAAACTCTTTGATTATGAAGTGCATAGTGTATTGCACTATTGATAATGACTTTTTGATGAAACTCAGTAATGTTGTTTTAGTCTTATTTGCGACGCCGTTTTGTTGGGATTAGAGAAGGGGCGCGGCATGGATGCCTCGCGTCGGCAGGAGGGCGGGAAGTCCATAGGCGCCAACTTAAGGATTACAGCCTAAAGCTATCCAACGGATTAATTCAAACAGCAGGGCAATCGCGCTTAAATCACTCCTAGTATACGAAGCAAATAATCATTATCCCATCCAGCTTTTAATCTCTTGATCTTAACTCCGACCTTAGATGTTTTTTCAGTCTTAATCAGATTCAGAGCAATGTGTCGAATCACTGCTAAATTTGCAGCACTATGTCCTTGACGAGTTCGATTACTATCTTCATCAAAAGCCACATCAAGCACCCAGTGAAGATTGTTTTCAATAGCCCAATGCGCGCGCACCACACGCTCTAAGCGTTTCGGATCATTTGCATCAAGACTACTGATGAAGTAGCGTGTTTCTTCAGTAACCTTATCACCCATCTCTCTTTTGGCTGTGACAGCAATAATGCTTTGCAAACTACTCCAGTCATGCCGTTCTTGCAACCAAGCTATATCGGCAGTCGCGCGAATCGAGCGTGTTTCAATTCGACCATGACCACCCTCATAGTTAACAGAGGCCACTGCCGGAGATAGCGATGAAGTGAAGAATGTTTTAACATCGTCATGCAGATTACCCTGATTTCCTTTCAGACTAAATACATAATCACCACCTTGTTGTTTAATCTGTTTAGCAATTTTCTTTTGGCAGCCCATCGCATCGATAGTAATCACCGCACCGGTTATATCAAGGCGTGACAGCAATTTTGGAATGGCAGTAATTTCATTGGATTTATCGTCGACTTTAACCTGACCTAAAACCAGATTATTTTGCTGTGCCCAAGCGCTGACCATATAAATGGCGGCTTTTTTTGAAGCTTTGTCTATGCTTCTTCTTAAGCACTTGCCGTCAATTGCAATGACTTCTCCTTCTGTTATGTTGGCTAAATCGGCAACCCAGCGGGAAAAGCAAATGCTAAATTGCTCGGTATCAATGGCCGCATAAACATCACCAAAGGTATCGTGTGACGGTATACCATTTTCCAAGCCAAGCACTTCAGTGAACCACTCCTCTTTTGCAACACCAAATTCTTCAACAGCAACCCAGTTATCTGCGCCGCAGATAATCGCGCAGATACTGATAAAGAAAATATCTTGTAGTTGATGCTTCTTTTGTCTATTTACTCTCGGGTCTTCAATGCTTGAAAAGTGATGAATAATAGAAGATGTTGGTTTTGCTGTCATTTTGATAAAAATGATTAGCTTAATACCTCATTTAAATTTTATTTTCAAGTTCTTTTAAGCGCGATTGCCCTGATTCAAACAGGTATAACCAAAGACCCTATAAACTGTTTATTGTAGTGGCGCTGAAAGCTCTAATTTATGGTTATCTTTTGAAACATCCTTCCGTATTGACTCGCTTTTAATTGCTATCTTTTTATCTCCAGAATTTAGCTCATCTAAGTCATCACCAAAATCTAAAGATGCTTCAGATTTACCATCGGTCACCAAATTCTTTCGCCATTGCAAAAAAGATTCTCGAGTAAAAACATAAGGATCTAAAGCTGCTTCATCAATAAATTTAAGAGAGCCCTCTGCTGTAGCACGGGCATTCAATAATGAAACTAATTGTATAGGCATCCCTAAGTAAGTAGAAGGATTAGCTGCCACATCAAAAGCTGTACCTGGAATACCACGCAACGTTGTAGGCCCAATAACAGGCAGAACTAAATAAGAACCATTAGGAACACCCCAAACAGCTAATGTTTGATCAAAATCTTCAGTATTTAGCTCCAAGCCTGTATCGGTTGCCACATCTACAAAACCACCTAAACCCAAGGTAGTATTAATTAGAAATCGTCCAGTATCACTAACACTTTGCGAAAACTTAGCTTGCAATGCGTCATTAACAACAACATTTATATTTTTGAGATTACTAAAGAAATTAAATATGCCTGTACGCGCAAACTGCGGAGTGATTTTGTTGTAGACTTTTGAAACGGGCGCAGCAATATAATCATCTAACTTATCGTTAAAACCATACATCACTCTATTAACATTCTCATAAGGATCATCCTTATTGGGAGCGTGTTCAGTAATAGCTGTAGTTGCACAACCACTCAAAGTAACGAGTATTACCAATATCGCGCCAGATACTTTTAAAGAAATGTTGTTAGAGGACATAAGACTGATAGTATTGTTTATTGCCATACACTCTAAGTTATAGTTTTGAATAGCTATCTATTTTTTCGTTAATTTTGGACATTAAAACATCAAAACCTTCGCGTTGTAAAATAGTTGTATATTCAGATCTTTTCAAGGCTAAATCACTTACGCCGTTAGCAATGATATTTATAATTCGCCAGCTACTACCTTTTTCTTTAAGCATGTAATCAAACTTAACGGGCTTATCGTTAGGTATAACAAGATGAGTGTGGACAACTACACCACCTCTGGTTGTCTCTTCTTCAGAATCAAAACCAAAAGATTCGCCAGAATAATCTTTAAAATTATGCGCATAAGAGGCAATACTTAAACGTATAAAAATATCAGTCAACTTTTGCTGCTGATCTTCTGATAGTTTCTCCCACTCTTTACCAACGACGATACGAGCAATTTTAGTTAAATCATGACTATTAGATATTGGATCAGATAGTTTTTGATATCGACCTGCATAACCTAATTTCTTGCCATCCTTCATAACCGCAATTAATTCTGACTGAAACTTTTCAACAACTTGCTTTGCAGTTGCTACTTCCTCGTCTTGAGCATATACAGCGGATGTTGCCAAGGTAGAAATTATAAACACAAGCACAAGCTTTAAATTTTTTAAATTCACTATCGTATCCTTAAAACAAAACTCCCTCTGCGTTATTTAGCAAGGGAGAAACGAATTATTAGAGCGTTCATTGAAACAATAAATCAACATTCATAAACTTTAACCAAATTTTAATTCGCTACTCACTAGATTAAAACTAACTGAGTAGCAAATTAGTCGCCTAAGCGATATTAGCAATCACTCTACTCTGATAGGAATACCGGCAAGCGTAGATAAAGGCGCTTCAACATAAAGAGGTGTTGGCTCTGGAATCATATCACCTTCAGTTTTTGGACCTTTAATAGAAGTCCATAAGGCTTTTAATGGATGTTTTAACATATCTTCAACAGCGGTTGCTTCATAGCCACAGTGCGCCATACAGCTAGCACATTTAGGGTTATTAACATTGCCATATTTTTCCCAAGGTGTGGTGTCTAGCAACTCTTGAAAACTAGCCGCATTACCTTCATCCGCTAATAAATAACAAGGTTTTTGCCAACCGAATACATTCCTAGTTGGATTACCCCAGGGCGTGCATTCATAATTTTGGTTGCCTGCTAAATAATCAAGATAAAGCGAGGAATGGTTTAATTTCCATTTGCGATTCTTACCGATTCTAAAAATCCCTCTAAATAAGTCTTTTACATCCTTACCTTTAATAAATACATCCTGAGCAGGTGCGCGTTCATAGCTAAAACCAGGCGCAATAGTGACACCTTCCACACCCAACTCCATTGCATAATCTAAAAACTCTGAAACTTCTTGAGCATTTTCACCTTGAAATAGCGTGCAATTGACTGTGACTCTAAAACCTTTTTCTAATGCTAATTTGATCGCTTCAACAGCACGCTCAAATACACCTTCTTGACATACAGAGGTATCATGCCTTTCTTGCATACCGTCTAAATGAATTGAGAAAGTCAGATAAGGAGATGGTGTGTAATCGTCAATTCGCTTTTTCAATAACAAAGCATTGGTACATAAATATACGAATTTCTTACGAGCAACAATACCCGCAACAATTTCAGGCATTTCTTTATGGATAAGTGGCTCACCACCGGGTATCGATACCATAGGAGCATTACATTCATCAACTGCCTGCATACATTCTTCGAAAGATAATCGCTGATCCAATATATCATCTGGATAATCGATTTTTCCGCAGCCTGCACAAGCCAAATTACAACGAAATAATGGCTCTAACATCAGTACTAAAGGATATTTTTTAACACCTTTTAGCTTTTGTTTAATTAAATAACTACCTACTGCAAACTGCTGACGTAAAGGAACTCCCACGCGTAAACCCTCAAAAAATAAATAAACCATTAATGATCAAACTAACTTGATCATCCGAATACCGCCATCACATTGCGGAACAACAAGAATGTATCAAATAAACAACAACCTAACAAATCACTATCAAAATAATATCTTCAGATATTTAATTATCACAAAAGACTTTTATCAAACATAGCAACTATATAATACAATCGCTTATCTTATGTTGAGTAGAATACTATCTTTTTAGTAACGACTCCATATTTTTACTAAATTATCTATTAACACCACTCAATAGAACAAACATTACAATAATTTGTATAAATACAACATCTACTGTTAAATGATTGTTTTAACAATTAAATATTATGTATAGACGCCAGTAAATCTGGGATGTTCACAACAAAACAACATTGCTTTGCAAATTACCAACAAACAAGCTATTATTGCCATTAATTCCCTACCAATTTAACCTGATAGACATCAATTGTATAATGAGCGAAACGCAAATATCCTTGGACAATCCAAAATCATTGAGCCAACTATCGGATAATGACTTTCAGTCACTGTTACTTGAAGGTGTATCCAGAACATTTGCTCTAACCATCCCTCAGCTTCCCGCTAAACTTTACAGTGTAGTTGCAAACGCCTACCTGCTATGCCGTATCGTTGACACTATTGAGGACGAAGTTTCATTATCAGTTTCACAAAAAAAACATTTTTGTTCAGAATTTATTGACGTCGTAAAAACAGGTGTAAATGCAGAACCTTTTGCAATAGACCTTGCCCCACTTCTTTCTGAACAGACTATTCCTGCAGAACATACGCTCATTCATGTATTACCTAGAGTGATACAAATTACCCATAGCTTTGATGAAGCTCAAATTGAAGCATTAGCTCAGTGCGTAGAAACGATGGCAGAAGGCATGCCTATATTCCAGGCTATGGATTTACAGGGCGGCCTAGAAACACTGGCCGATTTAGATAAATATTGTTATTACGTCGCCGGCTGTGTAGGTGAAATGCTAGCAAAATTATTCTGTCATTATTCACCAGAAATTGCTGCACATAAGGATGAACTATTAACGCTATCTGTTTCGTTTGGACAAGGCTTACAAATGACCAATATCTTAAAAGATATTTGGGATGATGCTCAACGTGGCGTTTGTTGGTTACCTCAAGATATATTTAATGAAACTGGCTTTGATCTTAAAACCTTAAGCACCGAAACTAACAACGAACAATTTAGAGTGGGATTAGCTCACTTAATCAGTATTGCGCAAGAACATTTGCACAATGCCTTATTGTACACGCAGAAAATACCTTCCCATGAAGTCGGCATTCGTAACTTTTGTTTATGGGCCATAGGTATGGCGATTTTGACCCTAAGAAAAATCAAACAAAACTTAGATTTTACTCATGCTAATAAAGTCAAAATCACGCGCAACAGTGTTAAAGCCACCATATTTTCTACTCGTTTAATAGGCCGCAATAATACATTACTATCTTTATTATTTAACTTAAGTAGTCGCGACTTAAAAGCTTCAAACTGGAGCTATAAAATCAATTCCTCAAAAGCCAACCTTGACCTTTAAGGACGTCTTTATGTTTACTGAACCCAATACAGCTATCTCTAATAGAAACACAAGCAGTTCTTCTACCGCTATTTATTCAAAATCTTATGATATCAATAAAGCGATTAGCAGAGCCCAAGATAGCCTATTAAGCAAACAAGACAAAGACGGTTACTGGGTATTCGAACTCGAAGCGGACTGCACCATACCCGCAGAATACATCTTAATGATGCATTACTTGGGTGATGTAAATGAGGAACTTCAGAAAAAAATAGCTAACTATTTAAGATCTCGCCAATCAGAAGATGGAAGTTATCCTCTATTTACCGGCGGACCAGGAGATATTAGCTGCAGCGTTAAAGTGTATTACGCCTTGAAATTAGTTGGTGACTTACCGGAAGATAAGCACATGACCCAGCTAAGAAAGTACATACTTAGCCGAGGCGGTGCTGCAAAAGCGAATGTCTTCACACGCATAGAACTTGCCAAATTCAAACAATTACCTTGGCGTGGAGTTCCTTATATTCCGGTGGAAATTATGTTATTTCCTAACTGGTTTCCATTTCATTTAGACAAAGTCGCCTACTGGTCAAGAACTGTTATGGTACCTTTGTTTTTATTGTGCACACTTAAAGCAACAGCTAAAAACCCAACAAATACTAACATATTAGAGCTTTTTGTTACGCACCCAGATAAGGAACGACATTATTTTCCAGAGCGCACTTTACTCAATAAAATCTTTTTAGGCTTAGATTATTTAGGTCGCATTACTCGCCCACTCATTCCCAAAAAAGCCCACCAACTAGCGATTGAAAAAGCAAAAGAATGGATTATTGAGCGCTTAAATGGTGAAGATGGTTTAGGCGGAATCTGTCCTGCCATGATGGGTGCTTATGAAGCCTTATTATTACTAGAAACACCTGAAGATCAGACTCACATTTCAATTGCTCGAAAAGCAATTGATAAGTTGTTGGTCATAAACGAACATGACGCCTATTGTCAACCTTGCTTATCACCTGTTTGGGATACAGCTCTCGCTGCCTTAGCTTTGCAAGAAGCAGATAAAGGCCACACACCTATCAGCCAATCTGCACTAACACGCGCTTACGACTGGCTTAAAAGCAAGCAATTATCGGATGAACCGGGTGACTGGCGTATTTCTAAACCTGATTTAGAGGGTGGCGGCTGGGCTTTTCAATTTGAAAACCCTCATTATCCAGATGTAGATGATACAGCGGTGGTTGCTTTTGCTATGGCAGATTCAAATTTACCGAATTTAGATGAATCAATACATAGAGCCACACGCTGGATAGTTGGCATGCAATCTAAAAATGGTGGCTACGGCGCTTTTGATGTAGATAATACCTATTATTATTTAGACGAAATACCGTTTGCTGATCACGGCGCACTATTAGACCCACCAACATCTGATGTAAGCGCACGCTGTGCTATGTTAATGGCTAAAGTCGCTCAAAATCACGATGAATATAGACCAGCATTAGAACGTACAATTCGATACTTACGAGACGAACAAGAAGCCGATGGCTCGTGGTTTGGTCGCTGGGGCACAAATTATATTTATGGTACTTGGTCCGCGCTATTAGGCCTAGAACAAACCAACTTACCAAAAAACGACCCTATGTATACTAAAGCGGTAGCGTGGCTAAAATCTATACAACGAGAAGATGGTGGCTGGGGTGAAGACAATTATAGCTATCATGACAAAAAATCTAGCGGTCGCTACCACTTTAGCACTGCATTCCAGACCTCTTGGGCGCTATTAGGTTTAATGGCCGCTGGCGAAGCGTATTGCCCCGAAGTAGCAAAAGGCATTGACTTTATTTTACGTAATCAACAAACCGATGGCGTATGGAATGACAAGTGCTTTACCGCTCCCGGCTTTCCAAAAGTCTTTTATTTGAAATACCATGGTTACGACAAGTTCTTTCCATTATGGGCACTTGCACGCTATCGCAACGAAGTTAATAAAAAGTGATAACAGGCATCGTTGTTGCCCTACCCGAAGAATTAAGCACTCTTACGTCAAAAAAAATGACTAAAGGGTGCAGCTATTTTATTACTAAAAAAATATTGGTTATTTATTCAGGCGCCGGCCCCAACAATGCTCAATTAGCAACCGAACAGCTTATTTCTCAAGGAGCCACTAAATTAATTAGCTGGGGCTGTGCTGCAGCACTTATTGAATCACTAAGTCCCGGTGATTTGATCCTAGCAAACGAAATAATAACGACTGAAGAAAGTAATTCAGTAAAATTAAATATCAGCCAAAAATGGCATCAACGTACAAAAGAATTATTATCAAGCTTGGTTAATGTAAAAATCGGCAGCTTAGTTGAAAGTAAAAGCATCGTTTCTTCTAGCGAAGATAAGAAAAAGATACAAACATCAACTAATTCGGTTGCCTTAGATATGGAAAGTATTGCGATAGCCAAAATTGCTAATCAACATAAATTGCCTTTCATAGCCATAAGAGTGATCGCTGATCCCGCAGATATGAACTTACCTTTAGCCGTTACTTATGCACTTAATCAACAAGGCGAAGTATCAATAAGCAAACTTCTATATTACCTCGCACACCATCCTACTGAATTACCTGGATTGATCAAATTAGGATTGCATTTTAAAGCAGCAACTAAAACACTAAAACTTATTGCCAAACATCTTGATGCAATTACTAGTTACCAAGAAGATCATTTAAGAACATTAACCTTCACCTTTAATCCAACTTTACGAATATGACTTTTAGCATAGCTGAACTATTTGCCCAACACAGTACTGATAAATTTGATTTGCATGAGCAACACCTCAACAAACAAATGGTACGAATGTTACAAACCATTGGATATGACAGGCATTATCAACGAGCAGTTGGTCAATACCTATACGATCAAGAAGGTACTGAGTATTTAGACTTATACAGTGGATTTGGTGTATTTGCTATTGGACGTAATCACCCTACCGTCATTAAAGCACTCCAAGAAACATTAACATTAGAATTACCCAACCTTGTGCAATTAGATGTCTCTATTTTGAGCGGCTTACTAGCAAAAGAGATTTTAAAAACGACACCAGAAAACATCAACAAAATGTTTTTTTGTAACTCGGGTACAGAGGCGGTTGAAGCGGCAATTAAATTTGCTAGATATACAACTAAGCGCGACAAAATTGTATTTTGCGATCATGGCTACCATGGTCTAACTATGGGCTCATTATCATTAATGGGAGAAAAAATATTCCGCGAAGGTTTTGGCCCCCTATTACCCGATTGCATTTCAGTACCTTTTAATAATTTAGAAGCATTAGAGTCAGCTCTAAGCAATAAAGATGTTGCCGCATTCATCGTAGAACCCATACAGGGTAAAGGTGTAAATTTACCCGATGATAATTATTTACCTGAAGTAGAACGTCTATGTAAAAAATACGGCACCCTATTTGTAGCAGATGAAGTACAAACCGGCATAGGCAGAACAGGCAAGTTTTGGGCAATCGATCACTGGAGTGTTAGTCCGGATATGATTTGCATGGCAAAAGCGCTATCAGGTGGTTTTGTCCCGGTTGGCGGCGTAGCTATGACTGAGAAAATCATGGATACCGTCTTTAATCGTATGGATAGAGCCGTGGTACATGGCTCAACTTTTGGTAAAAACAATATGGCTATGGCCGCTGGTTTAGCGACATTACATGTTATAGAAGCAGAAAAATTAGTCGAAAATAGTTTAGCTGTGGGCACTGATATTATTAACAGCCTAAATGCCTTATCAGGTCAATACGAATTCCTTAAAGAAGCTCGTGGAAAAGGCATGATGATAGCGGTTGAATTTAATTCACCTAAAAGCTTAAAACTAAAAGCTGCTTGGGCTATGTTAGAGGCCGCTAACAAAGGCTTATTCTGTCAAATGATCACTATCCCCTTATTTAAAGAACATCACATATTGACTCAAGTTGCTGGACACGGCATGAATGTAGTTAAACTATTACCTCCTTTGATGTTAACGCAAACAGATCGTGACAATATCGTTAGCTCCTTTGATAAAGCCATTGCCGACACCCATCAAATTCCAGGCTCAATATGGGACTTAGGCAAAAATTTAGCCAGCCATTCGTTAAAAAATAAGAAAGCTTAATTTGAAACACTATTTATGTTGCTGCCCTACTTCGCTTGAGCATCAACTTGACGCTCAATCATTTCAGAATGACTAACCATGAAAACATTACTTAATTATTCACTACTTAACAACATCAACAGCCCCGCCGATGTTCGTAATTTAAGTAAAGATCAGTTAAAGCCTTTAGCTAAAGAGTTGCGTGACTATTTAACGCATACCGTGAGCATTTCGGGTGGTCATTTTTCAGCAGGCTTAGGCACTGTTGAATTGACGGTGGCACTGCATTATGTTTTTGATACGCCTAGCGATCAATTAGTCTGGGATGTGGGTCATCAAGCTTACCCTCATAAAATCTTAACGGGTCGTAAAGAAAGAATGACCACTATCCGTACTCGAGATGGTGTTTCTGCTTTTCCTAATCGTTCAGAAAGTGAGTATGATGCCTTTGGCGTAGGGCATTCAAGCACCTCTATCAGTGCCGCTTTAGGTATGGCTATCGCTTCTGAATTGAAAGGTGAAGATAAGCAGATGGTCGCCATTATTGGTGATGGCAGTATTACCGGTGGCATGGCTTTTGAAGCCATGAATCATGCCGGTTCTATTGATGCGAATCTATTAGTTATCTTAAACGATAATGAAATGTCAATTTCACCGCCGGTAGGCGCCTTAAATAATTATTTGACTAAAATCTTATCCAGTAAATTCTATTCTTCGGTACGTGAGGAAAGTAAAAAAGCCTTGAGCAAAATGCCAAGTGTTTGGGAATTGGCGCGTAAAACTGAAGAGCACATGAAAGGCATGATCGTGCCAGGCACGTTGTTTGAAGAACTAGGTTTTAACTATATCGGTCCTATTGATGGTCATGATTTAGATATGCTAGTGCCGACTTTAGAGAATCTCAAAGCGATTTCTGGTCCGCGTTTTTTACATATCGTCACCAAAAAAGGCAAAGGCTATGCGCCAGCCGAGAAAGATCCGCTCGCTTATCATGGCGTACCGGCTTTTGATCCTAGTCAAGATAGTCTGCCTAAATCGGCTGCATCTATACATCCGACTTACACGGAAGTGTTTGGTAATTGGTTATGTGATATGGCTGCCAAAGATGAGCGTTTATTAGGCATTACTCCGGCAATGCGTGAGGGCTCTGGTTTAGTTAAGTTTTCAGAACAATACCCTAAACGTTATTTTGATGTCGCGATTGCCGAACAACATGCTGTGACCTTAGCTGCCGGTCAAGCCTGTCAGGGTGCAAAACCTGTTGTCGCAATTTATTCGACTTTCCTACAACGGGGTTATGATCAACTCATCCATGATGTCGCCTTACAAAATTTGGATGTGTTATTTGCCTTGGATCGTGCAGGCTTGGTAGGCCCAGATGGCCCAACACATGCCGGCAGCTTTGATTACAGTTATCTAAGTTGCATTCCTAATATGTTGGTCATGGCACCAGCCGATGAAAATGAATGCCGACAAATGCTCAGTACCGGTTATTTGTTCGAAGGTCCTGCTGCGGTTCGTTACCCACGCGGTAAAGGTCCTGGCGTTACAGTTCAAGCGAGCTTAGAACCCATAGAAATCGGAAAAGCTGAGATTCGTCATCAAGGTAGTCGTATTGCCATTTTAGCGTGGGGCAGTATGGTCACACCGGCCTTAACGGTAGGAAAACAAATTAATGCAACCGTGGTTAATATGCGTTTTATTAAGCCTATCGATGAACAGTTATTGCTAGACTTAGCCAAAAGTTACGATGTATTGGTCACTGTTGAAGAAAATGTCATTGCTGGTGGCGCTGGCAGTGCAGTTAATAACTTTCTACAAGCCAAGCGCATATTGATGCCGGTCTTAAATATAGGCTTACCTGATAGCTTTGTCGAACAAGGTACGCGAGAAGAGTTATTGACTGTCTGTGGTTTAGATGCACCAAGTATCTTGGCGCAGGTTGAAGCTTTTTGTGCTTGAGGATAGATAAACGTAGAAAAAAAGTTTAATAAGCCTTGGGAGTTTAACTACTTAAGCATTAGTCAATTTTAAATATTTTTGATAAAGCCCCTCCTGATCTTCAACATATTTGGGGTCTTTATCAATACAATCTACGGGGCATACTTCAACACATTGAGGTAACCCATGATGACCAACACACTCCGTACATAAATCCGGATTAATAATATAAATATCCTCTCCTTGTGAAATAGCCGCATTAGGGCACTCAGGCTCACAAACATCGCAATTAATACATTCGTCATTAATAATAAGTGCCATCTTAAATCCTATTTAAATTTTTCAATTAATCGCTGATGAACCGTCTGAGGGACAAAACAAGATACGTCACCCTTCAACATTGCAATCTCACGAATCATCGTTGA
>Ga0364881_10316_pt1 | contig 30581 bp, 26 predicted proteins | sample ExccelJu500001D4_5_FD_206923 | JGI IMG/M metagenome (GOLD analysis project Ga0364881, IMG submission 206923) | Enriched cells from Trout Bog Lake Hypolimnion, Wisconsin, USA - BchlTB.July30.5000.01.D4 | ecosystem: Environmental > Aquatic > Freshwater > Lake > Hypolimnion/Profundal zone | place...
TTCAGATTGGTAACCCGTATAAAGAGGTAACGGAACATTTAATAACAGGTTGCTGGTCTTTTTATAATAGGCATCAAAGATGAAGTTGATTCTGTTCTTGAGAAATCCGACATCAATACCTCCGTCATACTGTGTAGTAGTTTCCCATCCCAGGTTATTGTTTGCCAACTGAGTAGGAGCTAATCCTGTACTTAAAGTGTTGTTAAAAAAGTAATTTGTCACGCCCAGCAATTGTAATGAGCTGTAGGAAGGGACCTCCGAATTTCCGGTCTGGCCGGCGGATAACCTGATCTTCAGATCACTGATGGCTTTGTCAAACTTTTTTAAATAATCTTCCGATCCAACATTCCAGGATAATCCCACAGATGGGAAATATCCCCATTTTTTGTTGGCACCCAGCGATGATGCACCGTCAGCACGTTCAGATACGGTAACATTGTACTTATGAAGATAAGAATAGCTTACCCGTCCGAGATATGAATTCATGGTTCTGACAAAAGCTGATGAAGCGCCGGTTACAGCAGTTCCTGAGGCTAAATTGTTATAGGTTGAAATGTCATTGGGGAATGTCTGAGCATTGGAAACTGCAGATTCGCCCTGCGAATACTGCGTCGAATATCCTCCAAGTACATTTAAAAAGTGTTTTTCCAGGAATGAGTGGTCATAGGTTAAGGTGTTTTCATTCAGCCACGAATAAACCTGTCCTGATCCCACAGAGGCATACCCATTGACGGAAATCCCATTGGTGGAAAGCGAGGGACCTGCCGGAGATCCGGTTGTTGAAGGGGCATAATAATCCTGTTTCGTATTGATCAAATCAGTCCCGCCAGTTACCTTTAAGGTTAAATCGTGCAGTAATTTATACTCTCCCGATATATTTGCCAACACACGTGTTAAATAGGTTCTGTTGGTTGTAGCAACAATGTCTTCCAGCGGATTTGTCGCTGTGGATAAATAACTGTTGGTCTTTGTATTATAACTTCCATCGGCGTTGAAAATAGGTGTCCGCGGAGAAGTCAGTAACAATGTTGGAAATGCCCCGCTAAAGTTGATACTGTTATAGGCACTTCCCGTTAGTTTATCTTCCGTGGATTTACTGATGAACACATTTGATATGACTTTAAATTTTTTGGAAACATCCTTTTCATAATTGATGCGGCCGGAGATGCGCTTAAAGTCGGTATTAACCACGGTACCCTGCTGATCAAAATAATTCCCTGAAATCAAGTAACGCGATTTGTCATCCCCACCGGTTATTGAAATCTCGTGATTTTGAGTGGCAGCATTCTTTAATGCAGCTCCTTGCCAGTCATATCCTTTGCCATCTGCGGCTATCTGAGCTGCAGTAAAATTATTCAGACCTGTGCGACTTGCAACAGGCACACTGATGTAAATGTCATTCTGAAGTGCATCCCATTGAGAACCATTCAGTAGCGATATTCTTTTTGAAATCGCCTGGGTACCAAAATAACCAGTATAGTTGACCTCATTTGCCCCTTTCTTACCTCTCCTGGTTGTAATAATGACAACGCCATTCGCGCCGCGCGAACCATAGATAGCCGTTGCAGAAGCATCTTTTAAGATGTCAATAGACTCGATATCACTCGGATTAATGGTCGACAGGGCATTAACACTTACCCCGTTGCCGGCACCAGTATTAACCAGGTCATTATTGTTGTAAATAATAAACCCATCAATGACATACAACGGGTCATTACCAAAATTTACAGAGTTCCCACCACGGATCCGTATACTGGAAGTACTACCTGGCGCACTTGAACTCTGGGTCGCAACAACCCCCGAGACAGTCCCGTGCAGCAAGTTATCGAATGAAGCTGCAGGCTGTTTAAGCAAATCAGAGGAAACATTGGCCACAGAACCGGTAACATCACTTCTTTTCTGAGTTCCATATCCAATCACCACCAACGTATTTAGTCTGTTCAGATCTTCAGCCAAAAAAATCGTGATCGGTTCAGCCTCATAAACATCAATTTCCTGATATTTATAACCTACATTTGAAACAAGTAAAGTGACCGGAAGTGATTTGACGTTGAGCCGAAAATCGCCATCGACATTCGTTATTGCCCCACCGGGCTGTCCTTTGAGTTTTATGGTAGCTCCGATTACGGTAAGTTTTGAAGCCTCATCGAGTATTTTACCCTTGATCTCAATCTGTTGTGCAAGTACCGTAAGGTTAAGGAAAACTGCAAAAAAGGAGAAGATCCCAAATTTGCGTGTGAAATAGCCGGGAAACTTTTTGTAGTTTCCCCTAAATAAAGGTAATTTTGTCATAGAATTTTGAATTTTAGCGAGCTATTCCTCAATCAGTTTGGCGACGGAGAAGAGGGATGCTCGCTTTGATTATACTTATTGAATTTATTTTAAGGTTAAGAATTTTTCGCGCAACCGGTTCGTTTGCTCTGCCAGGACCTCTTTATCCAGATTCAGGAACCCCTCCTGATGATTGAATTTCTGCCCTTCAGCCAGCACCCACCTCAGAAAATCTGAGATTTCCTTGCGCTCATCTTTTTGAGAATAGATAAAACCTATCTTTTCAACCGGAACTGTTTCAATTCTGTTCCTTTCCAAATCTGCTATAACCTGATCCAGATCGCCCGTAAGCAGGTCTCTTACATCCTTTTTCAGATCAAGAGGCAGCAGAGCCAAACCATCCTTCAGCTTCCGGGAATTAAGATCAAATAAATATCCCAGATTATTATAGGTCAAACCAATAGAATCCTTTTTAATCGCCGTAAGCAGATAGATATCATCCCCAAGCACTTTTTTACCCCTGATTTCCGAAGAGATATGCCCAAAATAACCGGCTAAAGCGACCGAGGAACATGCCTGATTCTCACGGGAATAAATGGTTGCAGAGAACTTCGATTTTTCAATCTTTGCCTCATCGTCATAATTGATCACTTCGAAGAAAAGTTTATCTATCTCCTTTTTACTCAACCCTTTTTTAGGCGTATTCGCGAGAATTGAGTTATTACGGTTTGTTGCCGGGAGCAAAGCGTACCTTCCGGTATAGATAATATCATGATCTCCGTTTAATTCGTCTTTCGTAGGTTGGTGGGCAATTATATTCAGATCCGCTGTCTGACTTCCGGTTGGTTTTTGCACCAGTTTAATTTTTACACCCGAATTAATTTTGGCGTATTCGGCTATCCATTTTTCAATAAGCGGATAGGTGAACTTGGTTCCACTAATGGTTAACGTCTCCTGACCATTGGCCGCAATCGCAAAAAAGCATAAGAAAAGTGCCAATAGACTTGTGTATTTAATCGATATTGTTCGTTTCATCTTTAAAAGTATTACGTAAAAATAAAGTTATTGGAAATTATAAATGTAAGGCATCTAAGTCTACCGACATTGTGTATATTAGATATAAAAATCCAAGAAAAAAGATTCAATTATTAATATTCAAGGATTAAAAGTTAAGTAAATTGCAGAGAATTTTGAGGAGATAACTTTTGATGGAATCACATTGCACAATGGCAACACATCTGCATACTCATTAACATTGAATAGAGACTGCCAATACAGTTGGCATAAACGGACAAATTAGCCGAAGTATTTCGGTTAAAGTTTTTAAAATTTACTGAGTTCGCTGTCATAAAATATACTGTTAATTTATATGACAAAGATTGGAAACACTACCACTTTTAACAATACCTACAATTCTGTATTTTACATACCTATTTATAGGTGTTTTTTGTAGTTTATCTTGTTTTTTCACTTATCCGGATTCAACTGACTGACGGCATACCAAGAAGCAACAAAATACTTAGCAAGAAATAGGAGGCTGGTATCATTCTATTTATTTGAAAGAAGTTTCGCCTAAACTCAACTACTAAATTGTCCACCAATGAAGAAGCTATGAGGATCTAAACACATTAAGGCAACTGGCCTTAATATGTTTAGAATATTTCAATGATCAGGATTTAAAAAATTCGATCCAGAATACCTTTTTTCAGGGACTCCTGAACTGGAGTTTCTCACTGCTTAGCAGATAAATGTTTGACCTTATCAAATGCCTGCGAGAGATCGTTAATAATATCCTCGACATGCTCGATGCCTACAGATAAACGGATTAATCCTGGTACAACACCAGATGATCCTTGTTCTTCTTCAGATAATTGTTGGTGAGTTGTTGATGCTGGATGTATAATCAACGTTTTTGAATCGCCTACATTTGCGAGGTGACTTACCAGTTTAAGATTGTTGATGAACAGATCAGCGGCCTCGGTTCCTCCTTTTATATGAAACGACAACACTCCACCAAAGCCTATCTTCAGATATTTCTTTGCTAATTCGTGATATGGGCTTGATTTTAATCCGGGATAATTAATTTTCGCAACCTGGGCGTGTTCAGACAACCAATCTGCGATAATCTTCGCGTTTCCAACATGTCTCTCAACGCGTAGTGAAAGTGTTTCCAGCCCTTGAAGTAATAAGAAAGCGTTAAACGGACTTAGGCATGGCCCGTAATCACGTAGTCCTTCAACCCGCGCTCTGATAGCAAATGCAATGTTGCCAAACGGGCCACCAGCTCCAAAAACTTCCCAGAATTTTAGTCCGTGATAACCCTCTGAAGGTTCAGTAAATTGGGGGAATTTTCCATTTGCCCAATTGAAATTTCCAGCATCAACAATTACTCCTCCGACACTTGTCCCATGTCCTCCAATCCATTTGGTGGCAGACTGAACAACAATATTTGCACCATGATCGATCGGGCGGAATAGATATCCCGCAGTTCCAAAAGTGTTATCCACAACAAGGGGAAGACCATGCTTTTTAGCAATTGCTGCAATGGCATCAAAATCCGGAATGTTAAATTCAGGATTACCAATCGTTTCGAGATAGATCGCTTTTGTGTTTGCATCAATAGCCTCTTCAAAGTCTGCCGGGTTATCTCCATCAACAAATCTTACCTTGATTCCAAGTCGTTTGAATTGAACCTTGAACTGGTTGTAAGTTCCACCGTAAACAAAGGATGTGGAAACAAGGTTGTCTCCTGCCTGAAGGATGTTTGTAAGTGCAATAAACTGTGCAGACTGACCTGAAGCAGTGGCTACAGCGGCAACACCACCTTCGAGCGCTGCTATGCGCTTTTCGAAAACATCGGTTGTTGGGTTCATTAGCCGCGTATAAATATTTCCAAACGCTTTAAGTCCAAAGAGATTAGCTGCATGCTCGGCGTTATTGAAAACATACGACGTTGTCTGATAAATAGGAACAGCTCTTGAGTTAGTAGTTGAGTCTACTTCCTGTCCTGCATGAATCTGTAAAGTTTCAAATTTTAAGGATTGTTCTGACATAATCTTATTGCTTTAAATATATGTTGAAAAACTGTTAAAGTTATTTTGCAAAGGTGCATTCATCAGATATTCTGTAAAATACCTTCTATCAGGTATTTTACTAACTACTTTTTGGTATTTTGAATATTTTTGAAAAATCCCTTCTGACTAATTGAAGCAGTGTGAATTTTGTCAATTCGATTGCCTGTATGATTGGAGCGAGGAATAGTCCTCGTTTTCAATAAGCGTTCTCCTCCTATTGGACTCGACGTCTAAATTGTCCACTTAAGACTGGATCGAATTGGATTTAAAAAATCATTTTAACGTTGGGTTAAATAAACTTTCAATATTAAACATTTCAATTGTAAAGGCTCCTTAATGATAATTCGTAGATTCGCATGCTGAAGTTTTCATTTTTACCCGGGTCATTTAAATTTCAATCTGATCATGCAGGTTCATATGCTAACATCCAAATTAGCGATAAAGAATCCAATTTAACAGTTACACATATTATTTGAGATGCCCGATAAACTAATTTCAATGATTTTGTGATTTTGGCCATATTTCCCTAATTGGAAGAGAAGGAGGAGTAATTATGTCAGATATAAGGATTGATTTTTTGTCGAGCACCAATTGTTCGATTGACTGAAACTTATGAGTAGAAGGCATTCTTTTTATTGTGTGTAGGCAGACATTTTATTCACTGCCCCAAATATTGTTAAGATTATATTGAAAATAAATAAAATACCATCCTTTTTAGTACTCTTTCTATAGTATTCTTGTACCATATCTAAGGATTTGTTTTATAATGACTTGGATTAAATATGAAATTGTAATTATCAAGTTATTAATAACAAAAAACAAATTAATCATTCATGAAGAAAAATATAGTTGCCTTAATCCTGTTATTGAGTTTGTTCATCAACGGACATGGACAGAGTTCTAAAATTTATTCAGAATATGTAAGCCAGGGGGATGATCGTATCGAGATCGTGGTTGTTAGTGGTACACCTCATCAGATGGGTTATAATCTGGGCAAACATCTAAAAGAACGAGCACTTGAGACAATTCAGAAAATGCTGAGTGCAGCATTCAAAGAAGACAGTGTATACCTTGGACAAAAGAATTTACTTAATGCATGGAAAACGAATGAACCATTTATGGACAAGCGCTTTATCGAAGAGATGGAAGGGTTTTCTGAAGGTTCTGGAATTGATCTGAATCTTTTGAAAGCAGCTCATACAGTGCCAATGATTTCTCCATATTCATGTAGCGGGGTAGATGCATGGGGTAAAGCAACAAATAACGGGCACCTCTTCCAAATAAGAAATTTGGATTATTCAATTGACGCAGGATTACAAACTTATCCTGTTGTGGTCATTTATAAACCAACAAATGGAGTTGCACATGCTAACATTGCCTTTTCAGGAATGATGTCAAGCCATACCGGGATCAATGCAAATTCAATAGTTTTGGGCGAAATTGGAGAATCTTCCAGACGTGAAGCACCTTATGATTTGCATGGAAAACATTTTACTATCATGTTCAGACAGATTTTGTATGATGCAAAAAAACTTTCAGATGCTGAAAATATTATTGAGAATTCCCCGTTGATTAAACGATATTTCTTCTTTGTTGGAGATGGAAAGCTTAAAGAACATGCTGCCATAAAATACCTAGTCTCAACCCCCGACTCAGTCCGTCTACATAAGTGGACCGATTTGGATAAGACAGATACCAGAGTTCCCAAAGTCTACAGCAACATCGTTTATAAGACTATGAAAAACGATGTTGCAACCAAATTTTTAGACGAGAATTACGGCCACCTTGGAGCACCAGAAATGATTAAATTATCTCAGTCAGTTGCAGTCCAAAAAAATCTTGTTGATGTTGTTTACGATGCAACCGCTCTGGAGATATGGGTAGCGAATGCAACCAGCAAGCAACCCGCTTCTGCCCGTCACTACATCCATATTGACCTGAAAAAATATTTTAAATAAAACTACACCTCATTGTTTCGGTGGACTGGCAGATAAAATTGTTCAACAACTCCAGTATAATCTGGCCATTTAAAAATCGGGATATTTAGCTTCTCAATTTAACAGCATGTGATTCTGATTATTTTACCGATAAAATTTTCAGATTGTACAGTACATCATGTATTTGCATTGCTTAATAGCTCATTATTCTTCTTTTACTCTAACCGCAATTAATAAATTCACAAAATGGATTTTACCGGAAGAACCTTTTGGGTTACTGGAGCCGCCTCAGGTATCGGGCGTTCATTTTCAATATTGCTGGCCAATTACCATGTTCGACTTATCATTTCTGACCGTGATGAACAAGGATTAAAGCAAACTGCCCATGAAATTGTAACAAGAGGGAGTACTGTTCGGGTTGTATTACTCGACATGTCTGACACTCTTCGTCTATTCGAAACGGCCAAACAAATAATTAGTGATGGAGAGAAGATCTCCGGTTTGTATCAGTTTGCCGGAATCAGCCAACGCTCACTTGTCACTGAAACACCTATTGAAATTGATCGCAAGATTATGGAAGTTAATTTCTTTGGTGTAGTTGCATTAACAAAATCTCTTTTGCCTCATATGATTGAGAACGGCGGCGGTCAACTTGCTGCAACATCAAGCCTAGTAGGAAAGTTTGGTTTTCAATATCGTTCGGTTTATTCAGCTTCCAAACACGCACTACATGGGTTTTTCGAAAGTCTATTAGCCGAAAACTCAAAATACAACATTAAAGTAAGCATGTTGATTCCTGGTCGGGTTCTTACTAATATTTCAATACATGCGATTGAAAAGGATGGGAAAGAACATGGCAAACTAGATCCCGGACAAGCTCATGGAATTACTGCAGAAAAAGCCGCAAGACTTATTTATTCAGGATTAAAACATGAGAAAAAAGAAATTTGGGCTGGGGGGAATGATAGAATGTTTTTACACATACGCAGATTCATACCAACACTTTACTACTTTTTAGCCCGGCGTATTAAACCAATGTAGGTTAGCCAATTACTTTAATAAAAAATGAACAAAAAAATTATGAAAAACAAAATTGGGAGTATTTCAAATTATCTAGTTGGAATATTGTTAGGTGGATTTGGATTGATCTATCTTTTTAAAGACAGTTTTATGCCATATCATAGGGCAGCCGTATCAATTCCATGGAATAAGTTAGATATAAATATTCAATTTTTAATTTTAGCTCTGATGAGAGCAGTTAGTGGCGGGTTCATTTTAGCCGCTTTATTAATTTTTTGGTTGCAATTAAAATTTTCTGAAACCAAATTAAATTGGATTCCACCAATGATTTTAATTTCCGGATCAGTTATCGCCATAAGTACCCTTTATGCAACAATAATAGTTCGGGTTAATACTCCTGGTAATCCTCCGATTGCATTAATTATAGGGGCGTTGATTTTATTGATCATCGGATTTACATTTAACCGAAAATATGCCAATAAATAGTCTAAAATAGCATCAGACCTTACTTTGATACCTTCTATTTCATAGTTAGTTTTAATGAGGAGGAGACTCTAAAGAATCCTCCTCATATTCTAAAATGAAAAAATTACAATGAGATTCAAATATTACTAAAATAAAAAAGAATCCTCTTTAATGTACAATTTTATGTACTTATTTTACTGTACGATAAAAGCTCTACGGTATTCCGAAGGAGTTTTATTCATTACTAATTTAAAATAATGATGAAAGTTCGCCAGATTATTATATCCACATTCATAGCATATTTCAGTTATTTGCATTTTAGTTTCAACTAATAATTTTGCGGCCATCCAAATGCGAACATTTGTGACATATTCCATAAAAGTTTGATTAGTTTTCGTTTTAAAATACTTACAAAAATTAGCGGGCTCTTTAAAAACCAGTTCAGCCGCTTGCTTAAGGGATATTCCGGTTTTAATATTATTATAAATATATTTAAATACTTTATCGATAATATCATGATCTCTATCAAAAAGGTTATCGTGTGAAATAGGCTGTATCAGGTATTCCCTTTCTTCTATCTGGATCAGAAGCTGAAAAACTTTCATCAATTCAATGTAACGCTCAATACCTCTTAGATAAGCCATTTTTTTAATGATGTTACCAGCTTTCTCTGTTTTTTCACCTTTGAACCAAATCCCCTTACGTATACTTCTAAATAAATTGACAACTTTCTCTAATTCTGGAATACGAGAGAAGTCCAGACTTGTAATCTTTTCATTAAAATGAGTTACATAGGCGACTGATACTTCTTTGGTCAGGGTATCCAATGAGTACCAGCAATGAGGAACATGAGGTGGTAAAAAAATTAGATCACCTTTTGAGAAGTCTGAAATATTATGGCCAATAATTCTTTTCCCACTTCCTGATACAATATAATTTAATTCATAATTGGAATGGGCATGTATTTGGGTTGGGCTAGTCGATAAAATTAATTTTTGGGTATTGAGCGAATGGTTGGGTGGTACAAATATCGTGTCTTTGATTATTTTCATATTAACCTATATTGTAGTATTCTTTGCCCTGATTAATAAATGTTTAGGTTTGTTGTTATTCAAAATATTTTGAAATGGTTAGCTACAATTATATCGCAAAAATACAAAATTAAATTTTATGCAATTTAACTTTCGAATATTTTGTTCTTTTATTCAATATTATAATATTGGATTTTGGTCAAACTGGTTGGTCACAAAAATGCGAATATTTCTGGTTATATGGTGATGCAAAATAAAGAGACCACTTATCGCCTGTTTTAAATGATCATATTAATCCCAATGTTTAAATAAAATTGAATACATGCAAATTAGTTATAGGCGTTCATTTATCATTAAAGCGAAGGACTTTGTTTAATTATCTGACATATGTTCTGCTACTAGTCCAATCTAGAATCTCAGACGTCAAATAAACCAAATGATTTCTATTCAGAACTATTTATCAAACCCGATAACCAATAGATTTACCCGACGACCAATTTGAACCATCAAAAAGGGTTATATAAATTTCCAAAAATAAACGAATCAGTTTCAGCGAAATTAGGCCGGGATGGTGTATTTAACACCGACCTTCCAATTTCCATTCAATATCTATACGTCTATATCACTAAACCCTCGTCTATTCCACTAAAAACTTCGAAATAATCTCATCAAAATTCTCCTTCTAAATTTAACAAACTAGCAGATGTTGACTACCTAAGTCAGTAAGATAAAGAATAATCAATGAAACAGTTATACGCAGAATCTACTGAACTCCTTAATAAAATGGTCAGGATGTTAGATAATCGTTTGCATAAATTGAAAATTCCAGTAATCCATTAATGTCTGTTTTTATTGAGCTTGTTTTTGAAAACGATAAATACTTAATGTACTCATTAGAAAACTATTATCATTGGGATGGTAAACTAACAGCCAAACCTGAAAATGCGCTTCCTTTATGACTTGGTTTCAGGTATTTACTATCCAATGTTTAATTGGCAAGATTGCCTTGAAATTGAGGAAAACTCAATTAAAATTGAAGGAGGTAGAATTAAAAGCGTCGATAGGGAGAGACAAACTGCACATGCTCAATTTGCCAATACTTGGTTTTAAAAAATCAAACAGCAATAAAATCTATAAATTTACCTATCCCATAATAACCAGTTAAATGGGAGCCAGCGAATTCATTAATATTTACGAAAAATATTTAGACAAATGCTGGATTGTGATTAAATCGGATTTATATCTAGTTCTGGATGAAGTCTTTAAATATGCTCCATGTGAATTGGCTCTACCGGAGTAAAGCACTTCTTGCTAACTTCAAAGAATAACTACGAAAGGGTTAAGACCTTCTTAACTTAATGGAAATAGGGAAATCATTATTCTTTTTTACTTCCCCTATTTTTTGTCTGTTGGATATAATCCAACCCATCAAAATGATTGTAATAAATTACAATACTTTCACAATGGTGGCTAATGTAGCCAACACAATTGCTAACCTTTTTTGCGTTCTTACGAACCGCGAGGATACTTTTATCCGAAGGTTAATAGTCATATGACTATTTGCTTTAGTTAAGTAAAACCTCTTGTAGTTACCTTACAATGGTAAATTAATTATGATTAGGTATTTTATTTTCTCGTGTTCTTGACAAACTTCTTCTAATCGATTCTCATGATTTGGTTCGACCAGAAAATTGGTTTCAAAATGAAAATTATGCAGAGGTTTTGTTTGGAGCATGCATGTTATAAGTCCTCACTGGAATTCTCTTACAACCACAAAGAATCATAAACGTCCATCACCTCAAGTTCCCGTATGCCGAGATAACGTTTTGTTATGGAAGGGCTGGAATGAGCAAATAGTTCCATAAGAAGGATTACGGCCTCATTTGAATAGTTATTCAATCTAAGAACCCGGTTTCCAAGGGACATAACGGTAAAAGAAAAACCCGATTTACTTTTACTAAAGGATCAATATTCTAGGTACCTTCAGGACAATAAACTGAATAAGAAAAAAACCAGAGAGTTATACCAAACTTCGATTAATAGTCTTGAAATCTATAAATCCGGACTTACCATTCGGGACATTACACCAGATTTCCTGAATCTTTATCAAATGAAGAAATATCAAGACGGGTACTCTCAGGCCTCAATATCTATCTATTTGAGACATCTTCGGAGTGTTATCAATTACTGTAGTTCAAGAAAAGTTAATCTTATACCGTAGAAATACGATTATCCGTTTGGTGAAGGAGGTTTCACTATCAAGAAATTTAAAAAATGAAACCGGTCATGACAATGGACAAAATAACGGCAGTGGCTCAATTTCAAGACTTTGAAAATAAAGACCAGGATTACGCCAGAGATATTTGGTTATTACTTTATCGTTGCAATGGAATGAATCATGCAGATATGTTACGGATGAAGTGGACCTGTATCAAAGGGGATTACTTGTTCTTCATCAGAATGAAAACTGAAAATACCAAAAAGCTTTATACCCAAGAGATCGTTGTTCCAATTTCTCCGGAAATAAAGGCGTTGATCGAAAAGGTTGGGGTAAAGGAAAGCCCCTATATTCTGGGGCTGGTAAATGAAGGTTATAGCGAAGACTATTTCAATAATAAAAAGGACTTGGAACAACGTAATATCAATACCAATTTAAAATATATCAGTAAAAAATTGAACCTTTCTGATGATCTAAAAATAAGAACAGCGAGAGATAATTATGCCAACACTCTGAAACAAGCTGGAAGAACAAATGACCAGATTGGCGAAATGATGGGTCATTCAAATTCAGAAACGACAAGATTTTATCTCGCTAGTTTGGATATGGAAAAAACCAGGGACATCAACCAATGTCTACTCTAAAGAAGCTACCAGGAATGTTGCCAGGATTTCGTATAAACAGGTATAGAGCAATGGAACATAACTTATTTTATATTATAACACAAACATTGATCATCAACGTATTACATCATTTCCTTAGGGAGATATCATAATAAAAATATGATTCTGGATCAGAAGAGTTCAGGTTCGAAACCTGACAGGAAAACTTGATAATCATACACTTATCTATTTTTTAGGTAGGTGTTTTTTGATTCTTGCCAGGTTCTTGCCAGGTTCTTTCCAGGTTTTGGGGGATTTGAAGGAATTTGAAGGAATTTGAAGGAATTTGGGGGATCATTTAGGATGTATTTTGGGATTGGAAATGACCCAAAATTTGGATTTTTTGACAGATTTCAACGATATTTTCCCCCAACTGAACTCATCTTTTCCATCGGTTCATATATCACACAAACCGGCTGGATCTCCACAATGGAACCACTTTCAAACACGAAGGCAAAATAGAATTACCCGACGATCATGCTGAACTATAAATGTTGGGATATATGGACTTTAAATAATAAACAAATCAATTTCAATGAAATTAGGCGACGATCGTGGATCGTTACCACAGAAACCATGCCGGGTATTTTGAATCATTACAATTGTTTTGCCAGCCAACAAGATTAATAATCTTAGGAATACCAAACGTAAGGATATCTATTTTTCAGATGACCTCTAAGGCTTACTCGATATTCAGGGAAACTTCCGATTTTCCATTGTCTTTCCTCTTCTATTTCCCGTCGAACAAGGTCTGCGACATAAAGAGTTTCAATGCAAGCGTTTGATGGTACTGATGTTCCTCGGGAATAAAAAATTCAGGTCCTTGGGATAAGAAATAACTGTCGTATCGGGTTTCTCTTTTTGTAAGAGTTGACCGACCATAACTTTATTCGCTGATCAAAGTGGAAATATGCTGATAATCAGAAACGAAAAACCAAATTTAATTAGTTTCAGTTAAAGGATTTTATTCCAATATAAAACTTGAAGGGTTGTATGCTTTCATAAAAAATTTCAACCTTTGGTCTGAAACAGGAATAGGTTTTCCTTCTTTCTCCCCACGAAGATTGACTGGTGTGGCTTTGGAGAATTTTGAACCTTCAGGAAACCTAACGATTAGGTTGCCAGATATGCCGGTTTGTTCCCACAATCGTATCAAACTGCCATTTCCATCTGGATTGGAAATAAAAGAAATCAGGTCGACCCCTTTCCTGCTTAATTCGATGCCGGTAGCTGTAATGGGCAATTTACCAGCCTTACCATCAGCATTCCCCACCATTACCGGGTAGCGGGCTTCTGTTGCGGCTATCACCAAACTTGAATCCTTAAGATTTTCGGTTACCCAGATTCTAACTCTCGATGAAAGCGAACCTTTTATCCAGTAAGGAAAATTAATTGTCCAGATATTATTGAACATATTAACCAAGGCAATCGGTTTTGTAGGCACATAATCTGGGTCAATTGTACACAATCCCTTATCGCCGAAACTCATTATTCCGTTGTCAAGTGGACAAATTGCCAATCCTCTTCCATTGCCGTCGGCGATCATAGCGCCTGTATTCACATAGCCATAGGTGCGATTACTACCTGAAGCAAAATCGGTAGCCGGATTAGACATTGCTTCTAAACGACCAATCCGGAATTGCGGATTAGCCACTTTAACCGGCAGATAAATTGAACCAGCTTCAGGCCAGTAATCGGGTTTCTTATTATCAAGTTGCACTTTAATTTCAATCCATGGTAAATTATCAGGTAGCGAAATCACTGTCGTTACATCCGATTGAATTATGCCACCAGCATTTGCAAATAAAATTACCTCGGCAGATGTAATTGTATGGTGTAATTTCATTGACTGGAATTCAGGTACAGCACACTGATAGGATGGCAATGATGGTAAATCGGCCCGTGTATTCCATCCCCAGCAAGACGTGTCGTTTGGTCCATAAACCGTATTCAAATGTACACACCCTGTATGGTAATCATGATTTTGAACGCTGTCGAAACGCTGGTAAAAATATTGTCCGAAAGCATATTTCGCATGATTATCCGCAAGTTCCCGGCCGCTTTTCTTTTCAACAATCGAAACAATACCACCACTCTTCCGATTGACTTTTATTTTCAGGAATTTATTTTCAAGGATTGCCTCTTCTGTGAGTTCAACTTTATCATTAACATCAGCATGGTCTTTGATCGAAATGGTTTTGTAACCGCAAGCGGGAATGTGATTGACCAGGAGCCTTTCTCCCTTACGATCGGGGATTTCAACCAGGGCATTACGTTTCCAGGGCAATGAATTATAAACCACCATTCGCTTTCCTTCGACGGCAACATTCGCGGCAAGTTGTATCATTTCCTGCAAAGCAAGCGAATCCGTTATTTCAGCCGATTTGCGAATATAATTGGCATGGTCATTCCAGGTATTTTCCAGCCATTGGCAGTCTTTGTCATTCTTGATAAACGCTCCGAAATCTTTGAAGTCGTAGGCATTTTTCCCCTGAAGGTTTCTGGCGCCGCCCCAGGTATGTTCCCCATACATCAGACTACGTTCATGAGCGACGAATAAATCTTTGCTGATATCGGTCCGGGATAAGCCCCATAAGCGCAAATGTGAATCAAGGATCTCGACTGATGTGATTTCTTTGCGTGTTTTGTGGGCAATAGATTCTTCGACGGGCATGGTTCCCATTCCATGAATCCAGGAATCAGGCATGTCTGTGCGGACGACAGGGATTTTTGCCCCTTGCTTTTCTTCTGCAAAAATAGCATCTGAAAAATCTTCCATCTTTCCAAAACGGATTTTAACACCCGGTTCATTTTTTAATGCTTCGCCTAATAAGTATTCAACTTCTTCTTTTTTAGGTGGACCTGCATTTTCAACCGACACGATCAACGCCAGCCATGTTTTATAAGGCCAATCCTTGGGTGGATACAAGCCATGTCCGAATTCGCAGTCAGAACCGTATCCCTGCGTCTGCATCGTCAGCAATTTCGAGCCATCGGGGCCTTGCCAATAATAGAGCAAAGGCACATCGGGTCTTTCATTGGTCGGATTAACGCCTATATGTAGAAAATCAATGCCTGCATTTTTCAATAGCGTCGGCAAAATCCAAGAATGACTTGGTACATCAGTCATTTTACCCGAACGTGACATGGGAATGCCCACTTCAGAGCTGATTTTTTTGTTTAAGGACAACCCGAAAATCAAATCTTCCGGCTCTAAACTTTCTGTTTGGAGCGTAACAGGCAACCCATGAACAACTAAACGGCCATTTTTCATGGCTTTAATTATTTTTAATCTTCGCGGTGATTCCTGCCCATCACATAAAATCTGATAGGCCACCCATGAAGGAATAGTCCAGACAAAGCGTTTTTCTGCAGGGAGTTTGTTCGATTCTTCAATCAGATTCAGTGCATTGTCAATCATGCTTGTCCGGTAAATATTCACAATTTCAGGAGCCGGGTGCGTAAACCCAATATCAAAATGTGTTTTAAATACCAGAATTATTTGCTGCAATTGCGTACCTGCCTTAATCGCATCTCCGGCCTTTTTCATTGTTTCCGGTGTATGAACATCAAGTTCACAATACCAAGTATTTGTCCATTCAGGCCTTGTTCCCTTCTTAAAAGTAGGTCTTACATCCCAGACTATCCATCTGAAATTGCCAACCAAGCTGCCGTCAGCCTTTTTAATATTCACTCCGTAACTACCCTGCCAATCCTCTTTATCATTTTCAGGACGCGTATCCACATCAGCAATTTTAACCCACTCTTTTCCTGAAAGATTACAAAAATCAGGCTGCTGAGATGGCGATGCATAAAGTGAATAGACCTGAGGCCCGCGCGATCCGTCAAATTCATTGCACCAGGTCGTTCCGCCTACAGGACCATGTGCCGAATAGGAATTGATCATGGCAACCGGAATAACTTTGCCGAGATCCATCACAATTTTACCACCTTTGGCAGTATTGGAAAAGCAAAAGAAGTCGCGCAGCAACCTATTTTCCTGCGGTAGAACACCGTTGTGCATGCCATCTAGCGATAAACACGAAGACAGCGGTTTATTCCCGATAACCGTAATTTTAGAATAGAGCGCGGCATCGGATAGCGAAGGAGGCAAAATGGAAGTGAAATTCCAACCATTTTTAATATGCTCTCTTATTACTGTCACCTGCGAATAAGCGAGTGATGAATACAGTGATAAAATAAGCAGAAGTGATATCTTTTGCTTTCTTCTGTCATTATGGTTCACTAAATACATTAAACAAACAGATATAAAGATTAATTTAGATTTGCCGGTTAAATTGACACCATACACCGTTTTATATTGACCATTCTGCGCCGGTGTAAATTGACTACCTTTTTTTGAGATTTATAAGAACGATCGTCTCGCTATCTTGATTAGCGTTTTACAAAATTAGATTTATTTATACTGATTCAATAGTTTAGGTGACTTTGTTTTTTTGTGTTGGTTAAGCCAATTCTCCACTCCTTAAATATTCCAAAATTAAACGAATCCATTTTTATGAAATTAGGCGAGGTTAGTGGAAGTACCACTGTTCTTTCCAATTTTCATTCAATATTTATTGGTCGCTACCAGACGATTTCTTTAAACCATACACACTGGGTTATAAACTTCCAAAAATAAACGTTTCAATGGTGATGGTTCCGGGAGTAAGATTCAAGAGGTATTCCACCTGATTTTTCAAATTTGCTTGAAAACAAATTAATTAGACCACCTCCTGTAAATTTTGCAAAATATAGAATTCTGAATTAAGAAGTCGTTTTTGTTCGAATTTTAGATTAAATCCAATGCCTAAAAAAGGTAAGAATAATTTTCGACCTCACTAAATAAGCCCCTTCAACATTCCATGATAATACATCGGTTTGAGACCGTGAACTTTCAAAATCCACCACATACCTCTTTCCACTGCAGGATCTAAAAAAGGGATAGTAGGCAATAATTTATCTTCATAGCCAAATTCACACATCAGAACCTTGCCATATTCTGTGACGATGGGACAAGCTGAATACCCATCGTATTTTAACACGGGTTCTTTTCCCTCCATCAGTGAGACCAAATTTGCAGCGGCTAATGGGGCTTGTTTACGTATCGCAGCACCAGTTTTGCTGGTGGGGAGTCCTGCTACATCTCCCAGGGAAATAATGTTTTTAAACGTTGAATGCACCAGCGTCTCTTTATCGACCTTGACCCATCCTCCCTGATTAATCTTATCGATCGGAATAGAGACAGTTGATTTCTTTACAAAATCAGGTGCACTCATGGGAGGGACAAGATGTAAAAAATCAAAATCAACAACCAATTTTTCATAATTTGAGGTTACGGGAACAGGAGTAATAGATGGCTCAGGAAGTATATCAAATACTGCTCTCTTCGATGAAGTGTCGACTGAAATTAATCGATGCTTGTATTTTACGGGAATTTCACGTTCATGGAATATTTCGAAAAGCCGGTCACCATAAACTTTGGGTTTCATCAACTCATTCTGATTAGCAAAGTAGGTTATTTCAAAGTTTTTCCGCAGATCATGTTTTCTTAAATAATCCTCTGTTAAAAGACATATTTTTTTTGGAGCACCACCACATTTGATTTTGGTATAGGTATTTGTAAAAAGCAATCGTCCTTCCTTTTTTGCTTTAAGTTGTTTGATCGCATCGCGGCATAATGCTGCACTTTTAAAATCGTAAATGGAATGCACGTTTCCTTCTCCTAAACTCTCCCGTGAGACTCCTTCAATCAGATTAAAATCCATCTGGCAACCGGGCACCAAAACTAAAAAGTCGTATGATATTTTTCTATTCCCTTTGGTTACGAGTGAATTATTTTCTGGATTCAGCTCATTCACAGAATCTTTTATACATTTTATATTGCCGGGAATAAGTTCTATTGTTGTTTTTGCGACCTCTTCGGGAGTGAAAACATCCGCTGCAATTAATGTGAAACCAGGCTGATAATAGTGGATCTCACTGGGTTCAATGATCGTAATATCCACATAGCGAAGCATATTCGACAAATATGCAGATACTGTGATTCCTGCTGCTCCACCACCGACAATTACAATTTTTGCCTTAACGGTGCTCTCAGTGAAATATTTATGTGAGCGTTCAAGTAATATTATACCTGCCACCCCGGTTACTCCAATTTTCAAAAATTTCCTGCGGGAAAATAATTGTTTCACCTGTTCTGAATTTTGATTTTTATTATTAATCATATTTTACATTTAATAGGTTTTAACAATGATATAAAATGAAATTCGTTATTAAAAGATTATGGAATTTACAGGAGTCTATAAATCAACAGTAGGCATGAAGCCAGACTCAGAAGCAGGTTTAATGTACTAAATGCAGGCTGAGGAATAAGACGGTTAATTCTCTTCCCGATAAAGGTTCCCAGGTAAATCATTGGAATAAAGATTACTGCCAGAGAGACTATTCTTAAAGTGACCAACCCGGATATTGAAAATCCGATCATTGCAACGGTGGAAGTAAACAAATCAAACTGGGCAAAAATTTCCCTGAACTCCTCCTTGCTGATTTTTAATGCATTTAAAAACAGTGTTATTGGCGGTCCGCTGATGGTAATACTCCCGGCAAGAATTCCACTCAATAGTCCCGTCCGAATTGTGGCCATTTTTCTATGCTTCATTTTGAACTGGACGCCTGCCAGGGATAGTATTGTCAGACACGCAAAAATAAAAGCGACGACTAAAGTCAGGAATCTTTCTTCTGCATGAGCCAGCAAGATCGTGCCGATTATAGTTCCCAGGGCTCCCCAATAAATAATTTTGTAGTTTTCTCTGTTAACAGTGAAGGTCTTTTTTTGTAATATAATTATTAATGAAGTGGTTAGGCTCCAGATTGTAATAATTGGAACAGCCGTTTTAACCGCAAACTGGAATACCAATAATGGTAAAGCTGTCATAGAAAAACCAAATCCGGTTGATCCCTTAATCAGCGCTCCAAGAAGTCCAATCGATGCAATAATGAGATAGTTCATAGTTATGCGATTAGAATGAATATGCTTGTGAGGCTGACAATTACCCAGAGTGTAATTCCTAAAAGAAAAGGATTCAAACCAGCATTTTTTATCTCTTTGAATGAGATTGTCGATCCAATCAGGAAAATCGCAGCAACAAGCACTCTTTGTCCGAGCCAGCTAAGGTGAATAAACGTGCTTTCCCAACCCGGCACATAATGACGGAATAAAATCGCAAGTACAAATAATCCTATGAACCAGGGGATTTTGATCGATCCATTATCCCCCCTTTTCCCAAAGAAATAGATGACGAGCGAGAGGGGAATAATCCATAAAGCACGGGTTAGCTTTATAGTTGTCGCAATCTTAAGCGCCAGAGGACCATAAACAGACCCGGCACCAACTACGGCACTCGTATCGTGGATAGCAATGGCTGCCCAATAACCAAAGGTCTCCTGAGTAAGGTTTAACTTTGTACCGATTATTGGGAAAATCAGTAACGCAACAGAATTAAGCAGAAACACAATTGCCAGTGAAAATGAAATCTGATCTTTACTGGCTGATGCCAGTGGGGAAATAGCTGCAATTGCACTTCCGCCACAGATGGCTGTTCCGCAGGATATGAGTAAACCTGTTTTCTTCTCTACCTTAAACACCCATGTCAACAACAGACCAAGGCTCATGGTAAGAGTCACCGATATTAAAGTAATCCAGAAACCTGTCTTTGAGGTTTGTATCACCTGTGTAAGATCCATCGAGAATCCGATTAACACTACAGCGAACTGAAGAAAATACTTCATCAGGATGGAAGTGTTAATTTCTGAAGGCGTGTCGCCCTTTATAAGAACGAAAAGGACTCCTGCCATTAGGGCCAATGATGTGCTCATTAACGGTGAAAAGCAAAGCAGGATGACAATGTAGAAAAGAGCATTGGTAATTTGTTTCTTGCGCAGAGGCTTCATAGTATTGCTTTAAAATGTAATGCAATACTACTGCGTTGTTATAATCAAAGCAAATAGAAAATACTGATTAACTATAACCGATTGTTATTTGCAAGAATAAATCGGACGAATTGTTTAGGTACATTTAGCTCCGGACCTAAAGGAAGTGCAATTCTGAAAAAGCGCTTTATACTCAGATTGGTGATGAAAATCTGTTTTAGAGTTTTTAAAAGCAGTTCTTTTTCGATTGACTGTTCCGAAACAAATCCAATTCCATCGAAGTTGACAAGAAAATTCTTGATCGCTTCGGTGCTTCCCAGGTGAAGTAAAATGGGAAGTTTTTCAAATTTTATTCCAACAGATGTAAAAGCCTGCTCAATAACCTGTAATGTTCCGGAACCGTATTCCCGCATCACAATAGGTATTTGGAGCAAATCCTGCAAATCCAGTGTATTTTGATGTGAAAGAGGACTATTTACACCGACGATCGCAACAATATTATCTTCCGCAAAATTGATATATCTAAGGTTGTTGTTGGATGAATTATTTTCCACAAGTGCTAAATCGATGTCATTTCTGAGCAGTTTTTGCTCCATATCGAATGAGTTTCCGTTGAAAAGATCAAGTTCAATATTGGGATATCGTTTATGAAAAGTTGCCAACAAAGAGGGAATGACATATTGAGCAATGGTGGAACTGGCACCTATTCTTAGTATACCTTTATGTTCATCTTTGAGTGTGCCAAGTGCAAAGTCAAGTTCGCCGTAGAGTTGCACTATTCTTTTTAGGTGGTTATAGGAGACCTCACCGGCCAGTGTCAGATAAACCCGGTTACCCTTCCGTTCAAAAAGTTGGATGCCGAGAGTTGTCTCCATTTCTTTTATATGCCGGGAAATAGCAGGCTGACTGACGTAGAGTTTCTCTGCTGCTTTGGAAAAACTGAGGCTCTCTGCTACCGCAATAAAAACTTTGTCTCTGAAATCCATATAATCATCACTTTAAGCAACAAATATAGCTTATTAATAAGAAAGGTTTTTTTGAGTCGGGATATATTGTATTATTTCACTCTGTAGAACTAAGTGTCCATCGAAGCGTAAATCAACTGAATATTAAGATCTTTTATGAAAAATACCGTAACGAACTCCAGAGTAGGATTCAACCGCAATAATATTTCACGATTGAGGAACTCCGGGAAACAGGCCCTCAATTTAATCCATTTCGAAACATGGTTCCAGAATAAAGACTAAGCCAAATGGTATGTCTGGAGTATATTCGAAAAAAGATCCAGAAAACAGATGATCCATTTTCGATAATAGTGTTGTGCTTTTACTTCGAGGATGATTACTTTCATTGGGTAAATTTAAGTTTCTTGCAGGGTCCTCGTTACTCCACTGGGCTTTTTATCTGGTTTACGTGTAAGGATTCGCTGGAATGATGGCATAATATCTCCGATACCCGACGACCATATAAAAATTTACCGACAATTATTGTGAACCATGTACACTGGGTATTAAACTTTCAATTATAAACGTTTCAATTAGGATGGTTCGTGGATATAGGTTGATGGATATAACACCGACCTTTCCCTCTTTTGTTCCTTTTTTTTATAATAACTTCCAAATATAAGTTAATGAATCAAATCTGAAGGAATCGTAAATTAGAATTTTGAGATCAATTTAGCCCAGCTAATTTCTACTCCAATTCATCTTTTGGATTGTTTAATTTTGGTTATATAATTTAAAAGTAAGCCATCCAACTTGAACACCCCAAAATTATCAAAGCCTAATATAGATCACCCTTAAAATACCTTATAAATTATTAATTAACATTTTACGCCTTTGTTCTTCAAAATATCCTCATCACATCTGTAATGTAGCCCATTTTAGAAGTTTTAGTAAATAAAGATTAATTTTTATATTTGGAGAAGTTAAAAAAATCATTTAAGTGTTTGTTCTTGTTTTTGCCGGAGCAATATTGGCAGTTCTTGTAAATGCAAATTTTATAAACAGAATCAACGGTTAGAATAAATATAACCTTTTACATTAAAGGCGACCTAAAATATGGCTTTCCCAGATCAAACAGCGATGACGGAATCCATCTCCACGCCCTCAAAATTGAGTTTATCCATTCGGTAATAGGTGATCCCATCGCCATCGTTGCACCTACCCCGAACGATCCGGTCTGGAACTATTATGGCCGGTATGGGAAGAATAATCTCCATTAAAAGACTATAATATCTTTTTTAAGACAACCCTTCCCATTGCACATAAATTACATAAACACGCATATATCTGATATTATGTTCTTTAAAATATTTTCCGAACGAATATTTCAACATTATTTGTTAACTATAAAAAATGTTAAATCGTTTAAGTATCTTAAAATTAATTCTACTTTGGCGTAAAATTAATAATCCGATTTTAGTATGGATTTTTAGTTGGGTTTCAAAAACTGAGTAATAGTATGTTTCAAAGAATTCCATTCAATCGGATCGCGTTATCTCTTTTGCTATCCGGAATATTCTCAAATTCCTTTTCACAAACCTTGCCTGTTATAAGCCTGACGCAGGCAATTGATTCGGTAGGGAAAAATTATCCCGGTCTCAAGGTCAAACAAATGCAAATTAAAAGTGCAGATTATACCATCTCCGATGCAAAACATCAGGCCTTACCTTCCTTAAAAGTGAGTGATCAGCTTGATATGGGTACTGCCAACAGCATCGGCGGATCTTACTTCCCGATGGGAATAATCCCTTCAACATCAGGTGGAATAAGGGGTTCCAATAATTCAGATATTGCTTCCGGGAACGTAGCCGTCGGGTATTCCGAATTTGAACTGGCGACCTTCGGATTAAACCGTGCCCGAGTCGAATCAGCCAATGCCCGAAGTAAAGAGGCCGTGGCCGATTACCGGAAAACGGAATACTGGTTGCAGTATCATGTTACTCAACTCTATTTCGACTTGCTAAAATACAACCTGCTGTCAACCATCCAACAGAAAAACATTGACCGGTACCAGCTTCTTTACAAATATATTAAGGCCTATACCAACAGCGGCATGAAGGCCGGGGTTGATTCTTCGGTGGCTAATGCGGAGGTTTCGAAAGCCAAGATTCAATATATCAGGACCCAGCAATTATTAAAACAGCTGAAATCGGAATTTATAATGTATACCGGTCTTAGAAACACCTCTTTCAATGTCGATACCAATTTCTATCATCTGCCGGTTTCTACAATCAGTCAGCTGCAGATGCTTGTTTCGGGCGATACCATAAGTCTGGGAAATCCGCTTTTAAATTATTACAAAAGCAGGTGGGACTATTCGCTTTCGCAGGAAAAACTGATCAAGAAAAGTTTTCTTCCGAAAATATCTGTTTTAGGGGCTGCCTGGTCAAGGGGTTCCTCCATCTCTTCAAAAGATGTATATGGCAATTTCTCTTCGGGATTCGACTACAGCCGGTATAATTATATGTTAGGACTGGCATTGACCTATAATATTGTGGATATTGTGCACCGGAAAGATAAAACCAACGAGCAATTTTTTCAGACAGAAGTGGTCAGAGAGGAATTGTCTGAACAAAAATCGCTGCTTTCGACCCAGCTGGACCAGTCAGACATCGCAATTCAGGCCTCGCTCGATAAGCTCAGGGAGATTCCGGTCCAGTTAAAAGCGTCACGCGATGCCTATGCCCAGAAGCTGGCCCAGTATGATTCAGGTTTAGTAACTATTGTTGAGCTTACCAATGTATCCTACCTGCTTTTCAGTGCCGAAACGGATGAAATAGAAGCCAGGTCAGAACTGCTTAATACCCTGTTGCAAAAAGCAGTGACAAATAATACTTTAAATTCATTTATAAGTCATTTTTAATAAATTACCAGAATGGTTGATTTTGCGCTTAAAAGACCGATCACGACAATTGTCTTATTTCTGGGTGTGTTGCTATTTGCCATTATGTCAATCTTTTCGATTCCTATTGACATTTTCCCCAAATTAAATTCGCCCACGATATATGTTTTTGAACCTTATGGCGGAATGTCGGCTCAGCAGATGGAAGGTTTTTTCGCCACACGTATGGCCGATCAGTTCCTTTACATCACCGGAATAAAGAACATCCAAAGTAAAAATATCCAGGGGTTGACGATGTTAAAACTTACCTTTTACGAAAATACCGATATGGCGGAATCATCTGCCGAGGTAGCTTTGCAGGTCAACCGGGCAATGAATTTTTTCCCGCCCGGAGCAGTACCTCCTCAGGTATTTCGTTTTGACTCCTCCTCATTGCCGGTAGGAGAATTGGTGTTCAGCAGTAAGACCCGCTCACTGAAGGAGATCTACGACCTTGCGGCAACCCGGATAAGACCAATGTTTGCAACGGTTCCGGGTCTTTCGGCTCCGCCGCCCATGGGTGCCAATGCGCGTACGCTTGTGATGAATATCGACCCGCAGAAACTACGCAGCTACAATATTACCCCCGACGAGGTGGTGCTGGCAGTTGCCAAGAATAATGTGATTACCCCTTCGGGGAATGTCCGGTTTGGGAATACGATGTATATTGTCAGTAACAATTCACTGGAGAAAAGTGTGGAGGATTTTGCCAAAATCCCCATCGTAACCAACGGATCCTCAACCGTTTTTCTAAGTGATGTTGCCAGAGTTTCGGATGCCACCGATATTACCGTTGGTTATGCGCTCGTAAACGGGAAACGTTCAGTTTATATGCCTGTCGTTAAAACGGCGGACGCATCAACCCTTGAGGTTGTTAATGGATTGAAGGACCATCTCGATGAAATGAAGGGACTCTTACCGGATGATGTAAAAATCTCCTACGAATTTGACCAGTCGGTTTTCGTAATCAACGCCGTGAAAAGTTTGGTTACCGAAGGGGCACTGGGAGCACTGTTAACCGCCCTGATGGTGCTTCTCTTTTTACGCGATTGGCGGAGTTCACTCATTGTGGCGATTACCATTCCCATCTCGGTGATCAGCGCCATCCTATTCCTGAAACTGGCAGGTCAGACTATCAATTTAATGACTTTAAGCGGGTTAGCCCTGTCGATCGGAATTCTCGTAGACCAGGCAACGGTAACCATTGAAAATATTCACCAGCACCTGGAGATGCGTAAAAGTAAGCGGCAGGCCATTTATAATGCCTGCAAAGAGATATCCTTCCCCTTATTGCTTATCCTGCTTTCCATATTGGCGGTATTTGCACCCTCCTTCGTCATGCACGGCGTTCCCAAGGCGATGTTCCTCCCTTTGTCATTATCCATTGGCTTTGCCATGATCATCTCCTACTTCGCAGCCCAGATGCTGGTGCCGGTTCTATCCAACTGGCTTTTGAAGACCGAAGATTTTGCCTATATACACGGGAAGGAACATGCCCATGCAGGGCTTGCACTCGATAAAAATGAAGTGAGCGAGATCAAATATCATTTAAAAGAGGAATTGGTTAATCCTGAAAAAAATGATTTTTTCGAGCGGGTAAAAATCACCTTCCTAAAACGGCTGGAAAAACTCTTCAGGAAAAGAAAGAAATACGTTTTAATCTATTTTCTCGCTTCACTTCTGGCGACCGGCCTTTGTTTTTATTGGATTGGCAAGGATATGCTGCCGAAGGTAAATTCAGGTCAGTTCCAGCTGCGCATCCGGGAGAAAGACGGCACAAGGCTCGAACGGACTGAAGAGGCTGTTCATAAAGTGCTGGCAATCATCGATTCAACCGTTGAAAACCATGTGTCGATCAGTTCTGCCTACGTAGGACTTATTCCAAGCAGTTTTCCAACCAGTAACCTGTTTGTGTTTAACAGCGGAACCCATGAAGCCGTTATACAGGTGGGTCTGGATGAAGAATATAAAGTTAATCTTGATCAGCTGAAGGAGAAGTTAAGGTCCAATATAACCAATAAATATCCTGAAATGGGGCTCAGCTTTGAACCCATCGAACTTACCGAGAAAATTATGAGTCAGGGTTCATCTACTCCGATTGAAATCCGGGTAGCCGGGAAAAACATGACCGATATTGAGAGTTATGCGGGGAAACTGATGAATAAAATGACCGCTATTCCTTTCCTGCGTGACGTACAGATACAGCAACCCCTAAAGTTCCCGATGATCCGGATCAACCTTGACCGTTTAAAGATTGCTCAGATGGGTCTGAATGTTTCGGATGTAGCCCGTTCTGTTACTGATGCGACCTCCTCCAGCCGGTTTACCGATAAAAATCTGTGGCTGGACGACAAAAATTCATACACCTACCAGACCCAGATAGCGGTACCTGAATACATGATGAATGACATGAGCCAAGTAAAATCGATACCTCTGGTCAAAGGGATGTCACGGCCATTTTTATCCGATGTGGCTTCTTTTTCTGTCGATACCGTGCCCGGTGAATATGACCGCTCAGGACCAAGACGTTTTGTAACAGTTAGTGCCAATATCAACAATAAAGATCTGGGTAGGGCCACAGACGCTGTCCAGAAATCAATCGACGAGTTGGGTGAATTGCCGGCCGGTCTGAAAACGGAAGTCAAAGGAATGTCCAGTTTATTACTGGAAACTTTTTCCAGTCTGCAATTGGGGCTATTAACCGCTTTAATAGTTATCCTGCTGTTACTTGCAGCTAATTATCAGTCATTTAAACTTTCCTTTGTCGTATTATCCACCACTCCGGCGGTACTATTCGGTTCCCTGTTAATGTTGCTGATAACCGGTTCTACATTGAATCTTCAATCCTATATGGGAATTATCATGGCAGTCGGGGTGTCGGTGGCAAACTCAATCCTGATTGTTACCAACGCCGAAACCTTACGCCCCAAATACAAGAATGCGTCGGAGGCTGCTAAGGTTAGCGCCTCAGTCCGGTTGCGCCCGATATTGATGACAAGTCTGGCCATGATTGCCGGGATGGTCCCGATGGCCAGCGGTTTTGGGGAAGCGGGAGATCAAACTGCACCGTTAGGAAGGGCCGTAATTGGCGGTTTAATCGCCTCTACCCTGGCCGCCCTATTTGTGGTGCCCATGTTTTACTCCCTGATTCAGCAAAAAGCATCGTTCGAAGATCCTTCTTTATTACCTGAAAAATTAAATTAGAAACAGATCAAGCACAAAATGAAAAAATTATTCATTGGAATTGGAACTGCCTGTCTTTTATTATCATTAGGGGAATCCTGTTCAAGAAGTGAAACAGCCGCTAAAGGGAAAAAAGCAGAAGCTTTAAAATATCAATTGGTTAGCCCAAAGCAGGAAGCCATTGAAACGACCTTACGGTTACCCGCCCAGCTTCTCCCGTTCGAGGCAGTAAGCATCTATCCCAGGATAACCGGATACGTGAAAAAAATGCCCGTTGACGTAGGAACAGAAGTCAAAAAAGGACAGATATTGATGGAACTTGAAGCCCCGGACATTGAACAGGACGATATTGCTGCACATGAAAAATATATTGATGCGCTTGCTGCCTATAATGAACGCAAGGATCAGTATTCGAGATTATTAAAAACTGCTGAGACACAAGGAGCGGTCTCGCCTAATGATCTGCAGTATGCAAGATCAAAAATGCAGTCTGACAGTGCGATGTGCAACAGTGTGAAAGCGAGCTGGATGGCCAAGGAATCAATCAAGGCTTATCTGATCGTCAGAGCCCCCTTCGACGGAACGATTACCCAGAGGAACATTCACCCGGGGGCACTGGTGGTGGTTGGAAGTAAATCTGACGGAAAACCGATGCTGGAATTACAGGAAGTTGCCAAATTGAGGTTACAGGTAAATGTGCCTGAAACATTTGTGACACAGCTAAAAACGGGACAGGAAATTTCATTCATCAGCGATGCGGTGCCCGGAAAATCGTTTACCGGGGTCGTTGCGCGGCAGGCCAACAGTCTTGATGAAAAATTCAGGAGCGAAATTGTGGAAATCGATGTAATCAATACTGATAAGGTCTTAATGCCCGGGATGTATGCCGAGATCCTCCTTACCCTGAAAGGACATCAAAATGCGTGCGTTGTTCCTCAGTCAGCGGTAATCACCTCAACAGAAAAGAAATACGTGATAAAGGTTGAGGATCATAAGGCCCAATTGATTGATATAAACACTGGGAATGAAGATAAAGGGATGATTGAGATCTTCGGAAACATTACAGCCTTTGATTCCATTGTTGCAAAGGCGAATGAAGATATAAAGCAAGGTCAGTCGATAAATTAAAATATCCAGGTTTACAAACTTCAAGGACCTTTACAGTCCTTCGGGTTTTATCTGTTTTAGACATTTAATCGACTTCTAATTTCAATTTTGGAATTCGGTAATCAATTCTTTTTTAGAGGAGTAGCGTACAAATAGCTTTTATACACTACCCCTCACTCTCCAATCTATTTTTTACCGGTATTTATACCAAATGGCAAATACAGCGGGCAAAAACTGATTAGGCTGGTTAACACAAACACAGCAGCCAAAACCAGAAGTACAATTCCCAGTACTCCGGTTATTACCCCGGTGTAGAATAAAACAGCAATTACGATGGCAATCAAAATCCTGATTGCCTTGTCAATAGTACCCATGTTCTTTTTCATCTTCTTTTTTTTAGTGATTAATTACAATTTCAAACGCAAACCTATTCCGTAGTTTTTTTAATTTGTCCGATGATTTTGTTGTTTCGCCAAAACAACCAGGTGATCAACTGACCGCCGGCTTTTGACTTCATTAACAACGCGTAATCCTGATTCTCTTGCAAGATGATGGATTCCTCCGTCAGCCATATAAGTCAGGTAATTCCGGTAATGCTCTCTGCCGGCCAGGTATTCAATCGTTTCACTGATAAATCCCGATAAACCGGTTGGCCTTGGAAACAGATAGTCACCGATAATTATCTGGTCTGCAACCAGGGAAATATCATTTAAAAGTTTGATCCTTTCATCCTTATTAACCTCATGAATCACATAGGTCAGGACAGCATAATCAAAGGGTTTCTCAACCCCTTTCTTTAGGTCACCTGCATGGGTATGAAAGAACGAAATTTTATCATTAGGCTCCCTTTGCAACATTGTGTCTGCCCTGCCAATATTCCGTTTCGACAGGTCTATCCCCAGTACAGATTCGCAATGATCCGCCAAAGCAAAGGCAAGCCGCCCGGTTCCACACCCGATATCAATAACTTTGGATTGTGGTTTAATCAGCTCTTTTACCTGTTCAAATAACTGATCCTGATTCGGTGCAATGACCCTGTCGTAGAACCATCCATCATACCAATGATTTTTATTTTCTGTCATCGATTTGTTGATTTTTAGCCTGTTTCCGGATAAAGTCAGATATGCGGATTCAAAATACCTGCCAGCTGATTTTTACTCACGACTCCCGATTGTCTCCAAACGATTTGCCCGCTCTTAAAAATGATTAAGGTGGGAACACTCTGAATCCGGTATTGCCCGGCAACAACCGGGTTCTGATCCACATCTATTTTTATGACTCTGACACGCTCCCCGAATTCTGCTGCAACCTCCTTTAAAATAGGAGACTGCACTTTGCAGGGGCCACACCACAAGGCATGAAAATCAACTATGACCGGTTTTGTGTCGTTTATGATCGATTCAAAATTTGCTTTCATACTTGGTATTATTTTCTCAGGTACTTTCTGATCTCTTTCTCCAGTTCCTTCCCATGCAGGTTTTTTGCCAGGATTACACCTTTCCCGTCAATCAAGACATTAAAGGGTAATCCCTGAATGTTATAGGTTTTAGCAATCGGAGATCTCCAGAATTTCAGGTCACTTACCTGAATCCAGTTTATTTTATTCTTCACCAAAAAATTCTCCCAACTGATTTTTTTTGAATCCAGCGAAACTCCGTAGATTTCAAAACCGTTTCCACTGGTAAAATGGGCGTGTTTGTAAGTACGGTATAACTTTGCCAATTCAGCCTGTTCTTCAACACACGGAGCACACCAGGTACCCCAAAAGTCAATCAGGACTATTCTGTCTTTCAGAG
>Ga0364881_10320_pt1 | contig 30438 bp, 35 predicted proteins | sample ExccelJu500001D4_5_FD_206923 | JGI IMG/M metagenome (GOLD analysis project Ga0364881, IMG submission 206923) | Enriched cells from Trout Bog Lake Hypolimnion, Wisconsin, USA - BchlTB.July30.5000.01.D4 | ecosystem: Environmental > Aquatic > Freshwater > Lake > Hypolimnion/Profundal zone | place...
CCGAACTCTTCCTCTTGCTGTCGATGGGAACCCCATTAGGCTGGCTCGAACGCGTGCCGACCTATAAAGACCAGATTGAGAAATTAAAAGAAAAAGATTTGCAGACCTATGGTTTCTTGGGTTATCCATTGCTGCAAGCCGCTGATATCTTGATCTACCGAGCGCAGCATGTGCCAGTAGGCGAGGATCAAGTGCCTCACGTAGAAATGACTCGGGAAGTTGCACGTCGCTTCAATTATCTTTATGGTCGTGAACCTGGGTTTGAAGAAAAGGCGTTAGAAGCTGTCAAGAAATTAGGCAGTAAGCGCGCCAAGATGTATGCAGAGTTGCGCGTGGCCTTTCAGGAGCGCGGTGATGAAGAGGCGCTTGAACAGGCTAAGGCCTTATTACAAGAAGCGCAAAGTTTATCGATGGCGGATCGTGAAAGACTGTTCGGCTTTTTAGAAGGCTCTCGAAAAATCATTCTGCCTGAGCCGCAAGCTTTGTTGACTTCAGCATCGCGCATGCCAGGCATCGATGGTCAGAAGATGTCCAAGTCCTACGGCAATACCATTAGCATTCGCCAGCAACCGGACGAAGTGATTAAATCCATTCGGACTATGCCCACTGATCCTGCGCGAGTTCGTCGCACTGATGCGGGCGACCCCGCACGTTGCCCCGTATGGCAATTGCACGCGGTGTATTCAGATGCACAAACCAAGCAATGGGTTGAGAAGGGCTGTAAATCAGCTGGCATTGGTTGCTTAGAATGTAAGCAGCCTGTGATTGATGCGATTCTTTTGGAGCAGCAGCCGATGTTTGAGCGCGCGCAAAAGTATTTGGATGATCCAAGCTTGTTGCGCTCCATCATTGCTGATGGTTGCGATAAGGCTCGTAAAGTTGCACAAGAAACCATGAGAGAGGTTCGCGAAGCAATGGGCCTCGCTTACGATTAATGCCACTCAAGTAATGCCTGGCACTCACAATGAACTGATTGATGCATCTGCGTGGGTAAAACGCTTTGCCTCAGCAATTCCTCAAGAAGGCTTGGTATTGGATTTGGCCTGCGGCCCTGGTAGACATTCTCTCTACCTGGCTCATTTGGGGTATTCAGTTTTGGCAGTAGATCGCGACACCACAAGTTTAGAGTCTTTGAAGCTGCCTTTAATACAGACTGAGACGCTGGATTTAGAGGGGGAGGTCTGGCCACTTGCAAATCATCAATTTGCAGGCATTGTGGTGACCAATTACCTCTATCGTCCTTATCTTGATCTTTTGCCTGATATGTTGGTTGACGGTGGTATTTTGATCTACGAAACCTTCGCTTTGGGAAATTCTGAATTTGGCAAACCCTCCAATCCTAATTTCCTCTTAAATCCAGGGGAATTGCTTGCTTTAGCCCAAAGCCATGGCCTGCAGGTACTCGCTTACGAGGATATTTACGTGGATCGCCCCAAACCAGCCATGATTCAACGGATTTGTGCCGTAAAAGGCGGGTTAAAAGGGCGCATTCCGTTACAATTTGCTGGTTAACTTAGCTAGAAAATTGGTACATATTCGGTGACAAACACAAGCCATTCCAAAGGGAGTCAAAAGCCCATAGCTGGCAGCATGCCAGCCATCGTTACGCCGATGTTTGAAGATGGCAGCTTGGACTTCGCTAGCTTACGGTCTTTATTGGACTGGCATGTAGCTGAAGGCACGGATGGGATTGTCATTGTGGGCACTAGCGGTGAGTCTCCAACTGTTTCTGTAGAAGAGCACTGTGAGCTGATTCGTGCAACTGTTGAGTATATTGCTGGACGCATTCCAGTCATCGCTGGCACTGGCGGTAATTCCACGATTGAGGCTATTGAGTTAACCAAATTTGCTAAAGAAGTTGGTGCTGATGCCAGCTTACAAGTCGTACCTTATTACAACAAGCCCACACAAGAGGGTATGTATGCGCACTTCAAGAAGATTGCTGAGTCTGTCGATCTGCCGGTGATTTTGTATAACGTCCCTGGACGAACAGTTGCCGATTTAGCTGGTGATACGGTAGTGCGTTTGGCTGGAGTGCCGGGCATTATTGGCATTAAGGATGCAACCGGTAGTCTGGAGCGGGGCACTTTATTGCTTGACGCTCTGAAGCGCGCAGGACACAGTGATTTTTCTGTATTTTCTGGTGATGACTTGACTGCGGCCATGCTCATGTTGATGGGCGGTAAAGGGAACATCTCCGTTACTGCCAACGTTGCGCCACGCTTAATGCATGAGTTATGTGTTGCTGCGATGTCTGATGATGTGAAGCGGACACGTGAGATCCAATATCAGTTGATTGCAGTGCATAAAGCCATGTTCACAGAAGCAAATCCAATTCCAGTCAAATGGGCTCTGCATGAAATGGGAAAAATTACTGCAGGCATTCGTTTGCCATTGACTCCCTTAAGCGCTGCATTGCGCGAACCTTTAAAGATTGCATTAAAACAGGCCGGTTTACTATGATGATTGTTGCGCAAATTCTCCGTCGAGTGATTTCGGCTGTTGCTGTTCTAGCGTTCGTGGGTTTTGGCTTAGTCGCCTGTAAATCAGTTACCTCTAGCGATACCGTTGACTACAAGAGTTCTGGCGCAGTTCGTGGCCCTAACTTATCCTATCCGCCTGATTTAATTACTTCACAAGCGGATCGTCGCTACATTGTTCAGGACGGCACTGCCACTATGTCCGAGTACAACGCGGCCGTAAAGAAGTCTGCGCAATTGCGAACCAATGTCATGACCGGTATACCGGGTATGCGCATCGCACGTGACGGTGAGCGTCGCTGGTTGGTAGTTGAAAAGCCAGCGCCTGAGCTATATCCACAGGTAAAAGATTTCTGGCAAGAAAATGGCTTTCTCTTGGTAGCGGATTCGCCATCCACTGGCATCATGGAAACCGATTGGGCAGAAAACCGTGCCAAGATTGCGCAGGACTGGATCCGCTCAACCATTGGCGGCGCGATTGATTCTATTTATGACACTGGTGAACGCGATAAATACAAAACCCGCTTAGAAGTCAGTAAGCCAGATGAGACTGAGATTTACATTACGCAACGTGGGGCCATTGAAAAATGTACGACTGATACCACTGGCGCTTGTTTATCGACCATATGGACTCCGCGCCCTAATGACCCTGAGTTAGAGGCTGCATTTTTGGCTCGCCTAATGGAGCGTTTGGGCATGACACAAGAGCAAGCTAAAGCGATGGTTGCAGTGCCATTGGGACCCAAGACGGCTAAGGCTAAATTAATACAAGACGGCGTTAATAAAGCCCATATTGATGTCAACGCTGGTTTTGACCGTGCCTGGCGTGATGTTGGCTTAGCCCTTGATCGCTCAAACTTTACGGTTGAAGATAGAGACCGCTCAAACGGGGTTTACTTCGTGCGCTACGTTAATCCTAAGGACCTTGGCGATACCAAAGGCTTCTTCACTAATTTATTTAGCAGTAAGGATGACTCAAGCTTGAAAGCTAAGAAGTATCAGGTAGTGGTTAAGAAGACTGGTGATGAAGCATCCACAGTATATGTACAAGATGCGGATGGCAAGCCAGAAAGTACGCCAGCTGGATTACAGCTTCTCACTTTGCTTACCGAGCAATTAAGTCGCTAATTATTCTCAATAAAATATGAGCAATAAAAAAGCCGCTTTTCAGCGGCTTTTTTTCTTCAAGAAGAAGATTACTTCTTAGCTTCAGGAGCAGCTGGAGCTGGAGCAGCAGCAGGAGCTTCAGCAGCAGGAGCAGCTGGAGCAGCAGCAGGAGCTTCAGCAGGTTTTGCTTCTTCTTTTTTACCGCAAGCGGCCAAAGCGATAGCTAACATTGCAGCGAATACGAGTGACTTCTTCATTTGTAATTTCCTCTTAAGAATGAACATCAATAACCGGTTATTGTCTCTAGAAATAACTAAGGGCTAATCCCTAAGTATTTTCCAGTAATTATTATAGCCACGTCTTTAATTCTAGATTAAAAAATTAACCAGCCTGCTGCATAAGCCTCATAAAGACTGCTCTGGTCAGTACTTTTGAGCCCTGTTGGCCTAGTTAGTTGTTTGTGGGAGGATAGATTTCTCCAGGCAAGGCACACCGCTTTTGCTTGACCTTTGGTGACATTCTCCCCATTGCAAAAGACGGTTTTACCTAGGCTGAGGATGCGAGTCTGGGGGTGGGGTTTGAGTGCTTTGCTTCCCAAGGTCTTATCAAACTCACCTGGTGAAAGTGGCTCAATAGGAGCATGGAAAATAGCCTGTTGCTTAGGTTCGCTTAAATAGGCGGTAATCCCAGGTAAAAAGCTGCTTACTTGATCAAGCTTCAAGCCTTTTAGCTTCCCTTCAATTTGCTTGATAAGTTCTGCTGGAAGTTGCTCTGCACTGGCGCTAGCCGCTTGCATCGGATCTGCAAAGTGTTGCTCTAGTTCTGGAATATCTTCCAGAGACTCTGCTAAGCGCCATAGGCCTTCTTGGAGTAACTCTTTATAACTTTGTGAGCGAAACCCTACTGACCAGGTTTGACAGCCAGCATCCAGTGCAATACCATCATGCGCAACATGGGGGGGAAGATAGAGCATGTCGCCAGGCGCTAGATCCCACTCTTGTTCAGGCTTAAAGCTTTGCAAAATTTTGAGGGGTAACTTGGGGTTGAGACTTAAGTCTTTCTGCTCTGAAATTTGCCAGCGCCTACGACCTGCCATTTGAATTAAGAACACATCGTAAGAGTCAAAGTGGGGTCCAACACCACCACCTGGACCCGCAATACTAATCATCAAATCGTCAAGACGAGCGTCTGGAATAAATCGAAACCAGGACAGGATCTTGGCTGCTGCAGGATGATGTGCCTCCATGCCCTGAAGAAGTAGCGTCCAATGGGGGGTATCAATATTGGGTAATGCTCTTTTGTGAAATGGACCCTCTGTAAAGCTCCAAGGCTTAGCCTTGATGAGTCTAGATTCAGTGGCATTATGGCCAGCGATCTTGAAAAGGCCTTCTGCAGAAATTGGGCTTGATAAAGGCTCATTTGCTTCCTTGGCAAGCTTAAATGCTGGGATGGCAGCTCGGATCAGTAAAGGCTTTTTATGCCAATAGGTTTTCATGAACTCTTGTGGGCTGATTCCCCCAAATAAGGCCCATGGCTGGTCTAGGGGCAAGGTTTTAGGCGCTTGGGGAGGCTCGTACGGCTTGCTCAAGTAAAATGAAGTCATAAAGTAAAAGCTATATAGAAACTAATTAAAAATAAATGTTTGATGAATTCCGCATGAAGATCGCAAAAAATACAATCGTATCGCTTCGCTACAAGTTAACCGATGCTCAGAATAATGTCATTGAAGAACCAGATTCTCCGATGGTATACCTGCATGGTGGCTATGATGGCACTTTTCCAAAAATTGAGACTATGTTAGATGGTCAGGATGTTGGCTATGAAGCTACTATTCAGCTCGAGCCTAATGAAGCATTTGGTGACTACGATCCAGAACTACTCAAGATTGAGCCGCGTGTGCGTTTTCCGGAGCCACTAGAAGTAGGTATGCAATTTGAGGGTGTTCCTGAAGCTGAGGCCCAAGAGGGTGCCGAAGCAGCAAGCTTAGCCGCAGAAGTTGATGATGGCGATGAAGATACTTTGATTTACACCGTCACCGATGTTGCTGACAATCAAGTGGTGTTAGATGGGAACCATCCGCTTGCTGGTATGGCTTTACGTTTCTGGGTTCAGGTAGAAGATATTCGTGAAGCAACCCGTAATGAAATTGAAAATGGTCACCCTGAAGGTGCTGAGAGTTTTATCTTTGGTATGCCAAATGATCAAGATGGGGATGATGAGGAAGATCTAGATGGTTTGCTAGACAACAGCACTCTAAATAACCCCAATCCTCGAACCTTGCACTAAGCAAGATTTACTCTAAGACTTACTCTTTAAGCCATTCTTTTAGGGCGCCAAGGTCGCGCTTGGTGTCACTCTCTTCATTTGGATTGGTGTCACTAGCGGGGTTTCCTAATTTTGCTAAAGCTTGTTCAAGAGCGACTATCTTTGCCTCTTGCTCAAGGCTCGCGTCGATCAAACCTTTTAGAGCCATCGATACCGGATCATCCACGTTTGGGGTGATGCCATAAGCAGAAAAATATTCTTTGGTTTTGCTGTCAGAGCTTTTGGGTAAATCCGGATGCAGTACTCGCGCAGGAATACCAACGGCAGTCGCGCCAGCTGGAATTTCTTTCAGAACCACAGCATTGGAACCAACGCGTGCACCGTCGCCCACTGTGAAGCCGCCCAGTACTTTTGCACCAGCGCTAATCACGACATCTTTGCCAAGAGTAGGGTGGCGCTTCACACCTTTATAAAGCGAGGTGCCACCTAAGGTGACGCCTTGATAGATCGTGCAATCATCACCAATCTCAGTAGTTTCGCCAATCACAATGCCAAGGCCGTGATCTAAAAATACGCGCCGGCCAATCTTGGCCCCCGGATGAATTTCAATCCCGGTTAAAAATCTTGCAAATACGGATAACAGACGTGCAATCCACTTGAGCCCAAGAGACCATAAAAAATGAGAGATACGATGCAGCCAAATAGCATGCAAGCCGGGATAGCAGGTGATGACCTCAAGACGGTTTCTTGCGGCAGGGTCACGGGCAATGATGGAGTCGACTTGGTCGAAAAGCGAATTAAACATGGTTTGATTTTAGCGGGATACGCTTATTTTCTCAGGAGCATTTGTTTTGCGATGCCCCGAAGAAGATCAATTTCTTCTTTATGAAGCCGACTTCTAGAGAATAGGGCCTGTAGGCGAGCCATGAGCTTCTTAGGATGGGAAGGGTCAAGATAGCCAATCGCCTCTAAACCCTCTCTCCAGTGCTCCAGCATGGCCGCAACAGCAGCCGGATCTGCATAGTCAGGCAAGTCCTGAGCACCTTGAGTGACGCTAGAGGGCTTACTGAGAGCCTCTCTGAGGGTAAAAGCGCAAACCATCAGCGCTTGGGCGAGGTTTAGCGAGGGATAGGCGGGGTTTGCATCGAGCCATACCCGATGGGTGCACAAGGCTAGATGTTCGTTCTCTAGACCAGTTCTTTCCGTTCCAAAGACCATTGCAACCCTCCGATGATTTGCCACGGTCTCTTGAATCAGGGCGCGGGCAGATGCCCAATCAATTGGAGGGGGCCCAAACTCACGGTCTCGACTGGTAAGACCTAAAACTAATGAACAATCTTGCAGCGAGGATTCTAGGGAACTGGATTCTTGGCTAATCGCCAAGACATCGCCGGCACCACTAGCTAAAGCGATAGCCTCGGGTTCTTGAGCAATGCCCTTGACCTTGGGATTAATCAGGCGCAAATCACTAAAGCCCATGGTTTTAAGCGCTCGCGCAGCAGAGCCTACGTTCCCAGGGTGGCTTGTCTCAACAAGCGCCCAGCGGATTAAGTTGGCTTCTGCGGTATTCATATTAGGGTTCGGTTCGAGGCGATTTTGGTTGGAAAGGGTGTGATCGTTTAGAATCAAGCTGTTAGCTCGTTATTGTCCTGTAGTTTTCAATATCGCGAGTTTGTTCTTATTTAATTTGTCCATCAATACTATGCATCCCATGTTAAATGTGGCCATTAAGGCCGCTCGTCGTGCAGGAACCGTCATTAACCGAGCCTCCCTCAATTTGGAGCGCTTGCAGGTTGATCGCAAGCAGCACAATGATTTTGTGACTGAGGTGGACAAACAAGCAGAAGCTGCCATCATTGAAACCCTGAGTGAGGCGTACCCAAGCCACGGCTTTCTGGCTGAAGAAACTGGTGCACGCAACGCTGATGCTGAGTATGTTTGGATCATTGATCCATTAGATGGCACAACCAACTTCATCCACGGCTTTCCTCAATATGCGGTATCTATCGCATTGGCAGTTAATGGCGTAACTCAACAAGCGGTTGTCTATGATCCAACCCGCGATGAACTCTTTACCGCTACGCGTGGCGCTGGTGCGTACTTAGATCGTCGGCGTTTGCGTGTTGCGACCCAGGATCGTTTGGCGGGTTGTTTGTTGGGAACGGGTTTTCCATATCGCGAAGACCAAGATCTTGAAAAGTATTTAAAAATATTTGCTGATATGACGCGTCAGTGTGCTGGACTGCGTCGCCCAGGCGCTGCATCTTTAGACCTCGCTTATGTGGCTGCGGGCCGTTACGATGGTTTCTTTGAGAGCGATCTCAAGCCGTGGGATATGGCAGCTGGTGCGCTATTGATTACTGAGGCTGGCGGCCTGATTGGTAACTATCGTGGCGAAGAAGGCTTCTTGCAAAGCGGCGAAGTGATGTCCGCCAATCCACGGATTTTTGCCCAAATGGTGCAGTGTCTATCAAAGTACTCGACCTGCTAAAGAAGTCATCAGGAACGAAGACTGCAGTTGCGGTATTTACTGAGCTTTTATTAGGTCGGTGTAATGCACGCCACTCGCATCAACTCTGAGGGCGCTTGCCTTCGGTAAGCTGCTTTCGGGATGATCTAAATCCCAATCCGATAACACCCAGCGTTGCCAAGTTTGTTCATGCAACTGCTCATGATGATGAGCAGGTAGGTGGGTATGCCCATGGATTAATTTATTACCAGACAAATCTCTTTGCAGGGCAGCGCAGGCACGTAAGGTGACGTTGGTTTTTCTAGCCCTCTCCTCAGGGGCATTACCTGCATAGCTTTGATATTGAGCAGAGCTATTGCTACGCAGATTTTTGGCAATCGACTTACGCCAATGCAAAGGCATTCTCAAGAATATTTTTTGTAGCCAAGGTTTACGAACCCAGTTGCGGAAAATTTGATAGCCAACATCAGCAGTGCATAGTGAATCACCATGGCACAGAATGTACTCATTGCCAGCAATAACCATCTTAGATGGATCTGGCAATAAAGTCATACCAGTTTTTTTAAGATAATCAGCACCAATCAGAAAGTCACGATTGCCATGCATGTAAAACGTTTTGGTTTTGGTTGAGAGATTAGCAATCGCTCTTTTAACTTCTTGCTGAAAAGGCGAATCCAATGCAGCATCATCGCCAATCCAATATTCAAATAAATCGCCTAGGATGAAAACCGCTTCGACCCCAGGGCCTTCTTTTTCACAAAAATCAAAGAAGCGTTGCGCCGTCAAAGGCATTGACGGCGTGAGGTGCAAGTCAGAAATGAGCAGGGCGCTCGAGAACTGCACAATCATTCCTCGAGAACGCTAGCCTTTTCAATCACGACATCTTCAGTTGGCACATCTTGATGAAAGCCGGAGTTGCCAGTCTTTACTTTACGAATGGCATCAACCACATCTATGCCATCAGTTACCTTGCCAAATACAGCATAGCCCCAGCCTTGTGCATTTTTAGCGCTGTGATTTAAAAAATCGTTATCACCCACGTTAATAAAAAACTGCGCGGTAGCGGAGTGAGGATCGCTTGTGCGAGCCATGGCTACAGTGCCACGTTCGTTCTTCAGGCCATTGTCAGCCTCGTTTTCAATTTGGGCACCAGAAGACTTTTCTTTTAGGCCAGCAGTCATACCGCCACCTTGAATCATGAAGTTATCAATCACACGGTGAAAGATAGTGCTGTCGTAGTGTCCTTTTTTGACATACTCTAAAAAGTTGGCAACAGTTTTAGGTGCCTTTGCAGAGTCAAGGGTAAGAGTGATATCACCTTTATTGGTTTTGAGAAGTACTTTCGCCATTGTTTGGTCTGCTTTCTGATCAGTTAGTGGGTGGAATAGATTTATTGCTAGCCGCTGGTTGAGCAGCTCTAGGTGTAGGCTTCAAAATCTCAAGCAATGCCTTTGCACGGTTGCTGAACATGCGCTGATTGGGTTGTGCCTCAGCTGCGTTCTCATAGGCCTTTGCGCCTAGACGAATATAGACTTCGCCCAGATTGGCTGAGGCAATAGCGTAGCTTGGACGGAGTTTGAGGGCAAGCTCCAAATAATCGCGCGCCTCAATCCACTGATTTTGGTTTGCAGCCAAGGCGGCAAGATTGTTATAGGGCTCAGGCAACTCCGGAAATTGCTGCGTGATTTCCAGTAAAGTTTTTTTGGCTTGATCAAACTGGCGCTGCTCAATTTGTAGACGTGCCTTCAAAAACCGCAGCTGCACATTGCGGGGTGATTTTTTAATGTGGGTGTTTACGAGATCGATCGCCTCAGGATATTTGCGTGCCTTGAGGAGTTTCTCCACATCAGAGGGCACTGCGTTCTTGGTGACGGGATCTGGCTCAATAATCAAGAATGAGAGGAAAGGTAGACCCACTTCCTCAGATAGCTGAGGGCTTAGAGGGTCGTAGCCCGTATTGGTAGAGAGCCTAGGTGGATCATTAGGGCCATACGCACCCAAATAGGGCTGAGTTGCAGCGGCTGGTGTTTCGCTTTGCTGTGCATTTAAGGCTTTAATTTCAGCGCTTGCTTGCTGTTGACCTGGCGTGCTGCACCCTGCTAGGCCAATAGCGACTAATAAAGTACCTAAGATCCTAATATGGATTTGACGCAATGCTGAAGGGGTAGCTGACATAAGGGGAAGGGTGTAAAACTGACTCATTCGATATACTCAGCGCTCAGTCTAACAAATTGGCGCAACTTGCCCACCTTTTATAGCCATATGCTGCAAATCTATAACACCCTTAGCCGTTCTAAACAGGTATTTAAGCCTATCGTGCCGGGCAAGGTGAAGATGTACGTCTGTGGCATGACGGTTTACGACTTTTGTCATATTGGCCATGCGCGCGTCATGATCGTTTTCGATATGGTGGTGCGCTGGTTAAGGGCAAGTGGCTATGAGGTGATTTATGTGCGCAATATCACCGATATTGACGACAAAATCATTAAGCGCGCCGTTGAGAATGGTGAGCCGATTGCAGCGCTGACCAATCGTTTTATTGAGGCAATGCATGCTGATTCGGAAGAATTGGGTTTAATGCATCCCGATCAAGAACCGCGTGCCACTAATTACATCAAGCAGATGCAGGGCATGATTGGCCGCTTGATCGAAAATGAGCTGGCTTATCAAGTCGATGAGGGCGATGTGAACTTTGCCGTTCGCTTATTTCCGCAATATGGACAGCTCTCAGGCAAAAGCCTGGATGAGCTTAATGCTGGCGAGCGCGTAGCTATTGGTGGTGGTAAGCGGGATCCTCTGGATTTTGTTCTATGGAAGAGTGCCAAACCCGATGAGCCTGCTGATACTCGTTGGAAATCCCCTTGGGGTGAAGGTAGGCCTGGTTGGCATATTGAGTGCTCGGCAATGTCATGTGACTTACTTGGCGAGCATTTTGATATTCATGGTGGTGGCGCAGACTTGCAATTTCCTCATCATGAAAATGAGATCGCGCAAAGTGAAGGCGCTTTGTATGGCCAAGCTCGCAAAGCTGGTGACGATCCCTTTGTTAATTACTGGATGCATAACGGCCATATTCGGGTGAACGAAGAGAAGATGTCTAAGTCATTAGGCAATTTCTTTTTAATTCGAGATGTATTAAAAAGTTTTGATCCTGAAGTAGTGCGCTTTTTTATGCTTAAGGCTCATTACCGCAGCCCCATTAATTACAGCGATGCTCAGTTAGAGGAGGCGCGTACAGGCTTGGTGCGTTTATATACCGCTCTTGCTCAAGTGCCCGTGATCAGCAATACGCCACTGGATCCTGCATCCCCATGGGTTGAGCGTTTTACAGCGGCAATGAATGATGATTTCAATACACCAGAAGCGATAGCGGTACTGTTTGATTTAGCGACTGAACTCAATCGAGCGCAAGGTGATGAGAAATCACGCTTAGCGAACACTTTAAGATCGCTTGCTGCAAGCCTCAATTTTTTGCAACGCGATCCAACAACTTTCTTGCAAGCAGGGTCAAGAGATGGTGATCAAGGTTTGGATGCCGCAGCGATTGAAGTGCAGATTGCTGCGCGTGTTGCTGCTAAACAAGCAAAAGATTTTGCAAAAGCCGATGCAATTCGCAAGCATTTGTTAGAGCAGGGCGTGGTGCTGGAAGATAAGCCAGGCGGCATTACTGAGTGGCGTAGAGCATAGTGACGCCTGTAAAAGAAAAGAGTGTGGATGTGACTGTTGAAGATATTGCCCCAGAGTATTGGGGTCAGGCGTGCACTGAACTCATGAAGCATGACCGTATCCTGAAGAAATTAATTCCGAAATACGGCTCTGGTTTTTTAGTCACCCGTGGCGATGCTTTTACTACCTTAGCGAGAGCAATTGTTGGACAACAAATTTCTGTAGCTGCAGCACAATCCGTTTGGAACAAAGTTCTGCTTGTCGCCAAAAAGAAAGTGAACCCTAAAAACATCTTGGCATTGACTGTTGAAGAGTTACGCGCCGCAGGATTGTCTGGTCGTAAGGTGGAGTACATCCGTGATTTGGCGGATCACTTTAATTCTGGTCGATTACACAAAAATCAGTGGAAAGACATGGATGATGAAAGCGTTATTAAGGAATTAACCGCAATTCGGGGAATTGGACGCTGGACAGCTGAAATGTTCCTGATTTTTAACATGGTTAGGCCAGATATCCTGCCTTTGGACGATGTAGGCCTCATTAGGGCTATTTCCCTCAATTACTTCAGTGGAGAGCCTGTTAGCCGGCATGAGGCCCGTGAGGTGGCTGCCAATTGGACCCCGTGGCGTACGGTTGCAACCTGGTATATGTGGAGAAGTATCGACCCCATCCCAGTTGAATATTAAAATCAAGCTATGAAAACGACTTTCCTGGATTTTGAGCAGTCAATCGCCGAATTAGAGTCGAAGATTGAAGAGCTGCAATTTGTACAAGATGAATCATCAGTAGATATCTCTGATGAGATCAAAACGCTCTCTGAAAAGAGCTTACAGCTGACTAAAGATGTTTATGCCAATCTGACGCCATGGCAGGTATCGCAAGTTGCCCGTCATCCCCAAAGACCGTACACATTAGATTATCTCAATGCCTTGTTTACAGACTTCCATGAGTTGCATGGCGATCGTAATTTTGCAGATGATCAATCGATCGTTGCAGGCTTAGCGCGCTTCGGTGATGAGCCATGCATGGTCATTGGCCATCAAAAGGGGCGTGACACAAAAGAGCGCGCCTTAAGAAACTTTGGCATGAGTCGTCCAGAGGGTTATCGAAAAGCAATGCGCTTAATGCGTCTTGCAGAAAAATTTGGTCTACCAGTATTTACCTTTGTTGATACACCGGGTGCTTTTCCGGGTATCGATGCAGAAGAGCGCAATCAGTCCGAAGCGATTGGCCGAAACCTTTATGTGCAAGCTGAGCTAGAAGTTCCCATCATCGCCACGATTATTGGTGAGGGCGGTTCGGGTGGTGCATTAGCGATTGCGATGGGTGACGTTGTACTGATGTTACAAAACTCAACTTACTCGGTGATTTCGCCAGAAGGTTGCGCTTCTATTTTGTGGAAGACTGCAGAAAAAGCACCTGAAGCAGCCGAGCAATTGGGCTTAACAGCACAACGCCTGAAAACCTTGGGGCTGATTGACAAGATTGTGGCTGAGCCTGTTGGTGGCGCACATCGTGATTACGACACGATGATGGCCAATATGCGTAAAGCATTGGCCGAATCCTTAAAGACCTTCCGGGGTATGAAAGTGGATGCGCTGTTAGAGCGTCGCCATGAGCGTTTGATGAGCTATGGCAAGTTCAAGGAAATCGACAGCAAGTCTTAAGGCAAGCAAGCGAATCGCAGTTGCCTTAAGCGGTGGCCTAGATTCGGTTGTATTGCTCGATATTGTTTGCAAAGCACAGCAAACAAATCAGTCGGCCACCAAAAAGACAGACACAAAAACATCAGGCGAGGCCCCGGTCGAGATCTGGGCTTTTCATATTCATCATGGCTTACAAAAGAGCGCTGATCAGTGGCTGTTATTTTGCGAGAAGCTAGCTAAAAAATACAAAATCCATTTTGACTTTCGGCTACTGCATTTAGCGGGCGATACAGCGCAAGGCAATATCGAGGCCAGAGCAAGAGCGGGGCGCTATGAAGCCTTGACTGATCTTTGTCTTGAGTATGGCATTACGGACTTATTGCTGGCCCACCATCAAAACGATCAGGCAGAAACGGTTTTGTTACAGCTCTTACGCGGTGCTGGCGCTGCTGGGCTGTCTGGCATGCCAGAGCAGAGATTTTTGGATCCAGCAGCTAAAAGTATTTTTCTCAAAAGACCATTGTTGAATCAAAATAGAAAAGAGCTAGAGGTTTATGCCAAGAAAAATAAACTCAAGTGGATTGAGGATCCGAGCAATCAAGACACCAATTATCGACGTAACGCTATTCGCAAAGAGATTATTCCAAGGCTAGAAAAAATTCAGCCAGATGCGATTACTAATTTAGCGCGTAGCGCTCAGTTGATGGCCGATGCCCAAACCCTGTTAGATCGAGTTGCCGAACAAGATGGCAAAGCCATTCTGAATAAACATCAATTGACGCTCAAACCATTACTGATCCTTGCTGAAAAAGATTTACCGGCTGCGAGTAATTTAGTGCGTTATTGGCTAAAAAGTCATCAGCTTGCAATGCCGTCACAAGAGCGCTTTCAATCTTGGTGGGCAGATTTAAAACAGGTTAAATCAGACTCCAAACTGGAGTGGCGCCATGATGGCTCGAGTATTCGTCTATGGCGCGGGCATTTGCAGGTGACCCAACAAGAGCAAGATTCTCAAGAAACTGGGCAGTGGGTATTTAGACCCATCTCCTTAAGAAGCAAGACTCCCGGTCTTTCAGCGCAGTGGGTTGCAGAGTGCCGGCAGCTGGGCAGCGTGGAATTCAAAGTGCGCCAGGGCTCTGAAAAGCTGCAACTGAAGGCGAACACCCCACGCAAAACCCTGAAGAATCTCTTTCAGGAGGGTGATATTGCCCCTTGGTTGCGCCAAGCGCCATTGCTGTACATGGATGGCAATTTAATTGCCGTCGCCGGTCTTGGGGTCAGTTACCCCCATCTAAAGGCATCAGGCAAGCGAGTGCTGCCTGAATGGGTACAAAACCCTGTAAAATAAGCCCTTTTTAGACACGCAGGGATTTGTTTCCCTGCTACAGATAGTTAAATAGACGGTTTTTATGGCTCTTATTGTTCATAAGTACGGTGGCACCTCAATGGGCTCAGTAGAGCGCATACAGAATGTCGCCAAGCGCGTTGCTAAGTGGATGCGTGCTGGTCACCAGGTTGTGGTGGTTCCTTCTGCTATGTCAGGCGAAACCAATCGCTTGTTGGGTTTGGCAAAAGATATTAATCCAGAAGCAAATCCGCGCGAGCTTGACCAGATTGCTTCAACAGGTGAGCAGGTTAGCTCCGGCCTATTGGCGCTGGCTTTATTACGTGAAGGTGTTGACGCTGTGAGTTATGCAGGTTGGCAAGTCACTGTGCATACAGACTCATCATTTACCAAAGCACGCATTAAATCCATTGACGACAAAAAAATTCTAGCTGACCTTAATGCTGGTCGTGCAGTGGTGGTCACAGGCTTTCAAGGCGTTGACCCTCAAGGCAACATCACAACATTAGGCCGTGGCGGTTCAGATACCTCTGCTGTTGCGATGGCAGCTGCCCTGAAGGCTGATGAGTGTTTGATTTACACCGACGTAGATGGTGTTTACACCACTGATCCACGCGTCTGTGAAGATGCGCGTCGTTTAGACAAAATCACTTTTGAAGAAATGCTGGAAATGGCTAGCTTAGGTTCGAAGGTGTTGCAAATTCGTTCGGTTGAGTTTGCCGGTAAGTACAAAGTTAAAACCCGGGTTCTGTCATCCCTGACAGATCCTTTGATGCCCCTCGACATTGAAATGAAGTCGGGCACCTTGATTACATTTGAAGAGGACAGCACTATGGAAGCCGCCGTTATTTCCGGCATCGCCTTTGCGCGTGATGAAGCGAAGATTACCGTTCTGGGAGTTCCTGATCGCCCAGGTATCGCCTATCAAATCTTAGGTCCGATCGCTGATGCAAATATTGATGTCGATATGATCATTCAGAATCAGTCATACGAAGGTAAGACTGACTTCACTTTTACAGTCCCTCGTGCCGAGTATCAAAAGGCGCTTGACCTCTTGAAGAGTAGTGTTCAAGCCCATATTGAAGCCAAAGAGATTACTGGAGACCCAAAGGTTTCTAAGGTTTCAGTTGTCGGCGTTGGCATGCGCTCTCATGTGGGTATTGCTAGCAAGATGTTCCGTACTTTGTCGGAAGAGGGCATCAACATCCTCATGATCTCTACGAGCGAAATCAAGATCTCCGTTGTGATTGATGAGAAATACATGGAGCTAGCTGTACGCGCTTTACACAAGGCGTTCGAGCTCGATCAAAAGTAAGGATTAAGCAGTAATCCCACTGTCTGGCGGTAATCCGTTAAACTGTGGGTCGTTGTAAATGCATTAATACGGAGACGTGGCCGAGCTGGTCGAAGGCACTCCCCTGCTAAGGGAGCATCGGGGCTAAAACTCTGATCGGAGGTTCGAATCCTCTCGTCTCCGCCAATATATTTGGCACATCGCAAGATGGACCGCATTACCCAGATGAGCCCCGCCAACCGCGGGGCTTTTCTTTTAGATTTTCCATGTGGAAAGACACATAAATGCGGGTATGTACCAACTATGGCAAACCATCTTTATTAACTACATTGATATATATCAAAAAAATCTACTAGATGGGGGAGATATGGGTCGTATATTTGTTAAGCCACTTGGCTTTGCTGTTGGTGCCGAGGTTACTGGCATTGATCTAAAGAATCCCATTGATGATTTAACAAAACATGAGCTGCTAGCAGCTTGGCACAAACATTTAGTTTTGGTCTATCCTGGGCAAAGCTTATCCCATGAAGAGCTGGTGAGATTTAGTAAAAACTTTGGGGCCTTAGATGAAAATGATTTTCAGCCTAATTATCGAGATCCAGATAATAAAGAAATCCTCGTAATTACTAATAAAATTACCAATGGAAAGCTTTCTGAAACTCGTAATACCGGTAGAAATTGGCATACAGATCTGTCTTATACCGTTCACCCGGCAAAGGGTTCATTATTGCTTTGCAAACAAAAGCCGATAGTGGGTGGCGATACGATGTGGGCCAATATGTATTTGGCATATGAAACCTTAAGTGCTGGCATGAGAAAGTTTGTAGACGGTTTAGAGGCGGTGCATGATGCGTCACTAATTAAAGGCCTTTCAAAACGCGATCCTGAAAAAGTCGCCACATTAAAGAAATTAAATCCGCCAGTCGTACATCCGGTAGTTAAAACTCATCCAGAGACTGGTAAAAAAGCACTCTATCTTGGACAAAGGGTCAGTGGATTTATTGGCTTTTCTGAAGATGAGAGTGAGCCAATTCTCAAGTTTTTAAATGAGCATGCAACTTCGCCGGAATTTGTTTATCGTCACCGATGGTCAGTTGACGACTTAGTGATGTGGGATAACCGCTGCCTAGTTCATGTTGCATTACCTGATTTTGATCAAACACAAATCCGCCACATGATTCGCACATCCATTAAAGGTGAAAAGACAGGTTACTTGTTTGAGGAGGAAAATCAGGGGTTAGATAAAGAAACTTTACTGCAAATGATTGCAGCAGTTTCATAGGTGGTATCGATGAAGGTGATTCTTCGGTTGTTTTTTCTAATGGGTATGCTCGGTTTTTGCATTACTGCTTTTGCTCAGGCATATCCCAATAAGCCCGTAAAAATTCTAGTAGGATTTCCTCCTGGTGGGGCAACCGATGTGATTGCTAGATTGCTTGCCCAAGGCTTGAGCGATTCTATAGGGCAGCCTTTTTATGTTGATAACAGGGGCGGCGCCTCTGGAACTATTGCCACTGGAATGCTTGCTAAATCTGAGGCTGATGGGTACACCCTAATTCTAGTGCCTAGCGCTCATGCCTCAGCCCCCTCCTTGTATAGCAAGTTGCCTTATGAAAATAAAGATTTAGTAACTGTTTCTATGGTGGCAAGTACGCCCTATATTCTCGTTGTGCAGCCAGACTCAGCGGCTAATAATTTGAAACAGTTAATTGAAATATTAAAAGCTAACCCAGGTGTATATAACTATGCTTCAGCTAGCCCCGGAACCCTTCAACATCTGGGTGGTGAATTATTTAAGAGATCTGCCAGCGTGGATATTGTGCATATCCCCTACAAAGGTAGTGGAGCCCTAATGCCTGACTTATTGTCTGGAAGAATTCAAATGATGTTTGAAAATGTGGCAGTACTTACTCCCTACATCAATAGTCAGCGCTTAAAAGCATTAGCGGTGACTAGCTCCAAAAGAACAGTGTTGTTGCCTGATGTTCCCACAGTTTCAGAGGCAGGCATACCTGGGTTTGAGGCCATTGGTTGGTTTTCAGTATTGGCGCCGGCAGGCACATCTCAAAGCATTATTAATATTTTGAATCAAGAGATCAATAAGCTGACTGCAAATCCACAATTTATTAAAAAGCTTAGAGATTTTGGCGCCGATCCTATGGTTGGAAAACCACTTCAGGCTCAAGAATTCTTAAAAGCTGAAGAGGCTAAGTGGGGAAAAATTATTAAAGAGAGCGGAATAAAAGCTGAATAACTCAGCCTCAGTATTCGGTTGTTGTTTAAGGTGTCAGGACTGAATGGAATATCTTTCTTAGTTGAGCAGTCAATTTGATGAGGGTGCAGACGGTTGGGGGTAAGCTTATCTTTCACTGGGGCTTATAAATGACTTAATTTAAGTTTGATCTAGAGGTTTTTTAGTTCCAATTGAGTTTCAGTAATTGAATTTAAATGGTTATTATCGTCCTGAAGAGCAGACGATAATTAGCTAAGATGGCAAATAAAATTAATACAAAACTAAAGTCAATTGACCGGGATACCCTATGGGATCGGGCTTATTTTTCTCTTAAGACGGCATTACTGGCTGGTCGTTTTGAGCCCGGCGAGCGGATTGTGCTGCGAAAAGTAGCCGATGATTTGGGAATTAGCCTGACGCCGGTAAGGGATGCTGTCAATCGACTGATTGCCGAAAATATTTTAAAGCGTGGCGGCGTTGGACAGGGTGGAGGTGCAATTGTTCCTCGTTTGAGCGCCGAGCAATTTAGTCAGTTAATGACTATTAGAGGTGCTTTAGAGCCAATTGCTGCGGCAGCAGCTGCAAAGTTAGCCTCCAAAAAAGATCTTTTAGAGATTGCAAATTCTTTAGCGAATATGAAGCAGTTTATTGCTGATGGCCAAATTGATAACTACCTTGAGGCTCATTATCAGTTTCACTTTGGAATATATCGCCTCTCTAACCTACCCATTATTTTGCAAATGATTGAGGGTGCTTGGCTGCGTTGCGGCCCCACACTTAATTTGGCTATGCCTGAATATGTCCCTGGTATGAAGCGCCATATACATCACCTTGCTGCGCTCAATGCCCTCAAACAAGGCAAGGGCGAAGAAGCAGCTCAGGCAGTTAAGGACGACATTGAAAGCGCCTGTCAGGATATTTGCAACTTACTTAAGTGATATTAAGCTATTGATTTAATTGGATTAAATTTAATGTAACCATCTTGGCAGATCTTTTGTTATGATAATGTTGTTTGTTATAACATTCATTTCAGTGAGGGTCGAGACATGCAATTTCATCTGAATACAAAAAGGCTTAAGTTGGTCTTGTTGCTGTTGTTAAGCAATCTAGGATTGGGCCTGAGTTATGCTGCAGACTTTCCATCGAAAGAAATTCGTTTGATCGTGCCCTGGAATGTTGGTGGCTCAAATGATATTTCCGCGCGGCAGATTTCGCAGCTCATGTCGGAGCAGGGTATAAAAGTTGTGGTGGACAACGTTCCTGGTGCAACGGGTGTCATTGGGATGATCAAAGCATCTAACGCTGAACCAGACGGCTATACGATTGGGATGGGAACAAGCTCAACTTTATCCATGATCGCGCAGAATTTGACTACATTGAGAAATGATCAATTTGCACCCATTGCACGCGTAACAACAGATCAGCTATTGCTGTTAGTTCCCATTGATGGTCCGGCGAATAATTTAGAAGCATTTTTGGAAATGGTCAAAAAGAACCCGGGAAAAATATCAATCGGAACGCCTGGTAGCAATAACTTAAATCATATTTTTTCAGTGATGACTGGCCGGGTAGTCAATACGGAGATTATTACCGTTCCATATACTGGTGGCTCAAAGGTCATAGTTGATTTAGCTGGAAAACAGTTGGATGCTGCAGTGCTAAAACCATCGGAGAGCAAGACTCAAATTGATGCGGGATTGGTGAGGCCGATAGGTGTATTTGCGAATGACCGAATTAAGACCTTGCCTAACGTACCAACCTTTAAGGAAAAAGGTTACGACGTATTTCCTTATGGCCCATTGGTGCAGATGGCATATCTTGTTGCCCCTTCAAAAACTCCACCAGCGATACAGGAAAAATTGATTACTATTTTTAACAAAGCTATTCAAGACCCGCGCTTTAAGCAAGTATCAGAGGATGGTGGGGCAAAAGTGGACGAATTAACTGGAAAAGCTTTGGGTAATGAAATTAATGCAGTTACTAAAACGCTATCAGTGGTCGGAAAAAAAGTCTTTGTTTCCGAAGCAAAATAATTTAATAGGTTGAAATAAATAAGTTATGTCTAAAATTAAAAAAGTCACTTGCCATGTAGTTGCTGCACCAGTTGCAAAGCCCTTCACCTCATCAAGAGGTTGGATTTACAAAACACGTGGTTCTTGCATTGTTGAGATTGAAACGGATGATGGCATAGTAGGCTGGGGGGAATGCTATGGCCCGTCAGCCGTAGCTAAAAGCTTTATCGATACTCAGTTTGCGCCCCGTATTATTGGTATGGATCCATTTGATGTCGAGGTTATATGGGAGGAGCTTTATAACCGCATTAAGGATTACGGTACCAGTGGGATGGCTATTTCTGCAATTAGTGGGATTGATATTGCTTTGTGGGACATTATTGGTAAAAACTGCGGCCAACCTATTCATAAGTTGATTGGTGGATCTTATCGTAGCGATGTTTCTGCTTACGCCACAGGTTTGTATTTTATCGACATGGATAGATTAATTGAAGAGGCCGTAGAAGAGGCTCTTGAGTTTAAGGGCGAAGGATTTATTGCGATCAAGATGAAAATTGGCTTGGGCGACCCTAAGCTTGACATTAGACGCGTTGAAGCAGTGCGCAAAGCGATTGGCGATGACGTTCGATTAATGGTTGATGCTAACCATTGCTTTACTGTTCCGCAAGCAATTAAGATTGGACGCGAATTAGAGCGTCTCAATATTGAATGGTTTGAAGAACCTATTTCCCCGGAAGATATTGATGGCTATGTCGAGGTGACGCGGGCACTCGATATGGCTATTGCTGGAGGTGAGAATGAGTTTACCCGCTGGGGTTTTCGTGATTTAGTGGTGCGTAAAGCAATGGACATTATTCAGCCGGATGTGTGTGCTGCTGGTGGGATTAGTGAGTGCAGGAAGATCGCGACCTTGGCAAGCGCCCATGGTGTAGAGTGCGTGCCTCATGCTTGGGGCTCTGCGATTGGTCTAGCGGCAACATTACACTTTATAGCTGCATTGCCAGATCAGCCGCCAAGCTTTCGAGGCAATCCTCCTCTCTTAGAGATGGAGCAATGTGAGAACCCATTCCGCGATCTTTTATCGATCGAGCCCATTGTTCAGCAGGGAGGAAAAGTAAAGATTCCAACGGGACCAGGTCTAGGAATTGAAATTAATCGCAGTGTATTAGATAAGTATCGCGTTTCTTGATGTCTGATTCTAAATGAGATTTCTTACATTTAAAAATGAACACGGAGCTTCTGTAGCCGGTGTTTTATTGCAGGATGACAAGTTGGTTCTGGATTTATCTCATAGTAGTTGCTATGCTATTTTAGGATCAACTCCTCCAAGCGTTCTCAACTTTGTTCAAGATGGCTTGGGGGTTTGGCAAAAAAGAATTGCCATATTCATAGCGCAGAATCAATTTCCGCCTGAGGCTCTTAGGGCATTGGATGGATTGCGACTGTGTGCCCCAATACCCATGCCAGGGAAGATTGTTGGAGCTGCGTATAACTTCACTGACGCACTAGATGAGCGTTCAATGCCTTACCCTATCGAGCCCGTTATCTTCATTCGCTCTGGAAATACCGTCATAGGGCCAAATGATCCCATCCTTATCCCACCAGATGTGGGCAATGTAGGTTATGAAGCTGAGTTAGCAGTTGTTATTGGTAAACGTGCATTATTTATAGAGCCTAATGATGCAATGAATTATGTTGCGGGTTATACAGTGCATAACGACATCAGTGGTAGCGGCATGATTAAAGGTGACGGAGGGAACTTTGTTCGGGGTAAAAATATGCCAGATTCTGCCCCCTTTGGACCCTTTCTAGTTACTGCAGATGAAGTAAGAAATCCTTATGCTATCCACATTAAGCTAGATGTAGATGGAAGGGTTTTGCAGGATGGTACAACTGGAACCATGCTCTTCAAAATTGCGGAATTAATTTCCTACATTTCTAAGCAGATGCCATTAGAGCCTGGAGATATTATTGCAACAGGCACGCCGGCTGGGCTGGCAATGGTGCATAAGCCTACTGCATGGCTCGAACCAGGTCAAACTGTGCGCGTAGAACTTGAGGGCTTGGGAGTATTAACCAATTCCATTAAACAGGGGGTGCCATTTCTTGAGTAAAAGATTCAAAGTTCTATTAACCAACCCAATACATCCGGAGTGTCATCAAGCGTTAGCAAAGGAGTGCGATGTAGTGGTGGCGCCAGACACAAAACCTGAGACTCTCAAGGAATTGATTTCTGACTGCGATGGTCTAATTGTTCGTTGTCAGTTGCCTCAAGATATTTTTGAAGGTACTAGGCAATTGAAGGCAGTAGTGCGTCATGGCGTGGGTCTGGATTTTATTCCTGTAGATGCCGCTACTAAAAAGAAAATCCCAGTTGCAAATCTACCGGGCTCAAATACAAATGCGGTAGTTGAGTATTGTTTAGCTGTCATTTTTTATTTTCGTCGTCGCTTGGATTTACTGGATTCAAAGTTACGTAGTCAGGGATGGGCAAAAGCTCGCCCACTGGCAGATCCTTCAACTGAGATATCGACCACTACATTAGGTATTATCGGATTTGGAGCTATTGGTAGCCAATTAGCAATGGCCGCCACAGGCTTGAAAATGAAAGTAATAGCTCTAACTCAGCGACCAGAAGCATTGCCATCCGGAGTGCACGCGGCTTCAAAAATAGAGTTATTTACTCAGTCTGATGTCATAGTAGTCTGCTGCCCTTTAAGTGAACAAACACGAGGATTAGTAGACCAGGCTTCAATTTCAATTATGAAGTCAAATGCCATTCTTATTAACATTGCTCGCGGACCAGTAGTCGATACTGATGCGATCATCAATGCCCTAAAAATAGGAGGTATTGCTGGTGCAGCCATGGATGTACATAATCAGCAACCTTTGTCTGGAGAGGAGGCGGTCTTTGATTGCCCAAATTTATTGCTTACTCCGCATATAGCATCGATTACTGCCAGTAGCATGCATGGTATGAGCGATGGGTCTGTAAAGACAATTCTTGCCATTCTCAATGGTAAGCGCGTTGAAAATATTGTTAACCCAGAAGTATTTCTTTTATTGAGCACGCCATCATGAAAAATCCTATGCGTATAGTGAAGTTAGAGGCTGTCCCGATTTCTTTCCCAGTGCCTGAAAATAAATCTGTTCGACTTGGAATTGGTAAGTGTGTCAAGCGAGATTCAGTCTTAGTACGTATTGAAACTGAGGATGGTCACATTGGTTGGGGTGAGGCTCATCACGGCCGTGCTCCTGGCGCCATTGCCAAGTTAATTGATACGACAATGCGGGAGCTGGTGATAAATCAGGACGCAACGGATATCAATGGAATTTGGGCTCGTGTTTATAAGATGCAAATTTCTAGCCATGGAACGGGGGCTGCAGCAGCACTCGCTTTAAGCGGCATTGACATTGCGTTATGGGATATTGCCTCACAGATCACGCAGCAACCCCTCTATCGAATGCTAGGTGGAGCCTCGAAGAGGATCAAGGCCTATGCGGGTGGAATTGCTTTGGGTTGGCAAGAGCCATCATCATTAGCGCTAGAGGCGCAAGAACATGTGGCAACTGGTTATCGCGCATTAAAACTCCGGGTTGGAGACACTGCTGAAAAAGATATCGTCAGGGTGCAGGCGGTTCGTAAGGCGGTGGGTGACGAGATTGACCTATTGGTTGATGCCAATACAAATTATTCGTTATCGGATGTGCGAAAAGTGATGCCAGCCTTTGATGAGGCTGGTATTAGTTGGCTTGAAGAGCCATTTCCTCCGCAGGATCGTAAGGCATATCGAATGGCTCGCAGTTTGGGACGCATACCTTTTGCGGCCGGAGAAAATCATTACACTCGTTATGATTTTGCAACCCTCATAGAGGACGGCGATGTACAGTTTATGCAGCCTGATCTATCAAAGACTGGTGGGGTGACTGAATCTATGCGAATTGCGGCTATGGCAAGTGCTGTTAAGTTAAGCATTAATCCCCATACATCAGCTACCGCCATTAATATGGGCACCACGATCCATTTTTTATCTGCCATCGACAATCCCGGTTACTTCGAAGGGGATGTCACTTCATTAAATCCTTTTAGAGATGAGATGATGAATAAGGCCGCCTACGAACTCGATATCGATGGATTCGTGCGTCCTTATGAGGGTGTTGGCATAGGGATGAAAATCAATTTAGATTTTATTAAAGACCACCCCCTAATAGATGGTCCCTGTTATGTATAAAGCTAATAAGCTAAAGTACTCCCGCTTGCTGCTCGTAAATCCATTATCAACCGTCAATCAATGGAGTAAAAATAAGAAAGCAATAAATTATAATTAGGAAAATTTAGAAGCGGAGGTAATGACCTCCGCCAAGTGCTTATATAAATAAAGAGGCTTATAGCCCCTTTATTTATTTCTTAACCACCTTTAGAAACCAAAGCCTCAGCCTTAATTTTTCCCGTCAACTGCCTTCAAGTAGCCTTTAATGTATTCAGGCGGTACATAAAGATCACTTTTCATCCTCGCCTTAGAAGAAATGCTAACTTGAAATCCGTTTCCAACATGATCCTTCAAGAAGGCATCTGTTAATTTGATGGAGAGCAGTTCTTTGAAAATGCATCCTTTTTCTTCGCAAACGCCTGCTTCGCGTGAAATAACTTTGAAAGAGGAGGAGGGGGTATTTTCAAGAGTTGCTGAATCATAGTAACGCCATTGAGAAAAATAGGTAAGGTGAACAAGAAGTTCATACGATTTGATGCCTTGCTTTGTTTGTTCACTTCTAAGACTAAACATCTCGTAAGTATTTGCTGCATCCATTGTGTTGATGGGTGGCCCAACATAGGTTTTTTCACCGGTAACTGGATTAGGCGTGATCATGGTCGATTGATATACGTCATTTACTTCCCATGAACCAACCTTTTTATCGTTATTGGCGCAGGCCACCAACCCAAAACTCACTACTAGTAACAAAGCAATACGGTACATTTTTAGATCCCTTAGACCCTCCGAATCATACTATTGTCTCTTCTAGGGGCACTTTCTTCGCATATGTATACGGCGTAATCCTCATCAACTTGGCTTTTATGCCCTTTTTAGCCTATTTAGACTACTTTTATTACGTATTGTTGTTTTGATCCAAATAAATGTTGCAAGCGCACATAAAATTACGTAAAATGGTGCATCGCAACAAATTAACCCATCTTCTTAAGTAAGGAAAATAATCATGTTTCAAAACCAATTAAACGATCAAATCTCTCAAGCTCAAGCTAAAGCTGTTGAAAGTGCAAAACATTTAGCGCAAGTAGCCGTTGAAAGCGCGCAAGAATTAGCAGAAATCAATCAAGCAGCTGCTAAAGATGCTTTAGCCGCAGCTCAAGACGCTAGCGCACAGTTGTTAGCTATTAAAGATGCACAACAATTATCTAAATTAGCTCAGCCAGAAGTTGCTCAAGAAGCCGCTAAGTACGCTGCTGCTTACCAAGCTAAAGTTAACAAAGTAGTTCGTAACGGTAACAAAGAAGTTGCTCAAGTAGTTGACGCTTCTATTGATGATGCACGTGACGATCTAGTTAAGTTTGTTAAACAAGCTACTAAGACTGCTCCTGCTGGTTCAGAGGCTTTTATCTCTGCATTCACATCTGCTTTCGAAACCTCACTCCAACAGTTTGATCAAGTTCGCGCTACTGCAACTGATGCATTTGCAAACTTTGAGAAGAGTGTTGACGCTGCATTGGCAAACATTCAAGGTCAGTACGCACCTGCTAAGCCAGCTGCAAAAAGCCGTAAAGCCGCTTAATTCGTTTTAACTGTTTTACTGAAAGCCGCCTTCGGGCGGCTTTTGCTTTTTCTACTCCGAAGTTGCCACGCCTGGAATTCTTTAGGGCCGCTAGGCAACTACCAATCTAAATGCATAGCTTTGAAGCATTAAAACAACATCTATAAATAATTGTTCACAACTTCACAACATCTGAAGTTATGTGGTATAGTGATTACTCGAAAGGAGCGTTATGAAAAGACTGGTGCCAAAAACCCATCAAGCGATTGAGTGGGTGGGGAAGGGTTTGAGTGCTGCTCAGGCTGCGAGAAAGATGGAGATCTCGGAATCTAGTGTTTACGCAGCGCTCAGAAAATTTAAAGCAAAAGATTCAGGTTGTTGTCCAACGTGCGGTCAGAAAGTTAGGAAATAAAATGAAAAAGACATTACTAGCAGGCGTTTGTGTATCCGTAGCTGCATTTGCTTATGCCAACACAACAACTGATTCATCGGCATTGATGACTCAACAATGCAAGATTTCGGCTGAGACTGTGGCAACCTTGAAAAATCTTCAGTACGGCAATACAGCTATCCGCAAAGATGTGGCAAGTTTGATTTCAGCAACACTAAAGGTTCAGGACAATCGGGAAGTTGCCCAGAAGGCAATGAATCAAATGGTTGACGATAAGGCCAAAGATGCAAGTACTTTAGAGATGAAGTACTGCTCATAAGCAAATAGCTTATGCATTGGAATGCCAGCGTAAGACCCTGATAGGTCTTACGCAAGGATTATTTGTGCCCGCTTGTATGCGTCTGTTATTTTTTAAGTGTTGTCAAGAATTCTGCAATCACCTTGTTCTGAAATTCATTTTCATCTTTAGTTGCGCCGGCGCCGGATAGATGCCCCATGGGCAAGCGATCATTGATAGCCAGATACTTTGCTCCTGGAATCAGTTTGGCCGATGCTTTGGCATCTGCTTCAGGATTGAGTAAGTCACCGGTGCCAGCGAGGATGAGCGTTTTAGCTCTAATAGATTTGAGGGCGCTAGCTGTATCGCCATTAAAACCTTTGGTTTGGCCAACATCATGGCGGTCGTAAGCACGTGATTGCCAGATCCAGTCATTAGCATCCATGCGCTTCCATCCACTGTCTTGTACCTTTTTGAGATATTCCACTTCGGCCTCAGTTGTTGCATTTAGTTGATCTTGATAGGCGGGGGTTCTCACAATCACACCACTGAGCCATCCAGACCAAAGACGCATTCCTTGCTCAACGGGTTTGTCGTACTTACCACCTTGATAAGCTGGGTCAGTCATGATGCTTTGACGTAGCATCTCCAGTACGCCAGTCGTCCAAGCATGGGTTTTGGCGAGTGGAATAATCGGAATAATGGCCTGCATGGCATTGGGATAAGAAACGGCCCATTGCAGTGCCTGCATGCCGCCCATCGAAGCACCAACAACGGCGACTAATTTCTTGATGCCAAAGTGGTCGGCAATCAGGCGATGCTGACTGTTCACCATATCGCGCATATTGAACTCTGGAAAACTCACATTAGGCTGCGACTTGCTGTTTGAAGGTGAAGTACTTAGCCCGTTACCAATGGCATCAGTGCAGATCACAAAGTATTTATCAGTATCAAGCGCTTTTCCGGGGCCAATCAGGTAGTCAATGCGATGATGATTTCCGCCAATCGCAGTGACCATGAGGATGGCATTGCTCTTATCAGCGTTTAATGTGCCTTGAGTTGTGTATGACAGATCAAAGTCTTTGATGACTGAGCCATTTTCTAGGGCTAAATCACCTTCGGGATATATCTGATGAGTCGGTTCATTGGGTTTATGGGCCAATGCGTTAATAGAAATCGATAGCAGGGCAAGCAATAGCCCCTTCATAATGGTGCAATGCATTACTGTCTCCTTTTTATTATTCGATATTTATAACAGGAATTTCTAAATGGCTCTCCCATGTGAATGTCCTGATTGTGGCAATCCTCGGCCACTAATGCACGACTGCCATCATTGTGGTAGCGAGACCTTGCCTATATTGCTACACGATACGATTGAGCTGAACTTAAAACGGGGCGGCCCAAGTGCAGAAGAAGCATTGGACCGCTTAACTCACCATTTACGCCGTGCGAGTGAGCTAGGAGCCAAAGTGATTCTGCTTATTCATGGTTACGGGTCGAGTGGTGAGGGTGGTCGCATTAAATGGGCTGTACATGATGCTCTAGAAAATAATTACTTTTCAGATCGAGTGGATGAGTATTACTTTGGTGAGAATGTTGCTTATGCAAGCGATGCTTACCATGCCCTATTGAAAAGACGCCCCAGCTTAAAGCGTCATCTAAAGCTTTTTAAGGAAGGAAATGCCGGTATGACGGTTTTATTATTGGGTGGGAACTCATAATTGCTTAGAATGGAACATAAGCCATTTTTTAAGGTAATGCCATGACAGCTAGAAAACCAGCACACATTGAACATCCGGAAGCGAACATTGATTCTGAGCAATTGGTTGGCGATTTCAAAGCCCTGATGGCAGATGCTGAGGCTTTGATTAAGGCGACGGCAGGACAAGAGGATGGCGTGATCGGTTCAATTCGCTCAAAGGCGCTAGAGACACTCTCCAGTGCAAAAGAGAATTTTTCGAATGCACAAGGTTCATTAACCGATAAAGCGAAAGTTGTTGCTGAGAGCGCTGATGAGTTTGTGCATCGAAATCCCTGGGAGGCGGTTGGAGTTGCTGCTGGTCTAGGATTGTTGATCGGCTTATTCATTCGTCGCCGCTAGGAAAATAATGTCACAAGAAAATTTACTTTCCTCGCTCAAGAATTTAGTTTCCACTGGTGCCTCGATTGCGCAAACCCGTCTTGAATTAATCTCAACGGATGTACAAATTGCCAGAAGCAAATTCATTAGCTTGCTGGTGATGATTGTTTTTGCTTTATTCTTTTTATTCTTTGGCTTGGTGATGCTGGCATTGTTGATCGTGATTTATAGCTGGGAAACCGACCGCATCTTGGCGCTCACTTTATTAACGAGTGGATTTTTAGCGGTAGGTGTGATTTTGGCTGCGGTCATTCTGCAATCTTTGCGAACCATGCCCAAATTATTTGAAGCTACTATCTCTGAGCTCCAGAAAGACCGCGAGGAACTGTCTAAGTAATGGGCAACAATCTCAAGGCCTTAGAAAAGCGCCGTCAAGAATTGCAGAATAGGTCGGCTAAGGAGCGGCAGGAACTCGCCACCCACTTTGAACCCTGGGAAAAGCCACTCTCCTGGGCTGACAAGGGGATCGATACCGTTAATTTCCTGCGCAATAACCCAGTTCTATGGAGTACTGCCTTTGCAGTGCTGGCCCATTACAAGCCCAAGTTGGCTAGCAAAGCGCTCGCTGTTGGTTGGGGTGCAATGAAGCTTTTGAAAAGTGCCAAGAGCATCATTTAAACCTTGTCTAAGCAACTATTAAGGTTTTATTTTGTATCCCATGTTGTGTGAGTATTGCTGAGCCATTTAAGCCCGCGATTTCTAACAAGGTTAAGGCGCCACACACTTCAAAGCCAGCACTCTTGAGTAGCTTATTGGCAGCAATCAAGGTGCCTCCAGTAGCCAAGACATCATCAATTAATAAAACACGCGCACCTTGCGGTAAGGTGGACTGCTGAAGTTCTAAGGAGTCATTGCCGTATTCAAGGCCGTAGGATTCTCGGTGACTAGCTAAGGGGAGCTTATTAGGCTTTCTGGCTAGCGCTAGCCCCTTATGAGCATGGTGAGCCAGGGCTGAACCAAAGATGAAGCCGCGCGATTCAATCCCTAAAATGTGGGTGTAATCAAAAGTCTTAGCCAAATTATCTAATTGCCGAATAGCCTCTTTAAACGCTGCTGGATTAGCTAATAATGGGGAGATATCCCTAAAGAGAATTCCGGGCTTAGGAAAGTTTGGGACTCCGGGTAGATAATCTAATAAATTCATTATTGGCAGACATGAAAACAGAATTGCTCATTATTACCGCATTGGAGTCCGAGCTCAAGCGCGCAGCATTGCCGCCGGGGGTAAAGATTGCCTATTCTGGAATTGGCAAGATTAATGCATCACTCACCACGCTCAAGGCAATACAGGAGTTGCAACCCAAAAGAATTATGAACTTTGGCACCGCCGGCAAAGTCAATCCACA
>Ga0364881_10324_pt1 | contig 30204 bp, 16 predicted proteins | sample ExccelJu500001D4_5_FD_206923 | JGI IMG/M metagenome (GOLD analysis project Ga0364881, IMG submission 206923) | Enriched cells from Trout Bog Lake Hypolimnion, Wisconsin, USA - BchlTB.July30.5000.01.D4 | ecosystem: Environmental > Aquatic > Freshwater > Lake > Hypolimnion/Profundal zone | place...
ATTAATCCAAATTTCTCTGGGCTATTCCCCACTTGTAGGAAGGTTGTGTACGTGTTCCGCACCCGTTTGCCGGTCGCCAGCAAGTATTGCTACTCCTGTTGCCCCTCGACTTGCATGTATTAAGCCTGCCGCTAGCGTTCATCCTGAGCCAGGATCAAACTCTCCATTGTAAATGAGTTGATCTGACTATTAACTTCATTAGAAAATTAACGTCGGATTTAATTTAATTTTGCGCTTAAAACCTTACATAAATCTTTCAATCTATATACTATTGCTTCCAAATTTTCAAAGAACTTTAAGCTTATCTTTTGCTCCCGTTTTAATCGGGGTGCAAAAGTAACCGCTTATTATATTTTTACCAAAATTATTTTGTATGTTTTACAAAAAATTTATCAGTATAAATCACTTTTTAAGAACTTCCGTTTTTAGCGGACGGCAAAGATACGTTGACTTTTATTAACCACAAACTTTATTGCAGTTTTTATTTTTATTTTCTCCCCCTTTTCTCTCTCACAATCCATTGTCATTCAAAGAGTTAGCTGATTTTTACCAGCGGGTTGCAAAGGTAAGCACTTATTCTGTTCTGCCAAATCTATTTTCACTTTTTACTTACTTCTTTTTTAACCTCACCCCTATCGTATCCTACCTTCAAAGATCACCCGTTTTTCATTTGCGGGGTGCAAAGATAACAGCATATTTCATTTCAGCCAACTTTATTCTGAATTATTTTATTTAGGTGAAATATTAAGTGCTATTTCATTGAGATCTGTATTATAATGCCAATACAGATCATGACGCTTTTCATGAGGGTTTAATAGATATAAACAGCTACTAACTGTATAAGTACGCTTATAAATCTCACCGCAATTTACCAAAACATGAAAAGCAGGTTCTATTTACCCTCTCTTTTTGGGGATACTGAAACTAAACACCGATCCTTTACCGGGTTCAGATACTAACCATATCTTACCCTTATACTGTTCCACTATTTTTTTGCAGATAGATAACCCAATACCGGTTCCACTATATGCGTCTTTATTATGCAGGCGCTGGAAAACGATAAATATCTTTTCAAAATATTTCGGATCAATCCCAATACCATTATCTTTTACATGAATCATCCATTCCTGCTCTGTTTCTTCTCCGCTTATTTCCACCACCGGATTTTCTTTCCCCCGATATTTTAATGCATTTTCAATCAGGTTTTGCATAAGTTGGATCATAGCACTCTTTCCAGCTTTTATAACCGGCAAATGCTCAAATTTTATATCAGCATCCACCTGATAAATTTCATTTTTAAATAAAAGGAGTACTTCTTTCAGTACAACATTCATGTCCACCTGGGTTATCTCCAGTGAACCCGAACCGGCTCGGGAGTATTGCAGCAGGTCCCTGATCATCGTTTTCATCCTCTCTGCACCATCCACCGCAAAATGTATATATTGCTTACCGGTCTCATCTACAATATCCTTATATTTTTGTTCAAAAAGCTGCATAAAACTACTCACCATCCGAAGGGGTTCCTGCAGGTCATGCGAAGCCACATAGGCAAACCGCTCCAACTCTGTATTGGTATTGGTCAGCTCCTGCGTTTTTAAATTCAAAGCCATATTCAGCTTTCTTAAATTTTCTTCTGTCTCTTTTCTATAACTGATATCACGGAATAATACAGAAATTCCGTTTTCAAAAGGGTACATATGCTCTTCAAACCAACCCACATTAATTTCTTTATAATCCAAATAAATTTCAAAATGATCTGATATTCCACTGGCTATTGCATTGGTAAGGTGTTCAGCCAGCTCTGACTGATCCAGTACCGGAAATAACGCATACAGGTTTATCCCGATTACTGCTTCTTTGCTACCCTTTAAATACCGGTTGGCAAATGCCTGGTTACAATACTTAAAATTCATTTGCCGGTCCAATACATAAAAATAATCGTTGATACTTTCTAAAATCCTTTCCCTTTCCTCAATCAGTTCTTCTATTTCTGTAATATCCTTCATAGCTCCAATCAGCTGAATCGGAATTCCCTCGTCATCATAAATAAAAATGGCATAAGATTCCAGGCAACGTATCTGCCCGTCTCCCCTCCTCTTTGCTTTAAATTTATAAGTAAAGCTTTTTTTATGCTGCTGGGCCAAAACCGACTGTGCATCCATGCCTTTAAGGTATTCAGGCAGTACTAAGGCATAAAATTGATCCATCTGTTTCTCAAACATCGCATCCAGACCAAAGATCTGGTCAAAAATGGCAGAACTTTCCCAGGTCCTTGTTTTCAGGTCTATAATATAAGTCCCAATCTGGGCAACATTCTGTGCAACTTCTATAATCCTGATTTTTTCTTTTAACTCTTCCTCCAGCTTTTTTTGCGCTGTAATATTTTCTTTAACGGATACATAATGGGTGATATCTCCTGCTTCATTAAGTATCGGGGAAATTACCGCAGATTCCCAGTAAAAACTTCCGTCTTTTCGCTTATTACAAAAAACGCCGCTCCAGGTTTGGTGATGCACCAGCCTATTCCAAAGCTGTTTATACTCGTCTGAAGTGGTATAACCTGATTTTAAAATTCTTGGATTCTGGCCAATTGCTTCTTCAAAACTATAACCTGATAATGTACAAAAAGCAGGGTTTACGTATTCAATATTACCTTCAATATCCGTAATCACAACAGATGCTGAATTTTGCTCGACAGCCTGTGTGATTATTTTCAACTGCATTTCCGTTTCAGTTTTCTTTTTACTATTACGTAAATTCTTTAATGCAAAACTGATATTGGCTGCCACCCGGTCTAATAACAACAGTTCCTCCCCACTGATGGAAAAGGGTTTATCCGCATATAAGGTAAAGACAAATTCTGCCTTCTGGTCCGGTATAATAGGTAATGCAATGGATGACCGGTATCCTCTTTTCAATGCTTCATCCCGCCATATCAACATCTGTGAATCATGTTCTATATCATCACAAATAAAATGCTTACCCTCTCTTAAGGCTTTTCCGGCAGGACCATTCCTTTCATCAGGCACTTCCGGTGAAAATTTTGATTGCAAAATAGCCAGGTAACCTGCTTCATATCCTGCCTGAGCTTTTATACCAAAAGTTTTTCCATCACTATCCATCCCTCCAATAAATGAAAACAGAAATCCACCATCTTCTACTGCAATGCGTGTAACCTGACTGAATAATGCTGTTTCCTCTGTGGCATATAAAATGAGGTCATTTACTTTACTGGTAAACTCATAAAAACGCCTGGAATTCTTTAAAGCTTCTGCTGATTGAATGGCTTGGGTTATATTCCGGATCACAGCAATTGTATGATGGTCAATTGTACTGCTTATCCTGGCTTCAAACCAGCAGGTTCCCTGTTGGGGAATTTCCAGGCTGTATTCACATTTAACAACATTGCCGGAAATATGGGCCTCTGCTATCTTATCCTCCAGTATGCCTAGCAGGGGATTCGGAATGATCGCTGAAAGCGGCCTTCCAATAAATGCCTCAGCCGGCAATAATAAATCTTCAGTTTGATTGGTATGGTAATATATAAACCTATTAGCTGAATCTAACCTGAAGATAAGATCGGGCAATGATTTCAGAATCGTTTTAAAATTATCTTTTTCCAGTTGCAGTAAATCCGCAGCTTTCACTTTTTCAGAAATATCTTTAACCCTTACCACAATAGTTTTCTTCCCCTTGCTATCCAATAGAGGAAGGACTGAATATTCTATCCATTTGTCTAACTGTAATTCGGGAACATCAAAATGATATTCTCCGGCAAGTCTTTCTCCCTGTAAACATTTTTCAAATAATTCCCGGCAATGCACATATTTGTTGAGCTGCTGTACAAATCCACTCAAATCATCACCGGCAGTATAGGCTGTTCCGGTTATTTTTTTAGCTGATTTTAAAAATATATGGTTTGCAGCAAGCAGCCGGTATTGGTCATCTAAATTAAAAATCAGGTCTGCGGAAGTGTCAATGATCGAAGCATACCTGAAATGTTCTTCTGCCAGCATTTCTTCTGCCAGTTTCTTTTCATTGATATTGCTGAATACACCAATAATCCGGGAAGCCCTGCCATCAGGGTTCCAATCCACTACTTTGGCCTTACTGGCAATCCAGATAAAACTTCCATCTTTACAAACCGCTTTTCTTTCAATAAATGATACCGGAATTTTACCCTCCCTCAAAGCAAATAAAGCTGCTATAAAAGTCTCCCGGTAATCAGGTTCAACTGTCATCAGCCAGCCTGCAAAATTGTTGGGAATTTCTTCATCCGTATACCCAAGCATCTGTTTCCATCGGGAAGAAAGGTATACTTCATCCGTATTTAAATTCCAGTCTACGACAAAATCATTAATCAGCTCCGCCGCAAATCTTAATCTTTCTAAATTGCTGTTTTGCATGATTTTGATTTATATAATTCCGGATTATCTGCTAGTAATTTAAATAGTAATTAACCTGGAAAATGACTTTCTGTAAATTCTCTGATGGCAATGACCACTTTTTCGAAACTTTCCATGGAATGGGATTTGTTAAGATACAATTCGGCTCCTGCATCATAACATTCAATGACATCTTTTTCCATTTCAGAAGAAGTGTAAATAATAACAGGAATAGATTTATATGCATCGTGTTTTTTAATAAAACTTAGCACTTCTTTTCCACTTATCTTCGGCAGGTTAATATCCAATAAAACCAGATCTGGTGTATGCTCATTTTCAAACGGCCCTTCTTTTTTAATAAACTGGATGGCTTCTGCTCCATCCCTCGTTACTTTAATAGCCTGATCAATTCCAACGCTGGCCAATATTTCACTGGTCAGGATAATATCCGCTTCATTATCTTCCACCAGTAAAACTTTAATTTCCTTCATATATTTGATTTACTCACTTTTAAATTTAAGTCATTTATCGTTCATTTTAGTGGAAAATGCGATTGCTGCATATTTATAATTATTTCGCCGATAAGCATATATTCAGTATACAGCCCTTACCCGGAGCTGTTATAATTTCCACTTCCCCACTAAACAGTGATGCCCTCGTCCGGATATTAGTCAGCCCGTTCCCACCTTTTTTTACTTCAGGGTCAAATCCAATCCCATTATCCATAATAGTTAAATAAAATTGGCCTGCTTCCACTTTCGCTGCAATTTTTACTTCATTGGCTCCGGAATGCTTAATGATATTATTGAGTTGCTCCTGAACAATCCGGAACACATTTAAAGCCAGTTTTTCCGGCAGTTCTCGCATCACATGATCATTCCATGCTGTGGTAATCTGAATATCCGAAAATTTGCCCACCCTGGCTATCAAAACCGATAATGCCTCACCCAGTGTTTCCCCGCTTAAATCTGGCGGAGCCAGCCGGTGAGAAAGGCTACGGATATCCTGCATGGCTTTTTTTAAAAGGTCATGCGTATCAGCAAGGTATTTTTTAGATTTATCCGGATTATTTTCAGCCATTTTAACAAACATCATCGAGCCGATAATCAGTTGATTGATATTATCATGCAATTCTCCGCTGATCTCAAATCGTTCTTTTTCCAATGCTGCAATAACAGCATCTGTAATATCCCTTTCCTTTTTTCGCTGTTCTGCAATTAAATGGAGCCTTACTTTATTACGTTCAATACTGTAATGAATACTTTTAAACAGTAAAGCACTGGTTACTTCATCTTTCAGCAGATAATCCTGCACACCGGATTGTAAACTTTCCATGGAAAACAAACGGTCTTCAAAACCGGTAAGTACAATAACCGGGGCTTCCTGTGAATGTGCTAATATCTGGGCAATACTTTCATTTCCAAAACTATCCGGGAGAGTGAGATCCAGCAATATTATATCAAATCTGCGTTCCTGAAGTGTACTCAAAGCAGCATGCAACGATGCACAATGTATAATACCTTCTTCCGGGCATCGTTCAGAAAGATATTCTTTAATCAGAAACCAGTCCCCCTCATTATCTTCCACTACCATAATTTGTAAATCAGAAATTCCCGACATTATGCAAGCTTTTAAATTTCAAAAGGAAACAAACACTTTCTGCAAAAGTCAAATCATTTTATAAATCCAAAGTATAAGATAAAAATAAATCATGAAACTATCAAATTTATTTTAAAAACATATAATACGACTATTCCTGAAAATCAGCAATTTTTTTAATTAATCCGGCAGTATTTTATAAATTGGCAAATAGGGATTTTAGCAGTAACTGCATAATTACTAATAACTTTTCAGAAGAATCTAAACAATACCGGCTCCTCAACAGAGTCGGACCTTATTCGGGGCAACCCCACCAATTGGTGGGGTTGGGGATAATAAAGTACGAACCTGCTCAGAAGCCGGTAATATCTAAACTGATAAGTATTCTTAATAATGCCACCTTACAAAAGCTTCCATGGCGGCATACTTGGTCAGCCCCAGGTCTGCATAGAGTTTGGCGGTATTGGCATTGCGGTCTTCTGCCCTTTGCCAGAACTCCCTGCTGTCTGATCCCTGGAAGGGTACCATGTCTTTCTGGCTCTGGTGGATAAAGATCCCAAATCGTTTCTTCACTACCTGGTCCGGACTCATCGGGATGGCCATTTCTATCTCTGCAATATCCCATTCCTGCCAGGCGCCTTTGTATAACCATACCCAGCAGTTCTTCACCCATTTATCTCCTGCTGCTTTAATGCGCTTCATGCTCTCGAAAATCACATCCAGGCATACTTTATGCGTGCCATGCGGATCAGCCAGGTCTCCTGCACAGAATATCTGATGGGGTTTGATCTTTCTTAAAAATCCCATGGTGATTTCTATATCTTTTTCACTCATCGGGTCTTTCTCTACGGCCCCTGTTTCATAAAAAGGCAGGTTGAGGAAATGGCAGCGGTCATCGGTTAATCCCACATAACGGCAGGTGGCCCTTGCCTCACAGCGCCTGATCAGCCCTTTAATGGCCCTGATCTCTGCAGTATCGGTCTGGTTGGCTTTTTTGCTTTTGAGAAACTCTGCTGCTTCGGTGAGTACCTGTTTGCTTTTGTGGTTGTCAATGCCAAACATATCTTCAAAACCAACGGCAAAGTCTAAAAACCGGGTTACAAATTCATCGGTTACTGCAATATTGCCACTGGTCTGGTAACCAATATGCACTTCATGGCCCTGGTCGTGCAGACGCATAAAAGTTCCACCCATACTGATGATATCATCATCGGGATGGGGAGAGAAGATGATACATCTTTTGGGATGGGGTTCACTTCTTTCCGGATGTGCCGGTATCACTGCATTGGGTTTACCTCCCGGCCAGCCGGTAATACTGTCCCGCAGCATATAATACACCTGCAGGTTGATTTCATAGGCTTCGCCTTTTTCTGCCAGCAGGTCGCCCAGGCTGTTTTCATTGTAATCATGGGCGGTCAGGCTTAAGACCGGCTTATTCATTTTGAGCGACATGTTTACCACGGCTCTTTTAATCATCTGGGGTGTCCATTCACATTCTCCGGTTAACCAGGGGTACTTAATCCGGGTCAGTTCTTCAGAAGCCGTCTGGTCTACCACAAACGTGCAGTCATTGTGCTGCTGTAAAATACTGGCGGGTACATGCTCACTCACAAAACCCTCCACGGTTTTGGCTACAATGGGTGCTTTCATGCCCCAGGCCATCAGTAAGATCTTTCTGGATTTAAGGATGGTGCTGATACCCATGGTGACTGCCATACGGGGTACCTGGGAGATATTCTGGAACTCATAGGCATTGGCAATACGGGTAATATTATCCAGGGATACCATCCTGGTTTTGGAATAGACACTGGAACCGGGTTCATTAAAACCAATATGGCCATTGTTCCCAATACCGAGGATCTGGAGGTCAATCCCCCCAACCGCTTCAATCAGCTGTTCATATTTAATGCAATGCTTTTTAATATCTTCCTTGGGTAATTCCCCATTGGGTATATGGATATTGGCAGGGTCTATGTCAATATGAGAAAACAGGTGGCGGTGCATAAAGCTCCAGTAACTCTGTAAGGCCTGGCGTTGCAGGGGATAGTATTCATCCAGGTTAAACGTAATTACATTTTTAAAACTCAGCCCTTCTTCCTTATGCATGCGTACCAGCTCTGCATACAAACTAATAGGAGTGGAACCGGTGGCAAGGCCCAGTACGCAGTCTTCCTTGCGGCGCTGCTTTTCCCGGATCAGGGAAGCAATTTCCTGGGCTACAAAGGCAGATCCTTCCTGGGGGGTGGTAAATATCTTAACGGGTATCTTTTCAAAACTGTCCAGCATAGTCATAGTATATTAATTTAATCTTGTTCTATTTTTAATAAGTGTCATGTAATGCAAATACCGGTTTACGGTACATCCATTGTCCACTTGTAAAATCAGGAAAATCAACTGTTTGGTGGCCTAATTCAATGGAACTTTCACTCAACGGACTAATAGCACTCCAGGTAGCGGCATCATATACATCCATTGGGGTGGCAGTTCCATTTTTGATGGATTCTACAAATGCATGGATCACAAAAAAATCCATTCCCCCATGGCCTGCTCCTGCGGTTTCCTTACTCCACTTTTGCCATAAAGGATGGTCATATTGATCCAGCCATTTTTTGGCAGGATCCCAGACATCTGATTTGGCTGATTTATCCTGTATATAGATACTCTGGTTTACATCCATCCAAAGCCCTTCAGTTCCTTGTACCCGGAACCCTAAGGAATAAGGCCTGGGAAGGTTGGTATCATGTTGTAACAGCACGGTTTCTCCGTTGGCACAATGAAGGGAAGTGGTTACCACATCGCCTAACTTAAACTGCACAGCTGCATTAGGATGGTTAGGGCCTCCTTCTTTTACAATATGGTTATGCAGCCCCCGGCTTTTTGAGGAGAAGCTGCACAAGCTTACAAACCGGTTGCCTCTGTTGATATTGATATATTGGGCAATGGGGCCAACGCCATGCGTTGGGTATAAATCGCCATTCCGGTTCACAGAATGGTTGGTACGCCAATGGGCTTCTGAATAGCCCTTTTCCCCAAATTCCACACCATGCCCGTATGTATTGATTCCGTCATTGAATTTTACTTCCCGCAGATCGTGCTGGTACCCGCCCTGTAAATGAATAAGTTCTCCAAACAATCCCTGCCTTACCATATTCAATACGGCCATCACATCCCTGCGGTAACAGACATTCTCCAGCATCATTACATGCCCGCCATATTGCTCGGCTGCTTTCACCACATCCCAATGGTCCTGCAGACTAATGCCCAATATTACTTCAGTGCCCACATATTTAATGCCCGACTGCAATGCCCCGATGATCATGGGTTTGTGCAATTCCCAGGGAGTTACAATCAGTACACCGTCTAACCCACCTTTTATTTCCAGCATTTTTCTCCAGACTTCGGTATCTCCGGTAAATACCTGTGGCATTTTCTTGCCGGATTTACTGATGATTTCCTTTGCATTGGCAAGGGCCCTGGGCTCTACTTCACAAATCGCTACCAGTTCCACATCATCCCTCCTCAGTACCAGGTCCAGGTGCCCCTGCCCCCTGGCACCCAGGCCAATAATGCCTAATTTAATTTTTTGTTCCTGTTGCGCAGCAAAGATCTGGTTCATAGGCAAAACCGCCATTCCTGCTGCAGCAATGGCGGCTGTCCGGATAAATTCATTTCTGTTCATATGATTGCTTAGTTGTAGTTGGTACTAAAAGTTGTTGCTGAAATATCTTTTCAGCATCGGTATCCCCATATTGCGTGATCAATGCCTGCAACCTGGATTGCAATTCTACTATCAGGCTGTTATAGCCTTTCCGGCCATAGAGGTTATGCATTTCATGGGGATCTTTTTCCAGGTCAAATAATTCCCAGCTATTCACGGCCTGATAAAAACGGATAAGCTTATACCGGCTGGTGCGGATGCCAAAATGGGGCGATACTTTGTGTTCCCCGTTTTCATAGTAATGATAATACAATTCATCCCGGCCCTTTGTTTTTTTAAGTAAAACGGGCAGCATGGAAATGCCCTGCATATCCCTGGGTATGCTTACTCCGGCAGCATCGAGTACAGTGGGGGCAATATCCAGATTCAGGACAAACCCGTCCGACCGGCTGCCGGGTTTTACTACACCGGGATACCGCATCACCATGGCTGTACGGAAAGATTCTTCATAAATCCAGCGCTTATCAAACCAACCGTGCTCGCCTAAATAAAAGCCCTGGTCCGACAAATAAATGACCACTGTATTTTGGGTCAGGTGGTGCTGGTCCAGATACGCTAAAGTGCGACCGATATTGCGGTCCAGCGAAACTGCCGTACTCAGGTAATCCCGCATATAATGCTGGTACTTCCATTCGGTTAAGGCCTTACCACTTAAATGACTGTTTTTGAATGCAGTATTGATGGGATTGTAATAAGCATCAAACCTGTCCCGCTGGGCTTTGTTCATGCGACTGATCATCCCTGCAGCATTCTCCTCTGAATCAGAATCAAACATTTTTAAATCATACCCCATTACCATGGTTTTGGCAATGGTCATATCCTGTACTTTGGCGGCTTCCCTGCCTTCATACTGATCATAAAAATTAGGGGGCAAGGGAAAATTAACCTGGTCAAATTTCCCCATATCACTGGTATCGGGTATCCAGGTGCGGTGCGTGGCTTTATGCCCGATCACCAGGCAAAAGGGCTTGCTGCTGTCCCGATGGTCTAACCAGTTTTCAGCCATATCTTCTACAATATTGGTCACATAACCTTCCACTCTTTTCTTACTGCCATCCATGTATAAAAAATCCGGATTATAATATTCTCCCTGACTGGGCAATACCTGCCAGAAACTGAAGCCCTGGGGCTGGGTAATCAAATGCCATTTACCAATCCAGGCGGTTTGATACCCGTTCTTACTGAGCTGCTTGATAAAGGAATCCTGACTGCCATCAAAACTGGAATGCTCATTTTCCTTAAATCCATTGATATGACTGTATTTGCCGGTTAGAATGACTGCGCGACTGGGCCCGCAGAGCGAATTGGTGACAAAAGCATTATTGAATACAACGCCTTCATTGGCAATCCGGTCTATATTGGGTGTCTGCATCAGGTGACTGCCATAGGCACCAATCGACTGGTAGGCATGGTCGTCCGACACAATAATTACTATATTGGGCCTTTGCTGGGCAACCAGGCTTTCAGCCCTGCTGCAACAGCTAATGAATAGTAGCACCAGGTATCTGCTTACATTTTTCATATTGATTGCGTTTAGAATGTTTCCCAGGCTTCCATGCAAAATGCACTGATGAATACAACTGGATGTTTAATGCACCACAATCTCATCCGCAAATATCCATCCGGGTTTGCCAGCCCCGCTATGGCCAGGGGGACAAACATTGTTTTTGGCAGTAATCCGGATATAACGCACTTGTTGCGCGGGTAACTGCTGCACAAAATCATAAATGGCTTGCTTCTGACTGATATCCAGCGGATTCTTTACAGTGCCAGCTGACGTAAAATCTGTCCCATTGGCAGATACTTCAAAACTTACCCATTGTGGTAAAAAAATCCAGTCGCCATACTTTTGCAAACATCCCAGCGATACACTGTTCACCGTTTTAAGTTGCCCTAAATCTACCGTGGCAATCAAATCTTTTTCACTGAATCCATGCCAGTATTTTCCTGCATTATAAGTACCTCTTACGCCATCAGTCAACGTATTGGGGCCATCGGCCGGATAATACCTGCTGGCAGGATTGGTATAGGTTACAGTGCAACCAATAGCAGCATGCATCACAAAGGATTGCCTGGATGCCTGCACGCTTAAAATCTGGTGGTTCAATGCGACAACCGCTTTTAAGGTAACAGAACTGCTGATATCAATCGGGCCGGTATACAGTGTGCTTTGCAAGCCGGGTTCTGTGCCATCAGTCGTATAATAGATCGTTCCATTGAGGATCTCCGTAGAAAGGCTTACGGTTAGTTTTCCATCTTTTGATACTGGTTTAATGGTTACGGTATAATTACCCGGACAAAAATGCAATCCTTTCTGTCCGTATGCTTTAAACTGGCTTTGTAAACGCTGGTTAAAACTGTCAAAATTTTTATTGGCCTTTGGTGTCCATAATACTTCTGCCAGTGCAGGCATCCTGGGCAATACCATATATTCCAGGTACTCGGCAGTGGTAATGAACTCAGTCCACACATTGCCCTGTGCGCCTAATACATAATCCTCCTCTGCAGCACCTAATTCTTTGGGTATGGGTTCATAATCATACACATTTTTAAGCGTATTCATCCCGCCAATGGCATGAGGTTCACCTTCCGGACCAGCCTGGTAATGGTCAAAATAACAGGGGTTACCGGGTGTCATTACTACATAATGTTTCATCCTGGCTGCTTCTATACCACCTGCTTCACCTCGCCAGCTCATCACAGCTGCTTCAGGGGCCAGCCCGCCTTCCAGTATCTCATCCCATCCAATCATTTTTTTATGATGGGCAACCACAATCTTTTCTATACGCTTGATAAAATAACTCTGTAATTCTTCTTCATTCTTTAATCCTTCCCTATGCATCCTGGCCTGACATTTCGGACAGGCTTTCCACGGGCCTTTGTCTACTTCATCTCCTCCTATATGGATATAAGTGGAAGGGAATAATGCCATTACTTCTTTTAATACATTTTCCAGGAATACAAATACACTGTCATTGCCTGCACAGTAATTGGAGGACATATTATTGTAATTACCTCCTGTTAAGGGCAATTGTGGTGTCTGGGTACAGCTTAAATAAGGATAAGATGCAATGGCCGATGCCACATGACCAGGCATTTCTATTTCTGGCACAATAGTAATATTCCTTTCGGCTGCATAACGGATAATGTCTTTGATCTGCTCCTGGGTATAATAACCTCCATAAGTGGCTGCTTCACCAGGCTTGGCCTGTGGCCTTTCGCCCCATACCTTATCCGTCTGGTCTACCCTCCAGGCTCCTGTCTCTGTCAGTTTGGGATATTTCTTGATCTCAATCCGCCAGCCCTGGTCATCTACCAGGTGCCAGTGAAATACATTCATCTTATAACTGGCCATCAGGTCAATATATTCTTTCACGATATCCGGACCGAAAAAATGGCGGCTTACATCCAAATGCATGCCTCTCCAGGGAAACCGGGGATAATCATTAATCTCCAGACAGGGAATGCTTAAAACGGCATTGGTCTGTATGGCGGGTAATAATTGCAATATGGTTTCCAGCCCGTAAAAAATACCGGCTTTGTCGCCCGCTTTGATGGTTATTTTTTTACTGCTTACAATTAACTGGTATCCTTCCGGATGAATACCTGCCTGCTTGTCAATCTCCAGGGTAATGCTTTTTACACCTACCCGGTTTTCCGTTAAACGGATACCGGTAATATGTTGTATGGCATTCACTAAAAAATCTGCACTGGCTTTGATACCGGGTATAGCGGTTGGGTACTGGATGGTGGTATGACTGTCTATCACAAAACTGCCCGTACTTAAATGGGTTTCTACCGGCTGCGGAATCAGTGGTAAAGGCTGCTGCCCGTATAGTGCAGATTGTACCAGTAAACCTGTTCCCATTGCAATTACCCATGCCATGCTTTTGATCCTGATCATGATGATTGTATTTTATATTTTATCAGTTCAGTTTTTCTGACCTGAATTCTTAGGTAAATATCATAAACATTCGACAATATCTACAGTACAAACGTTTGCATTGACTTAGAAGTCCGTTCAACGCAAGGGAAATTATAGGGCAATACATTTATTCTGGCTGTACTGTCGAAAAACTAAACATCCACTTCACCGGGTTTTGCCAGTTGGTTCCTTTAAAGCTGACAACCGGTAATTTTACCAGAATCTCATTGCATCCTTTCTTCATATATACCATCATGGGTTTGCGGTAACTATACCCCTGATCACTTAATGGTATTTCCAGGTCTCCTTTCTGTCCAGCCCGCTCCCATTGGGGTGCAGCTATCAGCTTTCCATTTACCCAAATACAGCTTTGACGGTTATCCCAACCACCAGCAGGTGGATTGTCTGTGGCAGTGGACCGGGAGAAATCATTGAACCCAATCCAGCAGGGAACCAATCCTTCCACATCACTCCATCTCTTACTAAGTGCATACCAGGTGCTGTTTACCCTTGGTGTATCCAATACCCCTTTTATCATAGGGTCCCAGAAATGCCGGAGTACAATGGTATTTCCTATAACTGTCTTCACTGTTTTGGTATAAAGGCTATTGAATTTTTCCTGTTCCGGGGAGAAACTGCTATCCAGCTTTCCCAGATTGTCAAAAGGGCCTACCAGTTTCCATTCACTGCCCGATTGTGGGGTATAGGCAAAGGGCAATCCTTTAAAATACAATTGCTGCTGTTCCAGTAACTTTTTTTCAAAAGCTGCAAATGCAGAAATGGCTTCCGGATGATCTGCATGGATATTAGTTACAAATCCATCTTCCCCTTTCCCATTCCATACTTTTTCTGCAAATACCAGCAAATCCGGATATACCGGGTTCATGCTTAACAGATCTGTTTCTGCAGCTACCTTTCGGTCATTCCATAAACATAGTTCTGCTCCCAGTACTGCTTTGTTTTCCTGATCTGTATTGCCAATCTTTCTGCTGTATATACTCATCACACTTTCAAAAGGATCAAAATGATTGATATACAAATGGCGGGAATCAATATACCGGAACCCTGCATGGATAGGCTCATTACCATTCCACAATTGTAAAATGGTTTGACTGGCAAAATTGCCCCCGGGTTTCCATCCAATCACTTCTGAATGATTTGCCCTTACTATTTTTTCTGCAAATGGAATAAAGGCACTGTCCTTAATCTTCACTTCATCTCCGCCAATATGAAAATAAGGGAAGGAATAAGTGGTAAATATATCCTGCAGGATATCTGCTATAATGGCTTTCCCTTTTTCGGATTGCATACCCACCCCCATTGCACGGGTAAATGCGGCACTATGGCCGGGCATATCCAATTCCGGCACCAGGGTAATAAACCTGTCTTTACAAAAACGTATAAGTGCTTTGATGTCCGAAACGGAATAATACAATCCCTTATCCCGCAGCATATTTTCCGGTGCAGTTAATGCCGGGTATTTTTTAATCTCCCATCTCCAGGCTATATCTTCAGTCAGGTGTAAGTGAAATACATTCATTTTATACCGGCTCATCACTTCCAGCTGCTGCTTCAGTAAGCTTACAGATTCAAAATTCCTTCCGGCATCGGTCATATACCCCCGCCATTCAAAGGAAGGCCAATCGGTAATACTGCAGCCATCTATAAATGTCTGATCCCTTTCCAGTTGTTTAAAGGTCTGTAATCCGTAAAATAGTCCTTTTACAGTATTGGCAGTAATGGTAGCTGTTTCAGCATCTATTTGAATGGTATACGCCTCTTCTTTCAGCATGGGGGCATCCACTTTTCCCAATAATAATTTGAGGATCGGCTGACCGGCTTTTATGTCCTTTTCATTTATATTGACTGCTAAAGTATGTCCTGTAATTCCGGTAACATCCAATTGCAGCATACTGCTGTCATTCACCACAGCGTTTCTTAACTTGTAAAAAGGATATAAAGCCCCATTCCAGTTGCATTTTTTGGGGGCAGGCAATAAAGCAGCTTTGGGCTGCACATCATACACATACGGATATACCAAATGTTTCCATAACAGATACCCTTCCCCTTTTAAATGCAATCCATCATTGGTCAGGTTTTTATTCAACCTGCCGGTTTGATCACAAAATGCATCATGCAGGTTAATATAAGTATAACCATAAACAGATTGATTTTTTTCCAGTAAAGTATTGACAATAGCTATACTATCCCGCTTACTGGTATGGCCCGAAAACTTTTGATAATATTCGGTTACCGGTAAAATGCTTTGTATATAGAGTTTTGTCCCTGCCTGCCTGTTCTTTACCATTGAAATAATACGGAGATAATTGCGCCAGAGGCTGTCTGTGCTGGTATTCCTGGCCAGGTCATTGATTCCGATTAGTAGAAATATCTTCGCAGGTGCTGTCTCCAGCAATCCATCCAAACGGTTAATAATTCCCGCACTGATGTCTCCGCTGATACCCCTGTTTTTAATATGGATATCATGGAATAATTCACTCCACTCTCCCCCATCTGTAATACTGTTTCCTAAAAAGATAATATCATCACTTCTTTGTTCCAGTGTGTTAAAATGGGTTACCCGCTGGTGGTAATAAGTTGAAAAAAGGCTGTCCGGATACAGTTTTTTTTCCTGACCAACCGAAGCAAATGGTAATACAAGGATCAGTATGAAAAGGGCACGATAATTCATTATTTTAATTTAACAGTAGTAAAAATTATCTTCTTATAATTATCACTTTCATACAATATGCCTGCTTTGTTTTTAGCGGTTTGAACCAGGTCGCTGTACGCACTATAATCTCCTTTATAGTTTTCCGGTGCTTTGGCAATCAACCAGGCTTTGGCCCAGCTTTTCCCATCATCCAAACTCATTCGAAGTGTTAATCCATCCCGTTTTTTAGTATCCTGATCATTACAGAAAACCAGTGCCGGTTTTTTCCCTTTTAACCGGATATTTAAAATACTGCCCTGGCATACCGGATCAGGCAGACTTAAGTCATAATAGGCAGTATCCCATTTGGCCCCTCCATTGCTGCTCAGTGCTACGATCCTTGCCCGGGGGTCTCCTTTCTGGTTTCTGGCATTGATCATTACCCGGTGGTCTGATAATTCGGCTGCGGATACTTCATTGGCTCCGGGCATATTTAAATTGGCTGTCAGATGAAAGCTTTTTCCATGGTCATCACTGTAATAGCCATGTACATCCCCATCCAGATAATGCGGCTGTGGATTCCCGGCTGAATGATTGGCAATTACCAATATCCTCCCGGCATACTGGCCTCCGCTTATCTGCAGTGCATGCCCTGGTGTATTGGCATAAGCCCGCCAGTCTTCTGATGCCTGATAGGCTGGATTTATTCCAGGCTGATTGGGATGGTGTACCTGTTGGGTGATATTGATAGGGTCCGTCCAGCTTTGTCCTCCATCTGCTGAAGTTTTATACCATACTTCCCGTATGCCTTTTCCTTTGCGCATATCCGGTTCACGAACGGTTCCGGTATTGTAAAAAAGAAATATCCTTCCATTGGGGTATGCCGGGTCTGTCCGGTCTACCACCGGTGCGGGGTTATCTGTCTGTAAATGATTGTAAGAGGCAATGACGGTTAAGGGCGACCAGCTCCTGCCTTTATCCTTACTGCTTTTCATGACTATTTGTATGTCCCCAAAATCATCCGACCCGTTTAACCGGCCTTCCGCAAATGCCAGCAGCTTTCCATCAGGCAATGCAATAATAGCCGGAATCCGGTAGGATTTATAGCCTTCTTCTCCGGATACAAATACAGGTACAGTTTTATCCTGGCTAAATGCATGGAGTGAAAATATAATGCAGATCCCTGCTAGTATTTTTTTAAGATTTACTTGTGGTTGCATTTGGTATGTTTAATTGTTTTTGAATTTGAATTTATTTCAGAAGTACTATCTTTTAACTTTCATGGCATGGCTTCATTGGGGAATCTTGCAGCATTTGCTGCAACCAGAAAACCACAGCCGCTCTTATTGTACTTTTATTTTAAAAGTCGATGCCGGCAACAGGTCTGCATTTACCAGGTTTGCATCTGTAAAAGGTTTCCAGCCATAATATACAAACTGAGGTTTGTCCTTTACCGGTATGATGATATTGCCATTACTGATCACTGCATTTACATCTGTCTTCCCATCCAGCGAAAACCCTCTTAAGGCTTTAGCATCTGCTGTAGTGAGAGAATAGGATGCATATTTAAAACGGATAATAATTTTTCCATTTCTATATATTGCTGTCAGTGGTAAAGGCCCTGAAGGTACAAGCGATATACCATAGTCCTGCACCAATGCCCACCTGGCTAATCTTTCCCCAACGTCTTTTTTATTGGTGGGGTGTACATCTTTTTTAAACCCAAGATCGCTGCATACTGCCATTCCCCCACCTTTTATTTCCTGTACCAATTGTCTTTGCAGATCCCTGAACTGTGGCCAGTACTCCGAATGATAATAAGGGGTATCTATCGAGGATAACTGTACCCAGTAAAAAGGAAGCCGCTGTTGATGCCAGCCTTCCCTGTAACTGGAAATAAGCAGCTGCATCAGTCCTTTATATTCATTTACACGCGCTGCTTCCAGCGAATTGCTCTCCCCCTGGTACCACAATACGCCTTTGATGGGAAAGGATAATAAGGGTGCTATACCACTGGCATAGGCAAAGCCCGGTTTATAGGCATGGTTTAGTCCCAGTTCATCTCCAAAACCTTGTACATGGCCGTTTAAATTCTGACTGCCCCGTTCCCTGATCCATTCCGGCAAATCAGGATTGGTTAACCAGTTACCCTGCACTTTTGCAGCAAACCGGCTGTTCTGCAAGGTTTTTGTAGAAATAAATGTTTCAATAGGCGCACCCCCAATGGCAAGATTAATCAGTCCGATCGGTACACGTTGATAGCTTATAATTTTTTTTGCAAAATAATAGGCAATGGCACTCATCGGCTTTACAGTATTGCTATCGCAGTTTTCCCATTTTCCCTTATAAAACTGGCTGGTATTTAAAATTTTGAAAATAGAATCGGTATAGGCTATTCCGTATACATATTTCCCGGCAAAACTGGCATTGAATAAGCGGATCAGGGGTTGATTGGCATTTTGTATTTCCTGTTTAGCATGTACTTCACGGGAGAAAGCAAATTCCATATTGGATTGCCCGGAACAGACCCATATATCCCCGATCAATACATCCCTGATAACAAGCTGCTGGCTACCGCAAACTATCTGAATATTTTGTGGAACCGTATCTGCTGCCTGCTTACCAAAACGAACCAACCAATTACTGTCACTCTTTACCAATACTGTTTTTTCCTTCCCTTTAAAATCTACTGCTACCCTGCTTCCGGGTATCCCTTTGCCATAAACAGTAACAGGCTGCCCCCGCTGTATTACCATATGGTCTGTAAATACAGGGGCCAGTTGTACCTGTGCCTGTGCCCGTATAGTATAACAGCAGATCAAGAAGGTGCATATCAATATTATTTTAAACATGGTTGTTTATAGTTAAATGTTATTGCAGGTATTGGGTTAATAACTGATGGCAAAACCACTCCTGCCTGGGCAAATGAAAAGGCCCTTTGAATAAATTGCCTTTTGCAGTCTGGGCTACCGTTCCATCCCGGTGCAGGTAACCAAACCATTCACCACAGGTGGCATCATGAAAATGTTTATACGCATAGGCATGCACCAGTTGATGCCATTCCGCATATTTGCTGTTGCCCGTAAGTAAATAAGCCGATAATGTGGCAATAATGGCTTCATTATGCGGCCACCAGAATTTCATATCCTGCCAGTATTCCTGTACAGGCTTTCCATATACATCCCTGAAATATAAAATACCTCCCTGTTCCGTATCCCATCCGCGCTCCCACATATAATCCAGCATTTTACAACCCAGTGCTATCAGTTGCTGGTCGTGATTGCGGTATTTGGCTTCCTCTAAAATAAACCAGGCTCCTTCTATGGCATGGCCGGGATTAAGGGTCCTGCCATCAATATGGTCAATAATGCTTCCATCAGGAGCTACCTGTTCCATCACACAACGGATATCATCTTTTACAAAATAAGTTTCAATTTCTTTTATCCATTGCATGATCATCTCATCACACCTGGAATCTCCGATGGTATCCCTAAGCTGCTGTGCTGTATTGAGCATGATCATCGGGGTACCAATTCCCTTTGCCGGCCTTACACCGGTATATTTGGGAGGTAATTTTTTCTCGCCGCTGGCATAGGCTATACAGTTGCCAAATACCCGCCTGGCATTTTCTGCTGCCCCTGCATCTCCCGAAGCTTTGGCATAGGCTGCCGCTGCAATCACATAAAAAGTTTCCGAAAAATAATACCTTCTTTTCCGGATGGGTTTCCCATCCCTGCTTACATGAAAAAACATTTGCCCGTCTGTATCAAAGCAATGCTGATTTAAAAATTCATAGCCCAGTTTTGCTCCTTCCAGCCATTCCGCTTTTTTTTCTACCGTATTGTATAAAGTGGCAAGCAGCCAGGTGGCCCTGCCCTGTATCCAGACAGCCTTATCATCATCTATCAAACTGCCGTCACCGTCACGCATTAATAAAAAGCCTCCATATTCCTGATCAAAGGAACGGGGAAACCAAAAAGGTACCGTATCTGCAGTTAACTGCCGGTAATAATAATTTTTTAATTCAATTAATTGCTGTGTAGTGTATGCCATAATCTGAATATTATTTGGTACTTTTTATAATATCGCTCACTGGTATATAAACAAAATAAATTTCCTGGGATCCTTCATATAATAAACCCAGTGTCTGATTATCTATTCTTGTTAAACAGGAATATCCAAAACAGGTACGGTCATCTATTAATAACTGGTTATTGTTTAACCAGCTCTCCCCTAAATCCAGGCTCGCTTTTACTGTTATATTATTTCTGGTGCTGACTGAATTTGGATTGCAGAAAAACAAAATATCCTGTGCACCTGCATGAAGGTTAATACTTGCTTTTATGAAACTACCCTGACAAACAGGATCTGGCAATGCAATATAAGATGTAGGATCCATTAACCAGGTGGTTCCCATATCTGCAGTATTGTACACACTTCTGAAACTGCCCCGGTTATCCCGCATATTCAGCATTAAATTGCCGGGAGTGGTTTCCACTACCTGGCATTCTGTGGTGTTGGACTTTGCACCTGTATTGCCTCTTTGCCAGGTTAGTCCATGGTCAGTACTATATACAATAGAGGAATAGGACACAGCTGTGCCATCCCAGTATTGTGCAGGAAAAACAATTGTACCGTTTGCCATGGTGATACCTGAACCCGGCCCCTGAAACATAATATTCCACGCAGGGTTCTTTACCTGCGGGGTAATACTGGACGGTGCCGTCCAGCTGAGCCCGTCATCACTGCTGCTTACCAGCATCATCTGGCCGCACTGATCGGGACTTAACCCCGGCCCTGACCCTGCAATGGAATGATTGCCTTTACTCCATAATGCAGATACCCAGATTTTTCTGGTATTATTATCAAATAAAATACAGGGATCTCCAATTCCATTCTGTGCTTCCGGTGCCCCCATATCCATAATCACTTTCATGGGTTGCCAGCTTTTACCGCTATCCAAACTCCTGCTCATCCCAATATTAATATGGCTGGGAAGGTCATTACTGTTATCGTAACGGATATCATATACTGCTATTAAACTGCCTTTATCCGTTTGTATAATACCAGGTATCCGATAGGTATTCACCCCATCATCTCCTGCCCTTCTTACTGCAAATCCGGATAGCTTGGCAAATGGAGATGGATATTCCTGAATAACATTTCTATTACCCATCGAATCGGCTAATATTTTACTGTGAACTTCAATCTGCTGATTAACTGCCGCATTGTCTTTTAATACCCCACTTAGCCAGATATAATAGATTCCGCTGCCACAATTCATATTTATGGGTATAGATATCAGTGTATCCATCACTTTGATGCTGCCCAGTAAACTATTGGTGGAAAAAGATTCAGAAGGACTGGAATACACATCTATTTCCGAAAGGTTATTTACTGCACCTGCATTGAGGCTGCAAATGATTTGCCGGTATTTTTGTATTACATTACCTGCAGGAATATTAACAGTAATTCTATGTAAAGGATTAGTGGATAACCCTTTTAAAACAGGATTGGCTGGTGCATAGGAAGATATATTCACAGTATCAGGTATTACCGTTGCTACCGCTTTTTTGGAACAATTAATAAATGAAAAAACAAACAAATAAATAAATAATACAGGTATCCTGGATTTCATTAAAAGTATTTTAAAAAGGAAGATCATTCATGATCAAAATCAATAGATAAGGGCTTTAGAAAAACCAGTTGAACTACCAATGTCAACAATACAATCACAGCCAGCAAAGCGAAATCCCTGCCCAGGTTTCCGGCATCGGTTGATTTGCCTAAAAGGTTAGTAATAAAAGCCCCGGAAAACACACCCGTCATATTCATTAAACCATAAGCTGTGGCCCTGTATTTAGCTGAAACAAACTGGCAGAGTATGGGCATATTGTTGGCATCAAACATGCCATAGCCAAATCCAAAACAAAATGCAGCGCCCATCACAAAAAACAAAGTATGGCCAAAACCCAGCATCAGTAAACCGGGAATAGTAAACCCTAATCCGATAGCACCAGTAAAAATCCTGCCCCGGATATTTACCTGAACCCAACGGTCGGATAAGATACCTCCCGTAATCACCCCAATCAATGAAGCAATGGCAATAGTGATAGTGGCCATCGGACCAGCTTCAGACATGGGTATATGCAGGCTTCCTGCAAATAAAGTGGGTACCCAGTTCTTGGCTGCCCATCCGGGTATACTGGGCATGGCAAAATAAAAAAGGATGAGCCAGAAGGATAGATTGGATAATAAGATGGGCAGGCCTTTTAGTAAATGGGGGGATTTACTGATCGGACTGCCTGCTGATTCAATGGTTTGCTTTTTTATATTTTCTTTTAAAAATAATAATAGCAGAAGCGAATATGCGGCACAAATAATACCAAAAGAATGAAAACTGGTATGCCAGGAAAAATGTGCCGCTACCGTAGCGCCAAACCCACCCAATGCCTGTCCGGTATAAATTCCGGTCATATGAATCCCAATGGCTAATGACCTGGTTTTGGAATCATGGTATTCGGCTATCAATGATAAACCGGCTGGAATATACAATGCTTCGCTGACTCCCATTATTGCCCGTAAACAATATACCTGCTGGTAACTGCTGGCATAACCCATTGTAAAATCTACAATTGCACCCACCATTAAACTGCCCGCAATAACCCATTTACGGTTAAACCGGTCAGCCACCATACCGGATATAGGACTCATACATCCATATACCCATAAAAAAATAGCCATCAGGTACCCGAAATAAGTGGCCGATTGCATTTCAGGTATCGAAGCCTGCATGGAGGGCCGCATAGTGGAAAACATTTGCCGGTCCATATAATTCAGCAAAGCCACTCCCCAAAGCAAGGCTACCAATGTCCATTTATAGGGTATTATTTTTTTCATGCTAATGGCTTTGCAATTTCGTTTGTTCAGTTATAGTTCCTTTCAGTACATTGAAAGTTCTTGTTCCGGGCCTTATCTCCCCACAAGGTATTAAAATCTGCTGCTTCCATTGTACAGCTGTAGTGGTAACAGCTGCATAGGGTAATTCACCGCATTTTTCCCAGCTGCCGGTAGTAGTATGGTAAAGGAAGACCGACTTATTAAACCCGGGATGATGTAATATAATACGCATTTTCTTTTCCAGTAACTGCTGATACTGCTTACTATCCCTGGTATTCCCCAAAGCGAGGTTCAGGGTTTCCAGCTGGTGGAACAATACCCCGTCATCACTGCCGGCTACTAATATATATTCTGTTCCAAGAGGCACTGCTGCTGCTGCTGAAAGATTCATTTTAGTACCACCTACCTGTATATCCGGTAACTGCTCCCAGCGGTTATCATGGGGATGGTAACAAAATACGGAACCACTTAAATGGCTGATTCCGGAATCTGTTCTGGCCCTGCCACCAATGATATATATACAGTCTTCCTTACCGTTTTGCTGATGGATGGCAGCACCATGCGATAATGCTTTAGGCATGGGGGCCAATGCCTGCCATTGCGGATTGGCTGCTCCTAAATCCAGGACCATCAAATCTGCAAAAGCCTTTTGTTCATTTTCCCCGCCTGCTGCATAAATCTTTTTCCCGATACTGGCCATGGCCAGGTTGGCTCTTTTATCCGGCAAGGTTGGAAGTGCCCGGATTACCACTTTAGCCTGCAAGTCATCCCATTCCAGTAAAAATACCTGGTCCGTTAATCCATCTGCATTTTCTCCGCCTGCATACACAATCCCCATTTCCATACTGGTGCTGGCACAATAGGCTACTGGCCCGGGCAGGCTGGATTCCTGCTGTTTCCATTGCCCTTGCGCTCCCCCCTCGTTAAGTGCCAGTGTATATAGCTGATTGTAATAAGCTTTCTTACCACCTTCCCAGGGCTTTTTTCCCGGAAAATCAGAACCGCCGGCAACAACCAGCATATTATGATGTTCACCAATAACAGCACCGGCCAATCCAGATACAGGGGAGGAAGGCTGTACAGCAGGCAGGGCTGCTGTGCAGTTCCATTGTATTTTCGGAATCATAGTTTGCTGGGCATGAGCTATCCCGGTAATCAGTGTTACCGCAACAGGTATGAAAAATTGTTTAGATCCTGGCATTAGTGGTTGACGCGTGTTTTTTTGACTGGTAAGTGGAAAAGGATATATGTTCAAGGTCTTTATTAAATAGAACCCAGTCAGTCTGGCTCATATTCTTTACCGGTAACCGGAATTCCCCGCAATCCACTCCTACTGCTTTCATAAATGCTTTACCGGTGGCAATACCTCCGTATTTTCCCAGTAAGCGGATCATGTCAATCGACTGCTGCTGTAGATGTCTGGCTTTTACAAAGTCATGCTGCAAATAGGCATGAATGATGTCATGATAAAGTGGCGCAGCATAATTAAATGTACTGCCAACTGCCCCTTTTGCACCCAGTGCCAGTGCAGGTAACATATTTTCATCCCGGCCCCATAACATATCATATTTACCACCCTTAAATTGAAGGCAGGAAAGAAAATCCATAAAATCTTCGTGGGTATATTTTACCCCTGCAAAATTGGGTATTTTACCATCTATGGCTTTCAGTAAATCAAACATCGGAATATTTACACCGTTCAAAACCGGAATATGGTAATAATAAAAAGGGAGTTCCGGAACAACCGCAGCAATTTCAGCACAGCATTCTGCCAGCACAGCAGCAGTAGCTGGTTTAAAATAAAAGGGGGCAGTAAAGGAAACTGCATATAAACCAATGGATTTTGCATGTATAGCCAGGTCTTTACAATCAGCAATGCTGGTACCTCCCAACAGGGTCATTACTTTAAAATCCTGATCTCCCCTGGTACAGGCAGCCCATGCTTCGGCTACTGCTTTTTTCTCAGCAAGCGTTAAGGATACGCCTTCCCCTGTGCTGCCACAGATAAAAGCACCCTTAATCCCGTTCTGTTTCAAAAATGTATAATAAGGGGCTACTGCAGAAAGTTTCAGGTTCCAGCTTTCATCCATTGGAGTGAAAGGGGCTGCAATGAGTCCGTCTAAATGTGGAATTGTCATGAACTTAAATTTAAAAAACTAAAATTAACAGGTTTAGAGAAGCAGGCTAATACTTTAAAAAGTACTAACCTGCTAACTGTCTATTCAAAAATTAACACTAAAAACTGGAATACCCTGCTGTCTGCACCAATAAACGGTTATTGGTGAGTGAGGTACGGTCAATTGGCCAAAGCAATTGATAAGCCTGTGTGGCTGTTGTATATTCAAATACATATTTGCCACCCGGATCCATTCTGCATAAGTCATACCAACGCTTGCCTTCAAATACAAACTCGTACAATCTTTCCTGTAACAATGCTTCCACTGGGTTTGCATCAATAGCCTGGTTGGGATAAGCCAGTGCATTGGTATAATTAGCACCATAGGCCCTTGAACGGACTAAATTGATTTCAGTAGCCGGGCTGGTTCCCAGTATGATTTCTGCTTCTGCTTTCATGAGCAGCAAATCTGCATACCGGTAAATTGGAAAATCATTATCAATGGTTCTGTTACCAGCATTAAATTCCCCCTGGTACTTATCCGTAAAACATCCTGCTATTACATAATTACCACTTACTTTACTATAAGCAGGCTGGATAGAGGCCAGTGTACGGCTGTCCTGTAAACTAAACTTACGGAATTCGGCAATCCTTACAGGGGCACGTAATAAACCACCCCAGTTTCCTGTAGTATTGGAACTGAATTGTACATTATTTACACTATCATAAAAATTGATAATCAGGCTGGTCTGTGGCACAAAACTACTGGTTACAAAACCCATGGTAGCTTCATTGGTGGACGTACTGTTTAAATAATGCGCTGCAAAAATGATTTCAGCATTCAGTTTATTGTTAGTAGAAAACACACTGGCATAAGGAGATAATAAAGGAGAACCGGATACTGCACCAGTAATTGAAGTATTGGTCGTAATCAGGTGCAGGGAAGGTACATTGGTTTGCAGATCATTCAAAGCACCTAATGCAGTGGTGGCATCTGCTGTTCCGCCTCCTCTGTAGCTGGTCCATAAATATACATCTGCCTTCAGCATCAGCGTAGCAGCTTTTGACCAGTATGCTTTTGTAAAACCAGTATAAAAAGCATAATTCGTACCGAAATTAGCAGTAGAACTATCGATATCTTTCTTAATCTGTGTGGTTACTTCTGCAGCAGAATTGGCAGCTTTTGATAAAGAACCAACGCTGATAGACAGTACCGGGTCTGTCTGCAAAACAACACCTCCCCAGGAACGGAGCATATGGTAATAATAAAAGGCCCGCATACCGTAAGCAATACCCAGGTAATAATTTTTATTAGCCTGTGTAACAACGGTGGTACTGTGCAACTGAGTGATCAATAAATTCAACTGTACAATATTGTAATAAAATCCGCCAAAATTACCTACTACCGCATTATCCAGGTTTAAGGTATTGAGCCAGGTATGTTCCAGCCCCTGAGTGGCTTCACCCGTAAATGCACCTGAATTACCCGGATCTGTTCCAAATATATCTGCCCGCATTTCACCCAAATACAACATGTTCGGTACATCGGACCTGAACTGTGCATGAACCCCGGTTACAAAGGCATCAAACTGGTTGGCAGTCTGCCAGTAACTGGCATTACTGATACTACTGACAGGTGCCAGATTCAGTTGCTTGGTGCAGGAACTGATTAAAATAAGGATCCCTGCACTTAAAAAAAGGATGAATCTATTTTTTTTCATAATTGTTTTTTTAAGTGTTAATTAAAATGACACCTGTGCTCCGATCACTATACTCCTAGGTGTTGGATAAGTTCCTACATAAATACCTGTAATCTGGTTGCTTGTATTTACAGGAGGTTCAGGAGAATACCCGCTGAATTTTGTGATGTAGAACATATTGTTTAAACTGGCATAAACCCTGGCCTGAGATAGAATTTTAATGGTACTCAATTGCTTTCTTGAAAAATTATAAGAGAGCGTAATTTCCCTGCAGGCCACATAATTGCCTTTTTCATAAAACCTTGAATTTTCGCTGTTTAAATTACCGGTTGCATTATTGCTCCTGGTATAATTGTCCTTATCACCCAATACCTGATCGGCATAATATACTTTAGGTATATCGGTAATGGTATTGGTAGGCGACCATGCTCTTTTCTGCAGCTCGATATAATTGAAAGTACCCTGATAATTACCCAGTGTTCTGGGTACTAAATCATTATAAATGGTATGTCCAAAAGCATAATCAAAGCGCCAGTACATAGAGAAGTTTTTAAAGCTGAAACTGGTGGAAAAACCTCCGGTATATTTTGGATAAATATTTCCGATATACACCTGGTCACGGCTGTCAATCGTATCATTCTTATCCACATCCAGCCAGTTTACATCACCCGGTGTAATATGTCCACCCTTTCCTGCGGCCAGGTTGGGGCCAGTGATAGACGCAATCATATCCACCCGGTTACCCGCAACAGATTGTACTTCTGCAGCATCTTTAAAAACAGAAACTTGTTTAAAGGCATAAATATCTCCTAAAGCATGGCCTTCCTGGATACCGCCTACCCATTGCAAAGTGCCGGATTTAGGATCCCAAACCTGTAAACCGCCCTGCCTGTTATTCTGGTTTCCATTATAAGGCAGTTTCAATACTTTATTCAAATTATGAGATATATTGGCACTAACATCCCAGGTAAAACTATTGGGTAATTTTACAATATTGGCTGTTACTGTCAGTTCATACCCATGGTTCTGTAAAGTGCCCAGATTGGTGGTTACTGAACCAAACCCAACGAAACTTGGTAAAGGCAGGGAAGTAAGCAGGTTACTGGTTCTCCTGTCATAAATATCAGCTGCAATAATAACTTTGTTCTTTAATATGCCGATATCTGCACCATAATCCAGTGTTTTACTTTGTTCCCACTGCAAACCGGAGTTTACAATACCGGTATTTAAATATCCACCTACGCCATCATAATTGGTTTGTGCTCCAAAAGTCCCCTGTACGCCATAGGCAGAAATACTGCTAAGGGAAGCATTCCCGTTTACACCATAGCTGATACGGGGTTTGAGGGTTGTGATATATTTACTGATGGCACTATTCTTATAAAAATTTTCATTGTGCATATTCCATCCGCCGGACATACCAGGGAAAAATCCCCATCTGTTTTTTGCAGCCAGGTTAGAAACTCCATCTTCCCTTGCTACTAAGTTTAACAGATAACGCTGATCATAGTCGTATGCAATTCTTCCAAAACCAGATACGATTGCATACTGAGATTTGGTACTGTAGTTATTACCTGCTGCAAAAGTGGTACTGGCATTGGCTGTGGAAATAAAGTCGGTTGGTGCGTTGGTACCATATACCTGCATGGTCAGGAATTTCTGTCCGAAAAACTCTGAACCCACCATTGCATTTAAGTGGTGCTTACCAGAAAATGTATGGGTATAATTCAGGATCGCATTATACTGTTGCTGAAAATAACGGTAATAATACATACTGGATGGCCGGGTTGTGCTGTATGCCGGTGGAGTGGAAAACATCTGCGCATAGGTTTGTGTGGCATCCTGGAAGGATTGCTGCAGGTTTTCATAATAATATCCTACACCGGATACTTTTGCATACAAGCCAGGTAAAATTTCATATTTCAGGGAAGCATTGGCCGTAATCTGATTTACTTCATTAATCCTTTGGATTTTCTGTAACAGGTATAATGGGTTACCATCGGTGGTTCCATTACCCGGGTTAGGCAATGTTTTAGCAGAATCCAGCCATGGATTAAAAGTGGGCCATAATGCTCTTGACCTGTAAATGGTATTGGCTTCAGAATTGGGTAACCCCAATTGATTGGAAGTGGAAAAATTAGCTCCGGTTGTTAATTCAAGCCTTGGATTTAATTTAAAGGAAGCATTGATATTTCCGGAATAACGTTTGTAGGTAGATCCCACAATAATACCATCTTCATTATAGTAATCAAAACTGCTGAATAATTTTGATTTTTCTGTTCCTGCTGTCAGGCTCACATAATGATCCTGAGTCTGTGTATTTCTGAATAACAGGTTAGAGATCTCCCCATTATGGTCTTTAAACATAATAGTTCCTCCATAAGGATCTGTAACAGTATCCCATCCCGGAGGGGGTGTGCCACCAGTAAAGGAACGGATATCAAAAGAGGCTAAATCTGCCGCATCAGTCAGTAATCCATATCCCCTGCTCGCATTTACCTGTGCCAGGGTTCTTCCGGAATTGAGGTTACCCAACCTGTTGTAATAGATATAATCTTTGGCACTCATGTATTGGTAGCCATTTCTTTGTTTATTATACCCTTCGGTAAATTTATAGGAAAGTTGTGCCTTACCAGCCTGGCCCTGTTTGGTGGTAATCAATATTACTCCGTTGTTGGCACGGGCACCGTAAATAGCAGTAGAGGCGGCATCCCGCAGTAATTCAATGGAAGCAATGTCTTCAGAAGGTATATCATTTAACCCCCTCACTACCCCATCAACTACCACTAATGGTGCCTGCGGACTATTGATAGATGCACCACCACGCAATAATATCATAGGAGTGGAACCAGGTGTACCTGTAGAATTTACCACCTGCACACCGGCTACTGAACCCTGCAGGGCAGTACCTACATTGGAACGGGGTGCAGTGGATAATACATTGGTATCAATTTTACCAATAGAACTGGTAATGCTTTTCCGGGTTTGGGTACCATACCCTACCACCACTACATCGTTCAAAGCCTGTGTTTCGGGTTTTAATACTACATTGATAGTCTCTTTTCCTTTAACAGGAATTTCCTGGGATTGATATCCAACATACGTCAATACCAGCACATCATTATCTGAAACTGATAAGGCAAATGAACCATTGGATAGTGTTTGGGTGACAGCAGCTTTTCCTTTAATAAGGACACTGACACCAGTT
>Ga0364881_10325_pt1 | contig 30180 bp, 24 predicted proteins | sample ExccelJu500001D4_5_FD_206923 | JGI IMG/M metagenome (GOLD analysis project Ga0364881, IMG submission 206923) | Enriched cells from Trout Bog Lake Hypolimnion, Wisconsin, USA - BchlTB.July30.5000.01.D4 | ecosystem: Environmental > Aquatic > Freshwater > Lake > Hypolimnion/Profundal zone | place...
AGTCTCTGCTGCTTTGTATCCGATTCCGACAATTGAAAGAACTTCCAGTCTTTCAGGAATATTAAATTGCTCGTGAATATACTCATTGGCTGTAATATCATCATTGTAATAACGACGGTTAATCTGTACCCAACAGGAGCCAAGTCCGAGAGCTTCTGCTTCAAGCTGAATGAATATGGTGGCAATAGAACAATCTTCTATCCAAACATCACTCTTTGTCTTGTCGCCGGCAATAATGATCGCCAGTGAAGCATGATTGAGCAATAAAGAGCCATGAGGTTTTGATATCGCAAGTTTTTCAAGAAGTGAAGGGTCGTCTACCACGATGAATTCCCATGGACGAAGTCCCCGGGAGGAGGGTGCAAGCAGTGCTGCAATAAGCAATTTCTTTATCTTCTCTTCTTCTATTTTTTGATTTAGAAATTTTCTCGTACTACGGCGGTTATATAAGATATCAAGCATAATGGATTAGGTTTGGTGCAAATTTACAAACCTTGAGGACATAAATAAAAAAAACCATCCTTTTTTGGAATGGCTTTCTTTAATTATTTTGAAGATAATTATTATTGTAACAAATGCTTATAGTTATTGTTTATTAAATCAGGCAGATAACTAGCGATAAGGTTCAGTGCAGTCTCATTGCTGATTGATGCATCACTGATCACTTTTTGCTGTTTAAGCGCATCCTTATTAATGATTTGTTCGATTATCTGAGCCGGAACAAGAGATTTGCCTGGCCTGATCATCCGGGCACCAAATCCATTTTTATTTAAAACGTAGGCGATTTCGAAGAATTTACTCCTGACCGTAAATTCCTTATCCCCGTTATTCTCCGACATAATGATCTTAAAAGCATTTTCTGAGGCTGAATATTTCAAATTCCAGCCAGATGAATTTGCCGAATTGTCTGCAGTAATTGAAAAGATGTCATTCCCCGAATCAGAAGCATGTCCCATAACACCAGTGGAACAAATCAAGGTGAAAAATGCAAGAATTAACATTGCTCTTCCTAAAAGTCGATTAATTGTTTTCATTCTTAAAGTTATTAATTGATACTTTCAATTTGTAATTATAATGCAAAGAAAACGGTTTTTAACATCCGATTAACCAAATTTAGGAATTGTCAAAGCCACTCGGATTTAATGAAATATTCAGACAGAAATACTTTTAAACAAAGGGATTGCTTAATTGACCGTCTGATTCATGTGGGATGGTTATTCATTTATAAATGCAAATAAAAATAGAGATATACTTACGAATTGAAAGTTAAATGTTATATAACATATTTTCATAGATGTTATTTTTAATATACAGATATACAATTATATATGAAGTTATATTTCTCAAATACCGTATATTAATTAATTGTTAATTCCTTTTTTATGCGAATAAATAGATTATTGTGTAAAATTGTAAGCAGATAATAGATATTCGGACATCAATTTAAAGCATATAAAAAACCGGATATCTTTTGAAAGATCCCGGTTTCAAATAAATATCAGATTAACAGACAATTCCAAGAAATATTTAACGTCTGACCGCTTTTATAAACAGTTGATCGAAAAACCACAAAGCTAAAATAGCGAGTGCCCCAATAGCCACAGCAGGTGATATATTTGTTAATTTTACAAAAAGCTGATTTACCGGCTGTAAAAGCTGAAACAAATCGATTCCATAAACCGATTTGTTTTGAGCCAAGGAACCTGTTTCCGTTGGAAGAGAAGAATGTAATAAGAACAATATGCTGGTTAATCCCAGGGTGATAATTGCCACGGTCCACCAGCCACGCTTGCTGATCATGGGCTGATACTTAACTGGATTAAGACTCCATTCCGACATCACGCGTTTCATCACCGTGGAAGTAAAGTCTGGTGAAGGGTCTTCCGGAGAGAGTTCCTTAAACCATTTCTTCATGATATCTTGCTGATTCATAATATAGAAATTATTTCATCTTTTAATACAAATTGTAGTTCCTGCAAAAGCTTTTTTCGGCTTCGGTGAATTTTAACCTTTACATTCGAGACCGAAAGAGAGGTGATCACGCTTATCTCATCCATTGAAAAATCATCGTAATAATACATTTTTAAAAGGGCACGCTCTTCGGGTTCCAACCGTCCTAATCCAATTTCCAGATACTTTTGTCTGTCGTCCTTATTAAGTTGTTCTACGGTGCTTTCGGCACACTGGATTTCGGTATCTGAAATCTTAATATCGTCGATATTTATCTCCCTGTTTTTTCTGGCTCTTAATTTTGAAATGGAGGTATTATATACAATCCTGAAGAACCAGGTTTTGAAGGTCGAACCATTTTGAAATGAACTCAGCGAATTGTAAGCTTTTATAAAGGCATCCTGTGCAGCCTCCTCGGCCTCTTCGCGGTGACTTAACAGTTTAAATGACAGGGAGAATGCAAGATGTTTGTACTTTTCCACGAGTTGTGAAAATGAGCCTGAATCTCCTTTCAGAATCTCCCGAATGTAGTATTCATCTGTTTTCTTCTCCATTTGCCAATTAGACGAATTACGTCCTGTTGAGGTTACAAAACAAAAGTGTCTAAAATTACAATAAAGGAAGAAAAATTAAAAATAAGAAAGCATTTATTTTGCAGATTTTGTAACCCAACTTAGCACTAACGCGTCAAATGGGCAAATGTTAAACCTTTAAAAACAAATATTATGGGACCTTTTGCAGTTGGGATGTTAGTTCCCTTGGGATGTTTCGCAATGATTTTCGGAATTGTATACCTGGTAGTTACTTCACGTAACCGGGAAAGATTAGCAATGATCGAGCGTGGAGCTGATCCCTCTCTTTTTGAGGCGAAAAAGAAAGTTGGAACTGGAGGCATTATGAAGGCCGGATTGTTCCTTTTTGGAGTTGGGTTTGGAATTGTAGTTGCTTATTTTCTGGCTTCCGGCGGGATGGATGAAGGTGCTGCCTATCCTGCAATGATTTTCGTGTTTGGTGGCCTTGCATTGATTTTTGCTTATCTGTGGCAACGCAAACTCGACAAAGAGGATGGAAATAAACTTTAAACAGCATTTGAATAAAAAAGCCCGGAGACGGGCTTTTTTATTTGGCATTTTCCATAATCACCGCTTTAATGGCACGTTGACACACAGGACAGAAATCTCTGGTTAAATTTGATTTCATCCGGCAATCCTCCATGGGACTGAAAATTCCTCTTGAAGTGTAACCTCCGCCTTCATAAACTCCTACAATTGAATTATATTTTCCTTCGCGTGGTGTTGGAACGGGGGTAGAGGGGTCAACCAGGTCCCTCCATTTTGAATCAAAATCAACCAGAGTGGTCAGATTGGGCTCCCAGGGCTCCACCTTAAGATTGTAATAATCTTCAAAGGCCACCTCTGAGGTATAATACTCATCAGCCAATCCCCCGAAACCATGCCCGAATTCGTGAACAAAAACATTCGATGAGAGTTTATGATCAGCAGTGCAAACATTAATGAAGTTGTAAAATCCTCCGCCTCCGTACCGGGAAGAGTTTACCAGTATAATCAGATAATCATAGGGAACATCGGCTGCCATATCGTGAACCGTTTTCATATCGGAGGTGGTTAGATACCTTGAGATGTTGAACGTGTAAAATGTGCTGTTAAATATGGTATTGCGATAAATGTGCTCTCCTGGAATATCAGTCCCCGATTCAATGGAAACCGTTTTCAGGGCATAAATATTAAAATAGTTCTTCAGCTGGGAAAAAGGTGCTACCGCGAAGAGAGAATCAGTAAGCCTTTTGGCGTCATTCACAAATTTGTCCATTTCATTGGCCGTATATCCTTCGGCAAGAATTGCAATGTCAATCTTATGGGAATAATCGCCTGAATAGTAAATCTTCTCAACGGGAATATTCCTTGCATTCTCATTGATTATAAAATAGTTATTAGGATCAATATTTTGGGAAAATATCCCTGAATATCTTCCCTCATAATCTCTTTTCTCAATTTTCAGGAGGATACTCTTTTTGGGAAAGGGGAACCGGATAACCTGATAAAAAGCTTTGCTTAGCTGTTTTGCTTCCGGTGTAGATTGCCATTCCTGAAAGATAGGAGAGAATCCTTTGGAGAAAATAAGCTCTCCGCTTTTCTGGTCGTAAACCTGGAACCGGTAAGTGCCCAGATTCAAACGATCAATCAATGCACCATGAGATCCGCTCCATTGTCTTTCTTTTTTTAATTCGCCAGGGAGCACTGAGGCATTGGAATGGTTACCACAGAGGAGGTAATCAAATCGTAAAACATCATCAGTGAAAAACTGGTCATATACGGGTGTACCCAACACAGAGAATGGAGCAAAAAGGAGAATTATCCTGAGTAAAAATTCCTTCATGTTAAGCTTCTTTCGTTATTTTTACAATTTTTGATCAAAACTACTTATTTTTGAGTAATTAATATTTCAGATTATGTCGGTATTCTACGATTATATCAAGGAGTTATTACTGAGTTATGGATTTATGACAAGGATGGCTATCTATGGGGCTGTCCTGATCACTTTTGGTACTGTTATTCTGATTGCTTCAGTTGTTTTTCTGGTTATCCGAAAAATATTTGTCAAAATTGTCGGACGGATCGTGTTGCGCACTAAAGGGATATGGGACGACACGCTCTTTAATCATAAAGTATTTCATGCGCTGATCCATATCTTCCCGGTAATTATCATTTACAGTTCTTCTGGTTTTGCAGGCGACGACCTAACTTTGTTTTCCACAGTGGTGAAGGGACTGGCTCATATCTATCTGGCAATTATTATAATGGCTGCATTTATCCGGTTCTTAAATGCTTCCCAGGAGATTTATGATGCCTATCCTTACTCAAAAGATCGTCCAATTAAAGGGTATATTCAGCTGATGAAGATCCTGATCTATTTCTTTGGATCTATTTTCATCGTCGCTGTTCTTGTGAACCAAAATCCGTCCAGTTTATTTGCCGGCTTGGGAGCTATGGCAGCTGTTCTGATGTTTGTCTTCAAGGATGCAATTATGGGATTTGTCGCAAGTATTCAACTGGCTGCCAATAATATGGTAAAACACGGTGACTGGATAACTGTTCCAAAGTTTAATGTGGACGGAACTGTTCAGGACATTTCGCTCACAACGGTCAAAATCCAGAACTGGGATAAAACCATCACGACAATTCCTACATATTCCCTTGTTTCTGAATCAGTTATTAATTGGATTGGGATGAAGGAGTCAGGAGGACGCAGGATTCAACGGAATGTCAATATTGATATTACCAGTATCAGGCTCTGTGACCAGGGCATGTTGGAAAGAATTTTCAAATTACCTATGTTTCATGAATTTCTGAATGCGGATACTGCGGATCCGGATGATTACCAGGACGACCTCGACGTGGGGGCCTTGAAAATGAATCTATTTGATACTCCCACCAACCTTTCTTTGTTTAAAAAATATCTTGAAGGTTATTGCCGGTTACATCCTGGTATCCATGAGCATATGACCAGAATCGTCAGATTCCTTCAATCTACAGAGAGAGGTCTTCCAATTGAGATTATCGTTTTCAGCAAGGCTCAAAATTCGATGCTTTATGAAGCTTTACAAGCCGAGATCTTTGATCATATCTTTGCAGTCCTGCCTGAATTTGGTCTTATGGCATTTCAAAATCCATCCGGGAATAGTTAAGTATAAACCAAGAAGTCTTTTCCTGTAAATCCTTGAAGGTCGCTTTGGGCAAAGCGGTTTGTTATTTTCAGACAATTATTAAATCCAACTTCAACCGGTATTGGTTGGTTTGTTTATTTTTTAAGTAAAAAGGTTAGAAAAGTGAAATTATTTAGCGATTTTTGTATCAAATTGAAAGCACCGTGAAGAAGAACAATATTGAATTAGACGAAGATTTTAAAGAGCAAAGTGTTCATATTGATGATCTTGACCGGAAGATTCTCCGACTGATTACCGCAAATGCAAGAATACCCTTTCTGGAGGTTGCCAGGGAGTGCGGGGTATCAGGAGCTGCAATTCATCAGCGGGTTCAGCGACTGGTCGCAGTAGGAGTCATTGTAGGTTCGGAATTCATTGTAAGTCCCCAAAAGCTTGGGTACAATACCACTGCCTATATGGGTATCTATTTGGAGAAGGTCAATTACGACAAAAAAGTATTGAAACAGCTGCGAGAAATTTCAGAAGTTGTAGAGTGTCACCACACTACTGGTCAATATGCAATCTTTATAAAAATCCAGACCAAGACCAATAAACACCTGATGAAGATTATTGATACCGATCTGCAGGCTATCGATGGCATTGCGCGAACAGAGACATTTATTTCCCTTGAGGAAGATTTCAAAAGGCAGATACCGATCAGATAAAATTAGATTGTTTTTTAAACGATAAAGCCCCCATGCACAGGAGGCTTTATCGTTTAAAAAAGTGCCAGTTAAAATGGAAGATCATCCTTGTCATCTGAATCTCCCCCCATTGGCGGGATATCGGATTGCGAGAAGGATGGCGGATTGTTTCCAGAGACACCACCCGACTGCACCAGGTCAACCCTGAAGGCGTTAATGTTACTGAACCATTTTTCGTTGTATTCGCGCGATTCGATACTAAACGAGACTTCAACCTCCATGTTGGGTTTAATCTTGTCAAATGTTCCGTTTTTATCGTTAAACAGCGTGAAACAAATCTTTTTCGGATACTGCTCTTCTGCGGTTTCAATAACAAAGTCCTGTTTTTTCCACTCTCCGCGTGCACTGGTCCCTTTTATTTCAGGGAGAATCTGTAACACTTTTCCTGTTGTTTTAAAGCTCATATCTGTCTATTTTAAAGTTACTTAAAAAAAAGGATCCGGAATTTATAATCCCGGATCCTTCAAACGGGGTTACTCCCCAAAAGTAATTTAAAAAATCAATTTATTTTTTGATTTCAAGAAGTTCAACTTCGAAAACGAGGACTGAATTAGGTTTGATATCAGCTCCGGCACCACGAGGACCATAAGCAAGATCCGATGGGATAACCAATTTCCATTTCGAACCTATAGGCATCAACTGAAGAGCTTCAGTCCAACCCGGAATAACCTGGTTTACAGGGAATGTATCAGGTTTGCCACGTTTAACGGAACTGTCAAATACCTTGCCTTCAATTGTTGTTCCATGATAATGCACCACAACGGTATCTGTTGCAGCAGGTTTTGGGCCGTTCCCCTCTTTGAGAATTTCATATTGCAGTCCGCTTTTGGTGGTAGTAACTCCGGAGCGTTTAGCATTATCTGCAAGGAATTTTTTTCCTGCTTCACTCGCTTTTGCACCTTCCAGTTGCTGAGCTTTCATAAAATAACTTTGTGTTACTCCCGAAACTTTAGCAGTAGCAATTTGCGACGAATCCCCATTTAATGCACTTGTAAATGCGGCCAAAATGATTTTTTGGTCAAGATCTTTTCCTCCCGGAGCAGTTGGGAGATTTTTCTTAATGTTATTACCTATATCAATTCCAATAGCATAGGCAGCTGAATCTGCTAAAGTCTTCAGCGGAACTTTTGAACTTTTAAATGAGTTGCACGATCCAAAAAAGAAGGTACTCACAATCAATGTAACAAGGAGAGTTTTGATTTGCATAACCGTTTTCTTATAAATTTTAAATGTTTATTCTAAAAGGTGCGAAGATAGAAATTTAATTTGAGAAATCTGAAATCGATTATTTGTTTAAATGGTTAAAAAATTAAGAATTGATATTTCCTTCCTAAAGTAGATGGTTATGGAGTAAGGTATTAAGGCTGATTATCCGGCCGACTCCATAAATGGACAATCAATCAGATGTATGTAATTGGACAGTTTTTATCCCCCTTAACATTTCCCGCTTACCATGTGGCCCGGGAATCCTTTCGGTGGTAAATCCAACTTCATTCAGGGATCGCCGGACCTCTCCTTTAGCGCAATAGGTTACAATTTTGGAAGCAGGCAAACAATGATCTGAAATCTGACGAAAAACGGATGTTTTCCATAGTTCAGGTTGTTTGCCCGGCGAAAAGGCATCAAAAAAGATCAGATCCAACAATGGCAGGGTCGAATAATCAACATCCGATAAATCAGAGGATAATTTAAGAATCGAAAAATAATCTGTGATTTTGACCTCTTCATTCCAGGCAACTTCATGAATTTTCCTGAAAAGTTTAGCTGATCCACCGGGGATTAGTGTTGGATAATTGAGCGCTTCCCATAGTGACTGCTGTAATGGGTATTTTTCTACAGTGATATACCGGATTGTCTGCTTTGTTCTGAGTGTTTCTGTTAATGTCAGATAGGCATTTAATCCGGTGCCAAACCCGACTTCAAAGATGACTAGATGGGTTTGTTCAGATTTTCTCAGGCCAGCTTCGATGAAAACATGAGTCGATTCCTGGATCGCTCCGAAGGTTGAATGAAAATGCTCTCCAAGCTCTGGCAGGAACAGGGTATCTGATCCATCATCTGTTTTAACCAATTCGGGTGCAGTCATCCTATAATAAATTAATCGTTCGAATATTTTCGAAATAGGGCAAAAATACCCTGAAAAATCCATACTTTCGGCAGATAGTTAAAGAATGTTTAACAGTTAGATCCATCATCAATGCTTATCCGGTTATACGATGAAAATCCCAATCCGAAGGATATCCTGAAGGTGGTTGAAATACTTCGGGATGGAGGCGTCATAATCTTCCCGACAGATACCATTTATGGGATTGGTTGTGATATAACCAAACCAAAAGCTATTGAGCGTGTAGCGCGAATTAAGAATGTAAAACCTGAAAAGGCGGCATTATCTTTTATTTTTTATGACTTAAGTAATATCTCCGATTACTGTAAGCCTATCTCCAACAATATCTTCAAGTTAATGAAGAAAAATCTTCCCGGCCCTTTTACCTTTATCCTGAATGCAAACAGCAATATTCCCAAACTCTTTCGGAGTACCAAGAAGAGTATCGGGATTCGTATCCCTCAGAATAACATTATCCGCGAAATTGTAAAAGAGCTCGGGAATCCGATCTTATCAACGTCAGTTAAAGACGAAGATACCATCATTGAATATTCCACCGATCCCGAACTAATCCATGAGAAATTTGGTGATCTTGTTGATCTGGTTATTGATGGAGGGTTCGGAGGGAATATCCCGTCAACTGTAATTGATTGCATTGGAAACGATCCAGTCATTACCCGGCAGGGCAAAGGGGAACTGATTGAATAATCATTTAGCAAAAAAAGCCGGTCGCTTTGGAAAGAGACCGGCCTTGAAATAAGATAATGCTTTTATGCGGCTCCGTTGGAGCCCAGTACATTACTGATTTTGTGCTTATAGAGCTCTTTTAAAGCCTCCCTGGCCGGTCCCAGATATTTGCGGGGATCAAATTCCGAAGGTTTGGTTACAAACACCTGCCTGATTGCTGCGGTCATGGCAAGCCTTCCGTCGGAGTCGATATTGATCTTGCATACCGAAGAAGCAGCAGCTCTTCGGAGTTGCTCTTCAGGAATTCCGACGGCATCTTTCATAGCACCCCCATTTTCATTGATAATTTTGATCAGCTCTGCCGGAACTGAAGAGGCTCCATGTAATACGATTGGAAAGCCAGGCATCCGTTTTTCAATCTCTTCAAGGATATCAAAGCGCAGGGGAGGAGGTATCAGGATACCGTTCTCGTCGCGTTTGCATTGTGCAGGGGTGAATTTATTTGCCCCATGAGAAGTTCCGATGGAGATTGCCAGCGAATCTACCCCGGTTTTTTTAGTGAAATCGATCACATCATCAGGATTTGTGTAAATTGATTTTGCAGCAATAACATCATCTTCAATACCTGAGAGAATCCCTAATTCCCCTTCAACGGTCACATCAAACTGATGGGCGTACTCCACTACCTGACGGGTGATCTCAATATTTTTTTCATAAGGGAAGTGCGACCCATCGATCATTACGGATGAGAACCCCATGTCGATGCAATTCTTGCAGGTTTCAAAAGAATCCCCATGATCAAGATGCAATACGATTGGAATTCCAACCCCGTTACTGATCTCTTTGGCATACTCAACCGCTCCTTCAGCCATGTACCGGAGTAAGGTCTGGTTGGCATATTCCCTTGCACCCTTTGATACCTGCAAAATTACAGGTGATTTGGTCTCTACACAGGCTTTAATAATCGCCTGCAGTTGTTCCATGTTATTGAAGTTGAATGCCGGTATTGCATAACTTCCTTTAACTGCCTTGGCAAACATCTCTTTTGAGTTCACCAGTCCAAGATTCTTATAGCTAATAGCCATAGTATTAATAATTTATGTTTACTAATAAGGAATGATTATCAAAACTAAATTTACTATTAATATGCGTCTTTTGCAATTTTAAGGGGTGTACTTTTTAATCAAAATTTTGTTAACCAAATCTTAACCTTTTTAAAGGTAATTTGTTGTTAGAATGACGTAAATTTGCGAATTACAAAATTAATCATTGAATTATGAATAAAATATCAGATGTTGTAAAGCCGGGTGTTGTAACCGGAGACGATTTGCAGTACATTTTTAAAGTGGCAAAAGCGAATGGTTTTGCTATTCCGGCAGTTAATGTGGTTGGATCTTCTACTGTAAACGCAGTTATGGAAGCCGCAGTAGCGGTTAATGCACCGGTGATGATTCAATTTTCCAACGGTGGTGCCGCCTTTAATGCCGGTAAGGGACTAAAACTTGAAGGACAGAAAGCCGCTGTTCTGGGTGCAGTTGCAGGAGCAAAGCACATTCACGAACTCGCCGAAGCTTATGGCGTCCGTGTAATTCTTCACACCGACCATGCAGCAAAGAAATTACTCCCCTGGATTGACGGTCTGTTGGATGCAAGCGAAAAACACTTTGCCGAAACAGGTAAACCTCTTTTCAGTTCACATATGCTTGATCTTTCTGAAGAACCTATCGAGGAGAATATCGCGATCAGCAAACGTTATCTCGAACGGATGAGCAAAATGGGAATGACCCTTGAAATAGAACTTGGAATCACGGGAGGTGAAGAAGATGGCGTCGATAACAGTGGTTTGGACAACAGCCTTCTCTATACTCAGCCAGAACATGTATGTTATGCATATCAGGAATTGAGCAAGGTATCCCCTAATTTCACCATTGCTGCTTCCTTTGGGAATGTACACGGTGTTTATAAACCAGGAAACGTAAAACTGAATCCGGTTATTCTTAAGAATTCTCAGGATTACATTAAAAAAACACTTGGTCTGACCGAATCTCATCCGGTTAACTTTGTATTCCATGGTGGTTCAGGTTCAACACATGCTGAAATCCGCGAAGCAATAAGCTATGGCGTAATCAAAATGAACATTGATACAGATACCCAATGGGCTTACTGGGATGGCGTTCGTGCTTTCGAAGCTGCCAACCACGGTTATCTTCAGGGCCAGATCGGAAATCCTGATGGTGCCGAAAAACCCAACAAAAAATTCTACGATCCGCGCGTATGGTTACGCAAGGGCGAGGAAACACTTATTGCACGTCTGAAAGTTGCATTCGAAGATTTGAATGCGATCAACAGTCTATAGCACATAATTTTGGTCTTTGACTACCGCTTCGGTTAATTCCGGAGCGGTTTTTTTTTGATTTTATCCCGTAGCAACCTGTTGGTCGTTCGGGGTCTGACGAATTTCGGCAACTTCCCGTATTCAATTTAAAACGTAACTTTGGAAAGCAATCGGGAACTGTCCCATGTGCATTAGAAGTTAGTGATGAGGAGATCCAGTTATATTATCATCTTTTTGTTGATTGTTGCCAATGGCATGGCACAACATCGGAATTCTTCACAGAATTCGGCTGATTCACAATATAATGAAGCTAAAATTCTCGCACAAAACGGCGAAGGGCAGAAGGCGGTTAGCTTACTCCTGAAAGTTCTGAAAAATGAACCCGATTATTATATGGCCTATTTTGGCCTGGCCGATCTATATCATGAATCAGGGGAGCGGAAACTTGAACAGGAGGCACTTGTGCTGGGGCTAAAGGCTGGATCAGACCATTATCCGAATGGTTTCAAGTTCCTTGCCGCTCTTTTGTATGATCAGGCCTTGTACAATGATGCCTTGAAAAATATGGAGCAGTTTAACCGGCTTAAGAACCGGTTAACCCCTGATGAGACCCGGCTGCTGGAGTCGTGCCGTTTTGCCGCTAAGGCGGTAGAATCCCCTGTGGATTTTCATCCGGTTAATGCAGGTGCAATGATAAATTCAGCGGAAGATGAATATTGGCCCAGTTTAAATGCAGAAGCCAATATTATGGTATTTACCCGCCTGATCAAAATGGATCAAAATGGGCGGAAGCTAGCTTATCCTCAGGAAGATTTCTTTGTATCACGAAAAGATTCTGAAGTGTGGCAAAAGGCTACTCCTTTGGGGCCGCCCATAAATACCGCTGAAAATGAAGGGGCGCAATGCATCTCAGCCGATGGAAGGCTGTTGTTCTTTACCGGTTGTGGTCGTCCCGACGGAATGGGTAGTTGTGATATTTACATGTCAGTGAAGCAAAAAGGGGTATGGTCTGAGCCTGTCAACCTTGGAGCACCGGTGAATACCAGTGCCTGGGAATCTCAGCCTTCCGTCTCGGCAGATGGTCACTGGCTCTATTTTACGAGTAACCGAGGCGGAGGAAAAGGGAAGATGGATATCTGGAGGGCTGAGAAACTGGGTGTTTCTCCCGAAGGATTCCCTGTCTACGGAAAGGTGGAAAACCTTGAAAGGGTTAACTCACCTGGTAACGATCTCTCTCCTTTCATTCATGCGGATGGTAAAACCCTGTACTTTGCTTCAGATTATTGGCCGGGTATGGGAGGGAAAGACCTTTTTTACATCCGACTGGACAGTACAAATAAGATGCCTCCCCAAAATTTAGGCTATCCGATAAATACCTCTGCCGATGAAGAGGGGCTGGTTGTGGAAGTTTCGGGGGAAAGAGCCTGGTATACGGTGAATAACAAAGGTTTCGGGGGAAGGGATATCTACTCCTTTACGATTCCGCAACCCTTTCGGCCTGATCCCGTTTCCTGGGTAAAAGGGAGGGTTGTAAGCCGGAAAACCGGGATGCAGATCTCTTCGGATATTGTGCTGAATGACCTGGTTACAAACAAATTAATAGAGCACCAGTACCCCTTTGAGAATGAAGGTGAATTTCTGTTTTGCCTCCCTGCAGGCCACAACTACGGTTTAAATATTTCAAAAGCGGGTTATCTATTCCATTCGGAGAACTTCAATTTATTAAGCGCATTCAGTCGTCAAAAACCGTTGAATCTTGAAATCGCTATGGAACCGATAGAATCCGGCAAATCGGTCATTCTTAAAAATATTTTTTTTGATACCGATTCATTCAACCTTAAACCGGAATCAAAAGGGCAACTTACAGAGATCGTCGATTTTATGAAAGGTAATCCCGGTTTGGTCATTGAAATTGGAGGTCATACCGATGATCAGGGCTCTGAAAGCCATAACCTTATTCTCTCAGAACAACGTGCTGGAGCTGTTGTAAGTTATTTAATTGCCAATGGAATTTCATCAGGGAGATTGAAAAGCAAAGGTTATGGATTTTTGGTACCCTTGACTGACAATTCAACGGAGGAGAGGAGGGCAATGAACAGAAGAACGGAGTTCCGGATTATTGAAGAGAGGCAACTTAATAAAGAGATAAATAGAAATAGATAGAATTTGGCGGAATTATTTCAAAACAAGCTCCACCAGGTAATCAAAATGAGCTCCGGCAAATTTGTCTTTGACAGAGAAACCACAAAATTCGGCATAATCGCAAAAGGTTTCAGCATCCACGAAGAGCCAGGAGAACGGTTTTCCTTTAATTGATTTATAGGTCAGCTGGTATTTCATCTGACCATAATAGGTGTCTGACGCGATGTCCACCCAGGAATCCCCGTTTTCGTCGGTAAACAGATAAAGCAGATCGGATGAATCGGCAAGTATTTTACCTCCCCGATTAAGCAGGGTTTTCAGATGGAGCAATAGGGTTCTTAATCCCGGTAAGGTTTGGGCAATTCCGGCGCCGTTCATAAGTAAAAGGATGGTTTCGTATTTTTGGTCTGAAAGCATATGAATATCCTGCAGCAGCACATTTTTTACCCCTCTTTCCCGCATGGTTTCACACGATAGGGGGGAGATCTCCAACGCATCAACCTCAAACCCGTGATCCTGAAGCCAGATCGAATGGGCCCCAGCGCCCGCTCCGACATCGAGTACTCTTCCTGTACATCGCCTTAAGGCTTCCTGTTCCTGAATTGGCATCTGTTTAAAAGTCCTGAAGAAGTGGGAAGGTAATAGCTGTTCATCTTCAGCAATGTCTGTTTTGACAAGTATCGATTCTTCTCTGATTCCATTAAGATAGTCAAGGACAGCATGACCAACGGGATCCTGGCTCTTCTTTAATACCGGCATAATAAGAAATGTTCAATTAAAAATGTCCAATGATTTTCTGGTTGATTATCTGCAGCTTAAAAAGATTTTATTCTCATTCCAAAACGTAACCATCGGGTGACATTAAGTGAGAAAACTGATAAATAAAGCGATGTTTAAGGCTGTTACGATTGCTCCGACAAAATAGAGCGATACAGAATAAAATTTACTGTTTTTATATTTTCCCATCACTTTCCCCGATGAAGTGAGCCAAACCTGTACAAAAATAGTGATCGGCAGTTGTACGCTGAGAATCATCTGGGAATAAATCAGCCCGTTAAACGGATTTGAAATGACAAAAATGATCAGCAAGGCTACCACAAATGATATGGTGATTCCTAACCTAGAGTGATTGTCCTTGATATCATACGGTTCACTGAAGATTCCGGAAAATATCGATCCGGCGGCCATCCCTGAGGTGATGGTGGAAGCAACACCTGAAAATAACAAAGCCACTGCAAAGACTATTCCGGCATGAATACCCAACAAAGGAGTTAGCAGACTCTTGGCTTGCTGCAATTCTGTCACTTCAATTCCGGCCTTGAAAAAAGTGGCAGCTGCCAGCAGAATCATGGCACTGTTGATAGCCCACCCTATAATCATCGATATGATCGTGTCGAGGAATTCATAGTTAAGTCTCTTCTTGATCGTTTTCTCATCCTCAAGGTTCCACTGGCGGCTTTGGATAATCTCGGAATGGAGAAAAAGGTTGTGTGGCATAACGACAGCACCAAGAACACTCATCATAATCAGCATGGATCCTTTCGGAAAACATGGGGTAACCCAGGAATGGATGGCTGTGTTCCAATCAATATTCACCAATGAAAGTTCATATAAAAAGGAGAGTCCAATGACCGATACAAAGGCAATGATCCATTTTTCAATCATCCGGTATCCGTTGGTAAAGAGCATGATAAGTACAAAAACAACGACAAGAACAGCTCCGGCCCTGATCGGTATTCCGAATATCATATTTATGGCAATAGCCCCGCCCAGGATTTCTGCCAGTGAGGTGGATATCGAGGCTATTATGGCAGTAACCAGAACGGTAATAGAATATCCCGGTTTCATATATTTGGTGGTTGCTTCCGAAAGGCATAACCCTGTAGCAATTCCAAGATGGGCTACATTGTGCTGAAGCAGGATAAGCATGATTGTAGAGAGGGTAACCATCCAAAGAAGCACATACCCAAATTGGGCCCCTGCACCCAGATTAGAGGCCCAGTTCCCCGGATCAATAAACCCGACAGTTACCAGTAATCCGGGCCCCAGGTACTTGAGAATCTCAAGTCCGCCGAACTTAGGCCGGTAATCTTTCCGGTCAATGTTTTTGATATAATGAGATAGGCGACTGAACATAGTACAAAGTTAGCGTTTTAGAAACTATATCGAAACAGGCAGGGAAATTAAATGCTATTTGGCAGTGTGCAACTGGCTGCTGGCAACGGGCAACTTTGAGTTCTTACTATAGCTGAATTAAGTGCCTACTAAAGGAGTTTATGTCTGATACGGGTCTGGAGATTTAATTTATTTTATTGCAACTATTTATCGCATAGCATAATCCGCCCAAAGCCAGAAGCTTGTAGCCTGCCACCGGCAAGCTGCCAGCCGCCAGTTGCCACTTGCATATAAAGCGCATTTAAATCGGTAATTTGCTCTAAAAGCAGTAAATTTGCGCCAGAATGAGTATGGAAAAAGTTGTAATTGGTTTATCGGGAGGCGTCGACTCGAGTGTGGCAGCCTACCTTCTTAAAAAAGAGGGATATGAGGTCATTGGTGTCTTTATGATCAACTGGAAAGAGAGTACAGGGACCCTTACCTCCGGATGTACCTGGGAGGACGACGTAACTTTTGCCGAAATGATCGCCAAAAAACTCGACATCCCTTTCCATGTAGTCGATCTCTCTGACTTCTATCGTAAACGGGTTGTCGATTACATGTTTACAGAATATGAAAAGGGTAGAACACCCAACCCGGATGTGCTCTGTAACCGGGAGATCAAATTCGATCTTTTTATGGAGAAGGCAATGGAGCTGGGTGCCGCTTATGTCGCAACGGGCCACTATTGCAGAAGAGAAATTGTTGATATTGAAGGGAAAAGATATTATCGTCTGCTTGCAGGTACCGATCCCAATAAAGACCAGAGCTACTTTTTGTGCCAGTTGAACCAGGACCAACTTTCGAAATCGTTATTTCCTGTTGGCCATCTTTTAAAACCAGAGGTTCGCGAAATTGCGAGGCAACAGGGATTGATCACGGCTGAACGCAAAGATTCACAGGGAATCTGCTTTGTGGGAAAGGTGGATCTGCCTGTTTTTCTTCAGCAGAAACTGGCAGCAAAAAAAGGGAATGTGATCGAAATTGACGCTTCGTTCATGAAAAAGAGAGCGCTACCCCTTTTACCCGAAAATTTTGCTAAGCTTTGCTCCCCATTCCCCTATAAACCCTGGAACGGGAAAGTAATCGGAGAACATAATGGAGCCCATTTCTACACCATCGGTCAACGCAAAGGGCTGAATATTGGCGGTTATGAAAAGCCACTTTTTGTTCTGGCAACTGATGTTATACGTAATATTATTTATGTAGGTGAAGGACAAGACCACCCTGGTCTCTTTCGGCGTGGATTGTTTATTCCAACGGAGGATATCCATTGGGTACGCCCCGATTATGCGATGTCCGAAAATCAGGAACGTGAATTCCTGATCCGTATTCGCTATCGTCAGCCACTTGAAAAAGGAATTATCACTATGAAGCCTGAAGGCGCCTATATCCTTTTTAGTGAAGAGCAACGCGGAATCACCTCAGGACAGTTCGCCGCCTTGTACCTCGATGATGAATTGATAGGTTCAGGGGTCATCAGCTGATTTGAAATCCAATCGAATAATCCAGAATAATTCTAAATAAGAATTGTTGCCATAAAGGCATTCTTTTGATTTTCAGAATTATCTGACATCTTGCAATTTAGACTTAAATATTCAAATTTCCCTTGTTTTCGGCTTGATATTATTGTATTATTGTATTTAATAAATCTAAATAAGAATAATAAATCAAAATTAATCTTATTCCTTTTTGTTTCGACCTAAGTTTTAAGCCACTAAAGGCCAATTATTGAATCCAAACTATATCGGTGAGAAGTCGGTATATGAATATATATCAAGTATTTACATTTTACTTACCCCACAATAAACCGATTTTATGGAAAGACGGGCATTTGTAAAAAACACTTCCCTTGCGGCTGCAGCTATTGCAGTATTCGGGAGTATTAAATGGGCTAATGGTAAGCCGATTGGAGATTCACCAACCACCACTGATATTCTTGGCCCTTATTATCGTCCCGGCGCCCCAATTCGGTCAAACATTAATCCAGAGGGCTTTACAGGCGTTCCGCTTCACTTGTCAGGAACTATTTTTAAGGATGATGGGAAAACCAGGTTTCAAAATTGTCTGGTTGAGATATGGCAATGCAATCACAAGGGTGAATATGATAATTTGTCGGATGATTACAACTATCGTGGAGCCACCAGGACCGGTGAAGACGGTTCCTATCATTTTATTTCCACCTATCCTACCGCCTATATGATCGATTTGGTCAACAATAAGTATCGCCCTTCTCATATTCATATGCGGGTTGAGGGTGGCACGGGCGAGCGCGATTTAATTACTCAGGTTTACTTCAAGGGCGATCCCCATCTTGAAACAGATCCTTCTTCGTCCTCCCCTGCTGCAATAAACAGAATTTTGGGAACCAGCACGAATTCAAAGGGCGAGATAGTCGTGGGTTTCGATGTGGTCATGAATAAGGAGTTTCCCCTGGATAATGCTGTATTTGGGATGTTAACAGGTTTGTATGATTCCGGCAATGATTCCAGGATTGAATTTTTCAGGAAAGGGGATTTGCTTTACACCAAATGGAACGGACAAATTGAAGATGCCCTGTATTATCAAGGAAATAACTCCTTTGAAGATGGGATGGGTGAAAAAGTTCAGTTTGAGCTGGCTGAAGGAGGAGCAGTGAGGGTGAGTATTACATCTACAGAGAATGGTATCTCCAAAACGACGAAAGGTACCAGGATTCTCAAGTATAGTGAAAAAGTATAGGGATTTTGAGATGCTTTCCAATTTGCTGAGAAACAGTATAGCTGAAAGGAATTGGTATAGGGTCGGACAAAATATTGAATTTTAAGCGTATAATGATAAAAATAAATCAGATATTATGAAAATAAAGTTAATTTTTTTAGTGCTTTTAGTGCTCGCGACTTGGGTATCAATGTCCCAGATTCACAAGTTGATTGGTGTGAATCCTCCATCTTCGGTCACGGCAAACAACTCTACAGGTACTAATCTCACTTCAGGGGATGTGAAAGGATTGAAAACCAAACAACCTGAGAACATCAATGCACTTAAGACCGATGATACTCACACGGATATTTCGAAAAGCTATGCGATGATTAACCAGCCCATAAATACTATTAAGGATCCTGAAATCAGTAGTCCGGTGAAAAAAGTTTCTGGAATTTTATTGCCTGAATATCAGAGGTTTGGAGAAGATAAGATCGATATTGGCTGTTCCGAATGGATCGGGCAAAAGGAAAGATCACTGTCTCATGCCTGCCAGCTGGCAGATTGGTGATGAGCTGATCAGTTATTTATAAAAGAAAGGCCTGCTCATTCAAGATGATGAGCAGGCCTTCTTGGTTTAATTAAGCAATTGTATTATAGGTTCTCTGAGTTTTTCAGCAAATAGTCCTCAGCCTCAGGGCTCCAAAGTCCAAGGTGGTTGTTGCAGATCTCTGCCAGGCGGGCGTAAACCGGATTACTCTTCCCTTTTTGGGTAAATTCGGAAATGGGTGTTAACGGCATTTCTATGTGGTTATAGATTAGCTTTTTACCACCGGGTATTTCCGGAAGATGTAAGGTTGCCTCAATCACGGCATTAATTCCGCCAATGTGTGTTACCAAGCCGGCTGGATCGAGACCTGCAGACATTAGTTGTAGTGCCTCTTTCATATCGTCTGTATTTCCTCCACTTGTTCCAACAATATGGGTATAAGCGTAATGGACATTGTAAAAATTGAGAGGAGCTTTGAAATTGGGATCGGAAGGACCTGCAAAGAAATTCAGGCAACCATCGAAAGCGAGCAAAGCATCAGCCTGCTCGATTACCGGCGCTACGGGAGCAAAGACAAAAATATCATTGAATCCTCCTCCACCTGAGATTGCTTTTAAATCTTCGATAGGATTGACGAATTTCGAGGTATTCACGTACTGCAGGTCAATTCCCCTTGAGGCTGCGAAGGCAACAGTGTATAAGCTTGCTGCACGATCAAGTCTGGTCTGATCAATATCGGTAACTACAAGAAGTGAAGGCTTGCGATCATTGCGATGCAACACATAATTGATTGCTGCAAGTCCCATCGGTCCAACACCCGCCAGTAACGCCATCTTACCCCCGTCAACAATCTCCATTTTATGAATGTAGGAGCCAGGAGTAGTGTGATAATTGGCATGTATTGCCCCAATCACACACGAAAGTGGTTCGGATAATGAAGCCGGATAAAAGCCTTCTCCCGTAAATGGAAGCAAGCAATCCATTTCCATCACTTCATTGGGGATCACAATGTATGTGGCATCTCCTCCGATGTGTTGATACGAATAACCGGGCGCTCCCATTACACCCACAGGGCTGTCGGGATAGTTGAGGGCTGGCTGTATCGAAAATTTATCCCCAACTTTAAATTTGTCTTTCCATTTTGATCCGATTTCCATGAGTTCTCCCGCAAATTCATGACCAATAATGACCGGATTAATTGCACAGTCATTCGGGATCCGTTTGTGATCCGATCCCTGGCCAGATGCTTTGTAGGAAGACATGCACAAGCTGTCGCACACTACTTTAGCCAATATTTCATTTTCTTTAATGGGTGGCAACTCGAATTCCTCAAGTCTCAAATCCTTTTTTCCGTATAATCTGACTGCTCGTGTTTTCATGGTTTCAAATTGTGTTTTACTTAATGGTTTGAACTGCCGGCATTTTATAACAGCCACTGGCTATTGGCAACTGGCTGCTGGCAGATAATGTAACTGAATGATTCGTTGAGAAATCTTCATTTAAATAATATTTATTTATTGCGGTTTAAAACCTGACAATATGGATTCAAAAATTCTCTGAATTATCAAGTACGTGTTCCTAAAAACCTTCTTTTACTTTTTAACCCTTCGTAGTTTAAAATTTACCGTTGAAATCAACCTTATTACCTTATTTAGATATGATTAATAAGTTTTTGTTTTATAGAGGAAATCATATGCTACCAAGGTTGAAAAATTAAAAATAAGTTTCAAAAAGGATTGTTCCGATTTTTGCAAGAATAGATAGGTTGCCAACCGCCAACCGCCAGCCGCCAACCGCTAGTTCAGCATATTCTGCCCCCCTGTCACAGGAACTGCCTGACCTGTCTCGTACTCCTGTTCCATCACATAAAAGATTGCACGCATTACATCGATCACGCGGCATCCTCTTCCGGCAGGAACCTGAGCCTCGTAAAATGCCTTTACATCCTTGATCTCCCTGGCTCCCGGTACTTTTCCTGCTTTCAGATATTGAACAAAAAGACCTCTTTCAGGATCGCTCCAAAGTGGTCCTTCGAAGAAATTACCCGGACAGATCGAGTTTACTTTAATTTTGAAAGGCATAAGTTCCATGGCAAATGATTGGGTAAGCCCTATTCCGCCAAACTTTCCGCCTGCATAGGCGAAATTCCGGTTACTCCCCTTCAATCCTGACTTCGAATTGATCTGGATAATATCGGTGAAATAATCTTCCTTAAAGCTTGATTGAACCTTCATTACCTCAGAGGCATATTTGGCACAAAGAAAATAGCCTTTGTAATTGATGTCGGTCATCAGGCCAAAAGTTTCAGGGGTCATTTCATCAAGACCGCCTGCCCTAAGAATTCCGGCATTGCTAATAATGACATCCAGTCCTCCAAAATGTTTCACCGTAGCTGCCACCATATCTTCTACCGATACTGCACTTCCAACATTTACTTTGACAAAATAGGCCTGGTTCGTCTGAGGAACCGCATTTAATGAATCGGCCATTTTCCCGCCGGTTTCTTCGTTGAGGTCGGCTATAACCACATTTGCCCCCTGTGCGTACAACAGTTCAGCAATACCTCCACCAAATCCCTGGGCTCCGCCGGTCACGATAATTATTTTATTCTGAGCCCGACCGGAAACTTCTTTTACCTTTTGCACCGGTTTGCCAAGAAGGGTGTCGAGCGAGGCCGCATTTTCGGCAATGGCAACCAGTCCAATTCCTTTTAAAAGGATGTAATCGGGATGAGGAGTCCTTGAATCGTACCAGGTTGATAATTTTACCGTTAAATCATCGATGATCTCACCGGGATCTTGAGTCTCATCAACAATCAGAATTCCCGATGATTTTTTAATAAAGTCCAGATTCAGTAAATCATCTTCATCCTCTGCTTTTAACAATTCGCTCCGATCATCGAATCTGGCCACCATCATCTTTTGCCTGGAGGTGAACATCCTGATTGCCGGAACCACACGATTAATTATCAAGCTACTCATATTCAGTTTTTTGTAATATATTCAATTAACGCTTTCCCGAGAATTTTGAAATATTCCCTTTTCTCCTGATCCGGTTTGCCGTCACAATCAACATAACCTGCTCCTTCAGTTGCAACAAGGTATTGATGTGCGGCTGTTATACAAGCCCCTTCGTAGTTAATTTCCAGGAGAACAGGGCTCAATGGAGTGCTATTCCGGGCAAAGAGTTCAATAGGTTCCATGGCTGGAGTATTATGTTCTGAACCAAAAGTCACCACAAATCCGTTCTGATTGAAGAATTCTGCATACTCTTCGAGTACTCCAATGCTGTTGCGGGTTGTAATGAACTCAACCGAACAGATATTTCGTTCCCTGAGAATCTCCATTACGGTTTCCTTTGGCGCTTCAAATGAGGTGAAATAGCCATTATTATCATCCGCCAGGAACGGATAAGTTGGGATTCCCCCCGATTTGAGAATCATCTGACAAACCATCTCCATATCGAGAAATGCCTCAGGGCTTTCGGGAATAAAAGCGGCACCACCGGCTTTTAAAAGGTTACTACGAATCTCGTTTTCAATGGCGGCATTATTCCCTATATCCGATTTAAGCTCTTTCCCTCCGAAAATAGTTTTATAAAACATTTTTCGTTCGGAGGCGGTCACAAAATGATGATTGATCTTCATACGTAACGCTTTTGCCAGGTGGCGTTCACGGACCATCCCTTTGGTCATGTCTGATCTGATCATGTCATAATCCAGTTGAAATCCGGCCTTGATTATGATAAGTAATTCATTGAGTTTGCCGCACATCTGTTGAACCTGACGATTCGATTCTATCAGAACAGATTGAAGCCTAAAGCTATATGGCCCACTCAGGATTGCAGGGAAAGACAATCCTTTTCCGCTCAGGTAAGTGCGACCTGGGTTGTTGGGGTCATTAACCTTGATCCCTGCAGCCTGGTCTGAACTATTCAAACTGATGTATTCAATATTAAAAAGGGGGAATATTTTTCGTTCAGCACAACCTTTGGCCCACTCTTCATAACCATTTGTTGTATAAAAATCATTGATTCCTGTAACCTTAATATTTTCGTTTACTGCCATATCCAATGCCTGTGAAATATCGGTGAAGGCACTGAATGAATAGGGTGTATGTAAATGGGCATTTACCAGACGGACCTGTCCATCTCCATGCTCCCCGAACCATTTTAACAACTCCTCCTTTTCAGGGAAAATTTTCCAGAAATCCATATTGCCTTATTTAAGTTTGTCAAAAAAGAGAATCAGAAGACTCTAAGGTTTTTTTGCCACTAAGGCACCAAGACACTAAGTTTCACCAATGCCTGATTAAACAGGATAATCTTAGTGTAACTTCGAGTCTTGGAGTCTTTGTGGCGAACTATAATTTTATTTCAGTTTTTCCAGGAATTAAACGCCAAGTTTTGCCCGGCGAATCTGCTCCAGGTCACTGAAATTTTGTCCTGAAATATGACCTTTTAATGGAACAATCTTTTCATGAATCGCGTCGATAAACCATTCCGGCTGTGGGAAGAAAGCTTCCTCCAGTTCATAAGCCGGAGTGATCCAGTTTCTTGAGCCAACCACAACCGGCGGTGCATCAAGATAGTCGAATGCAAGTTCGGTGATATTACGGGCAAGCTCATTGAGGAATGAACCTCGTGAAGTGGCATCGCCTGAAACAATGATCCGTCCGGTTTTCTTAACGGAAGCCACAACCTTTTCGTAATTGAACGGTACCAGCGAACGGGCATCGATCACTTCGGCTGACATTCCGTATTTTTGTTCCAGAATCTTTGCTGCCTCAAGAGCACGATAGAGTGTAGCTCCGATTGTAAGGATCGTCACGTCCTTTCCTTCACGTTTCACATCGGGTTCTCCAAATGGAATTTCATAATAACCCTCGGGAACTCCCCCTTTATGAAATTGTTCCCCGATATCGTAAACACGTTGGCTTTCAAAGAATACAACAGGATCAGTTCCCTGTAAAGCGCTGTTCATAAGACCTTTTGCATCATATGGAGTCACCGGGAAGACTACCTTAAGTCCCGGAATATGGGCCACCAGTGAGGTCCAGTCCTGTGAATGCTGGGCTCCATATTTGGAACCCACTGAAACCCTTAGAACAACCGGCATTTTGAGCACATTCCCGCTCATTGCCTGCCATTTGGGAAGCTGGTTGAAGACTTCATCTCCGCAGCGTCCGAGGAAGTCGCAGTACATGATTTCCGGAATTACCCGACCGCCACACATCGCATATCCAATTGCTGTTCCGACAATGGAAGCTTCTGATATCGGGGAATTAAATAACCGGTGATAGGGAAGTGCTTCGGTTAATCCGCGGTAAACGGCAAATGCTCCGCCCCAGTCGCGGTTCTCTTCGCCATAGGCTACCAGGGTTGGATCTTTATAGAACCGGTCAACTATGGCGTCGAAAATTCCATCACGCAGCTGATATTGTTTCATCTTGGAGAATGGCTTTCCATCGGTGTCAAAGGCAAAACGCTCTTTTTTTGAAATCTGGATTACCCTTGGGTTCTCCGCCATCGGGTGATTAACCTCTGGTGTCCGGTCCTCCATTTTGTCAGCCGACTGGTTCGAGAAGATCATTTCGCCAATCTGCTCGGGACGTTTATGGATATCCATGCGTGGTGAAACCTCATCATTGATTGAGAGTTTGAGCAACTCCACCATTATTTGTTTGATGTCAGTCCAAACTGAATCGAGTGTTTTTTGATCGGTGATCTTTGCATCAACCAGGCTTTTGCCAAAAGATGCAATGCTGTCCTGTGCCTGCCATGCTTCGATCTCCTCCTTTGAACGGTAGGATGAAGCGTCTGACGGAGAGTGACCGCTGTAACGATAGGTTAAAATTTCAAGGAGGATTGGTCCTTTTTTCTCTTCGATGAGCTGCCGTTTACGACGGTATGCATCAATTACAGCCAATGGGTTATAACCGTCAACCCTTTCGGCATGCATCTGCTCAGGATTTACCCCTGCGCCAATCCGGGCAACTTTTCCGTAACCCATGGTCTCGCCACAGGTTTGACCACCCATGCCGTACTGATTGTTCATGACATTGAAAATTACCGGCAGGCCACCTTTCATATCGCCTTCCCAAAGTTCATTGAACTGATCCATCGAGGCAAAGGAGAGCCCTTCCCAGACTGGTCCGCAGGCCATCGACGCATCTCCGATATTTGCGACTACCATTCCCGGCTTACGGTTGATTTTCTTGTATAAAGCTGCACCTACCGAGATGTCACCGCTTCCTCCTACAATGGCGTTATTTGGATAAACTCCGAAAGGGGTGAAGAATGCGTGCATACTTCCGCCCAGCCCTTTGTTAAAGCCGGTTTCGCGTGCAAAAATTTCAGCCAGTGTTCCATAGATCAGGAATCTGCGCCCCAGCTGTTTTGTCGTTCCCTTAAAGTCTTTTTTGACCACATTGAGTACCGTCCCGTTGAAAAATGTCTCCATAATCCGCATCAGGTCAGCGTCATTCAGTTTTTGAATTGCACTTAATCCCTTGGCTAAAATTTCGCCATGGCTCCGGTGCGAACCGAAAATGAAATCGTCAACAGTCAGTGTATAAGCCATTCCAACTGCTGCAGCTTCCTGCCCTGCTGAGAGATGAGCCGGACCGGGATGATCGTAAGGTACTCCGCTGTATTCCCCGGTTGTCTTTATCAGGTTCAACATCGTTTCGAATTCACGGATCACCACCATGTCGTGGTAGATGCGCAGAAAATCATCATTGGAAAAATTTGCCTTCTCTTCGGCAACTGTTTTTGCATACTGATTTACCGGAATCGGATTGAAGGTGATTTCTCCGGCTTGTCTGGCCACACTTGGGTCAATAAACTGAACTTTAGGCATAAGACTTTTTAATTGATGTTGAGAAGATTTCTGGTCTTCTTATTTAAAATGAGAAAATTGTCTCTTTAAATATTTCCGAAATGGTAGGATGAGGGAAGATAACCTCTTCCATCTCTTTGATGGTCATCTCCATTTCGATAGCCATTGAGGCCCCATAAATAATTTCTCCGGAAGGATTACCAAGGATATGAACTCCAAGGACCTCACCATATTTTGCACCGATAAGCACTTTACAAAGACCAATGCCGCCTTCATTTTCGGCAATAAAACGACCGGCAAAAGCCAGCGGTAATTTGGCAACCTTGTATTCGATATTCTGAGCTTTGGCGCTCTCTTCGGTCAATCCAACGCCTGAGAATTCTGGATTTGTATAGACCACACCTGGAATAGCATTATAACGCATCTGATCATTCCGTCCGGTAAGGTTGTTGACCACAACCTCACCTTCGCGGCTTGCGGTATGCGCTAACAATGAGAATCCGGTTACATCGCCCGCTGCAAAAACATTAGGAACGTTGGTACGCATTTTTTCGTCAACCTTGATGCCGCCACGGTTTAGTTCAACTCCTATATTTTCAAGGCCAAAACCGGCAGTATTTGGTTTACGTCCAACGCTTACCAGGATTTTCTCACCGGTCACAGAGGTGGTTTTTCCACCCTTTTCAAAGAATACTTCGTTTCCTTTGACTTCCGTGACTTTGGCCGAGATATTAAAGGTGATCCCTTTTTTGGTATATTCTTTGCGAAGCATTTCGCTCATTTCGCGATCCATCCCCGTTAGGATTTCGTCGAGCATCTCGATGATGGTAACCTTGGTGCCCAGGCTGTTATAGAAACTGGCAAATTCGAGTCCGATAACCCCACCGCCAATAATAACCAGCGATTCAGGTCTTTCTTTCAGTTCAAGGATTTCACGGTTGGTAAGAATCAGATCCCCGGGAGCCCCCAAACCGGGAATAGGTGGCAAAAACGCTTCAGATCCGGTGCAAATTAACAGATTGGTGGCCACAACTTCCTGCCCTCCGACTTTGATGGCGATTCCTTCGGCTGAACGTCCTTTGATATAGGCTGTATCCTTGATCACCTCAACATGATGCTCTTTCATCTTTATTCCAACGCCGCCGACCAACTTTTTGACCACTTTTTGTTTACGGGCCATCATTTTTGAAAAGTCAAAGGTCACCTCCTTGGTTTCAACGCCATATTTACTGCTTGCAACCGCATTGTCATAAATTTTTGCGCTGTATAACAAGGTTTTAGTCGGGATACATCCCTCATTGAGGCAGACGCCGCCCAGTTCACCCTTTTCAATTAAAACGACCTTAAGTCCTTTTTTACCAGCTCTTTCAGCTGCTACATACCCGGCAGGTCCCCCGCCAATTATTGCTAAATCGAATGTTGTACTCATTTTTGTTTCTCCTATTTATTAAAGTTCAAATTCAAGGTTTTCAATTTCCGTCGCGATTTGTTTCAGGAACCTTGTAGCCTCACCTCCGTCGAGTGCCTGGTGATCATAGGTCAGACTGAGTCCGATATAGGGTACAAATCCGTAAGCTCCGTCACCTAAATCCTTTGGACGGGGCACAATGGTGTTAACTCCGAGTATTCCCACCTGAGGAAGGTTGATCACCGGGGTAAATAGTTCAACGCCATAATTTCCGAGGTTTGACACGGTAAACGAGGCAGCTTCAGAAGAGAGCAATTCAGGATTGATCGCCCCTTTGCGACAAGAGGCGGCAATTTCGCGCATCTGGTTCGAAAGTCCCTGAATCGACAGGTCGTCAGCATTCCGTATTGCCGGAACCATAAGACCGCGATCGGTATCGACCGCTATCCCAAGGTGTATTTTGTTGAAATATTTCACACTATCGCCAAGAAAATGGGCATTAGCCTGCGGAAATTTCCGTAGCGCTTTAACCACTGCAAAACAAACCATATCATTGAGGGTAATGTTCACAGGATAACCATTATCATTCGCTTTTTTAACTTTTCTGCGTAATTCGAGCATTCTGCGCGCGTCAGCACCCAAATGGTGAGTCAACTGTGCCGAGTTCTGCAACGACTGGTGCATCGCTTTGGCAATCAACTTCCGCATATTGGATAATTTCTTGATTTCGAAATCGTTGGAGTATATTGGATTAATATCCGTAAGATCTTTGGCTTTGACTGAACCTCCAAACTGAACATGTTCATCGCGGCAGTTTTTGACAGCCGGTTCCGACCTCAGATAGTTCTGAATCAGCTCGCGCAAAATACCATTCCCTTTTCCGTGCAATATACGTAGTTCATTCACATCAACCATAATTGCCTCATCCACAAACTCCCTGATTTTCTGCAAGGCTTCCTCAGCGCGCAGGCCACGGACATCAATATTTGGTTTAAAAACAAGTTTTCGTTCACCAATCTCCTGATTAATGCGGCCTATCGTATTATTTTCCACTCTTGTCCGTTTAACCTCGGTGTGAGAAACAGGCTCCAATTTGCTGCGGTTCACTACCGAGCGGAGATTTCCTAATGCAACGGTAATCTTATTGGATTTAATTTCGAGAACTTCGCCAATGGTATCCTGTCCCGCTAACCGAACCCATCCGCCGACTGCAATTTCTGCAGGTGCTTTTCGGGGAACGACCACCTCCTTTTTCTTCTCTTCCACTTTAGGGGGTTGCTCGCTGCGCAGAACCTTTTGCCGTTTTAATTTCTCCATTTTCTGAAGTATCCGGTCATCCTCCTCTCCTTTCCGGGAAATCTCAGCCTTAAACTCTTCAAGCTTCTGACGGGCTTCCTGAGTGCGTTCCTTTTCGGCATCAGCCTCCTTGATATCCCGGATCGTCCGCTCAATAATGCGGTTGGCTCCCGAAACGATCTCTTCCGCTTCGCGCTTTGCCCGATCAAGGATCTCCTTGCGTAGCTTTTTTGTCTCGGCAACACCTGTTTCATAATTAAGGGATAACTCTTCGAGTCTTTTTTCCTCCTGCCTGATCTTCTGCCGTTTGCTCTCCCAGTATCGTTTATCCCGGACAATATCCCGAAGGTGTTTGTCAAAATCGATGTGGTCTACCCCGATTTTATTCGTGGCGTCCTGGAGGATCTCTTCCGGCAGGCCAATCTTTCGGGCAATCTCAAAGGCAAAGGAACTGCCGGGCTCCCCGCTTTGGAGCTGAAAGAGAGGCTCCATTTTATGCGAATCGTACATCATGGCACCATTGGCGATACCAGGTGCGGAAGAAGCAAAATGTTTCAGATTGGTATAATGGGTGGTAATTACTCCAAACGTACCTAATTCATTGATTTTGTTCAGAATCGATTCAGCAATTGCTCCTCCAAGCATGGGTTCGGTACCAGTTCCGAATTCATCGATCAGCACCAGGGAAGCGGGAGAACAATTCCTTACAAAAAACTTCATATTGTAAAGATGGGAACTGTATGTGCTTAAGTCGTTATCCAATGATTGGTCATCCCCGATATCCATGAAAATGGCGCTAAATAATCCGGTCCGGCTATCCACCTGAACCGGGATGGGAATCCCGCATTGTACCATATATTGTAAAAGGCCAACCGTTTTGAGGCAGACCGATTTCCCACCGGCATTTGGCCCTGAAATGAGTAAGATACGATCAGTTTGATCCAACCGGATATCGAGAGGAACGATTTTGCGCTGTTCACGCGCCAGGTTAATCTCAAGCAACGGGTGGCGCGCAGAAATCCAGTCGATTTCAATCTCACGAGTCAGCACCGGTTTCACCGATTTGCTTTCAACGGACCAGATTGCCTTAGCCCTGATAAAATCGAGGATGGCCATGACCTGGTAGGAGTAGGCGATATCGTCGGCATAAGGGCGTATATCGTCGGTAAAACGGGTCAGTATTTTCACAATCTCCCGACGTTCCGCTGACTCCAGTTCCCTGATCCGGTTATTGGTTTCGACGATCTCTTCGGGCTCAATATAAGATGTCTTTCCTGTAGCCGATTCGTCATGAATGATACCCTTAATTTTTCGCTTATTGGCCGCTGCTACAGGTATTACTGCACGACCATCACGCATTGAAGCTGAAATATCTTTTTCCACCAAACCTTCGGCCTGCATTTTTCGCAAAATGGAACTCATTATTTTGGAGACACTCGATTGCAGCGAAAAAATATCCCTGCGGATTTGCGACAGTTCGGGTGAAGCATTATCCTTAATTTGCCCGTGTTTATTTAAGATCTGATCGATCCGCTCATAGATAAACGGGAAAACCTGGACATTTCGGACCGCATCTTTTAACCGTACAAAAGTTCCCTCTTCGGTA